>OEMC01000137.1_pt1 | contig 12256 bp, 12 predicted proteins | sample 1503201 | NCBI WGS metagenome assembly OEMC01 (sample SAMEA104379564, study PRJEB20068) | metagenome | isolation source: 1998 | reverse complement strand
ATGCATAGCCATAGAACATGCCGGCGGCAATGTTGATGTACGAGTTTTCCTTAATGTCAATGTCAGGATTGTCTTTGTATTTGTCAATAAATATTTCAACTTCATTTTCTCTCTTGTTATAATAAGCAGCTCTTGAAAGCTCATTGAGAATATCAGCTAATAAACGGTTATCATTCATTTCTTCCGCTCTTGGTACATACCCTTTCAGGGTATTGTATTCATCTAAGGTATATGCGCCGGGTTTTTTCAATTTATCAAATTCTGTGCGGATAATGTTTCCACTCGTCATCAGCATTTGACTGTCCAGTCCTTTCATCTTGGTGTCCAAAGCGGCAATTTTGTTCTGGTAAATATTTTCTAATCCCCTTATCTGGTTTTCGTATTGGTCTTTTACCGTGGTCAGATACACATGGGAAATCTTTTCTGTCAGGCTGCTGGTTAATTCTCTGAACTTATTGTCCATCCTTTCGTTCATAGTTTTTATTTTTTCTTCTATATCTTTTTTGGTTTCTTCTTTTACTTTAGAATTAAGCTCCCGGCGGAAGTAATTAAAACCAAAGACAAGCAATATGCCGCCGATTCCTGCAAACCAGGCCAGCATATTTTTCCACCGAGAGTCGATGTCTTTTGATACCGCCAGGTTTATTTTATCATCAAACTCCTTGTTAGGAATGCGGGTATAATTTTTTTCATCAAGAATAGAATTTATTCTTTGAAGAGTTGTTAAAATCGAGTCTATCGGGAAATTACTTTGTGCATTGACCTGCGCTGCACAGAAATGTCCGAACAGCGAAAAAAAAACAGCAATGCTGATAACCTTTTTCATGGTAGTAAATTTTAAGTTTCAGAAAAGTCGGGGATATTCAGGGGGAGAGGACAGGATACTAAGGTAAAGCAGAAGAAAAATAAAACAATAAAGTTTAAAGTTTATTTTCAGTTAAAGCTATTTCCAATAGCTCCGCCCAGCTCCATGAGCCAGGCAATACCCAGGTGTACAACAAGGCCACCAAGAATTGAGCGGGTATGAAAAACAACTATTCCAAGTAACATGCCCCCAAAATAGGAACTGATGCATTCGCCTAATGGTTTACCAAAGTGTATGGTGCAATAAAAGCAGGCCATGGGGAGGATAGCATCTTTACCTGCAATTTTTATAAACGCAAAAATCAAAAAACCACGGAAAAAAAGTTCAACAGAAATAAAATCAGTTCCATAAGCCAGTTCATGAAGTAATTTATAGATCCAATTATGATCCACACCAGCCAACATTGAATGCACTTCTTTCATCTTTGGATACATATTCAGAAAATCCTGTTGAGTTGAAGCGGCCGCAATTAACGGAATCATAATAATCAGCATCAGCAGATAGGGCCTCCATTTAAAGTTCTTAGTGGTTAATCCAAAAAAAGATTCATTCCTGTAAAAAATAAACCATAGTATAAACAACATCATCGACATTGCAATCAACCTCACCGGCCAGTAGATAATCTGGTTCCAGTAAAAGTCCCAGTCTGCATGATCGGAAAGATGGATGCTTGTATCCATTGCGATTTTCCACGAAAAGATTGCCGGTGCAATTATGATGAAAAACGAAAACTGGATGTTTTTAAAATAATTTTTTCTTTGCAACAAAAAATAAAAAATGTAAGGAAGAGCGAATGCAATAAAAAAGATCAGGTATCGGAAATAGAAGGAAGCAAATACAGAATTTTTGTCGTCAATATATTGGTTAGCGTCAAAATGAAAATTCAGGTAAATCAGGCTCGCTGTAAGCAGGGTACAGGCAATAAGAACAGGCTTGTTAATTTCTTTATAAAAGCGGGCAATAAAACCAAAAATCTCTTTCATGAAAACGAAAAATAAAGGTTTTTTTACGCACCTGTTAAACTTTTTTCTTCATGGCCGTTCTCAGTTTACGTAATTATTTTCCAGAACCCTTTAAAACTATAGCCATGAAAACTTTCTCAATTAACCGGATCACCACCATTTTATTTATTCTTTTTGGGGTGGTGCTTTTTTCCTGCCAGAAAGAACTTAGCTCAAACAATTCAACTCTTGTTACTGAAGAACAGGCATCTGCTTATTCTGAAGAGAGTACAATAGCTGAAGCCGGCTTCGATGATGCAGAAGATATTGCTCAGACAGCTGCAGATGAAGAAGGCAATGCCAGTGAATATGGTATAAACGGCCGCGGGTTTCATCCTTTATTTACTGAATTACGCGGAGCTATCGGCGATTGTGCTACTATCACCGTTTCACCTAACGACAGTACCTATCCTAAAACAATCACAATTGATTTTGGAGACAGTTGTGTGGGTCGTGACGGAAAACTTCGCTCCGGCGCCATCATTATTCATTTAACTGCTCCACTTCGCAGACCTGGTTCAGTGGTGACAGTTACTTTCCGTAATTTTTATCTTAATCATGTGAAGTTGGAAGGAACAAAAACTCTCAGCAATCTTAGTGTTCCTCCGGCTCATAAATGGAGTGTTCAAATAACCGGCGGGAAGGTTACTTTTCCATCTGGCAGATGGTACTCATTTGAAGGCATTAAAACTAAAACTCAGGTGGCTGGTATGGACACCCGGACGGTGAGAGACGATGTATATGAAATTGAAGGAAGGTCAAAAATTGAATTCAGCAATGGAACAACCATTACACTGAATACAGAAACAGCTCTGGTGAAAAAAGCTTCTTGTCCATGGATCAGCGATGGAAAACTGAAAATAAAAATAAACGACAGAGAATTATTCCTTGACTATGGATATCCTGATAACGGGCAATGCGATAATAAAGCTTTATTAACCTGGAATAACGGAAACAATCAAAAGATAATCAGGTTATAAATAATAACAGATTGGTAAGAATGCGAAAGCCCCTTGTAGAAAGGGGCTTTTTATTATTAAAGTATTTTTATGCATTGCCAGTTACTACAATCAACGCATAGATGATGCCGGGTAAAACGAAACAGAACCACAGCAACAAACTTAGCCAGAATTTGCCGTTTACTTCTCCCTGGTGGAGATATACAGCCAGTGGCGGAAGAAGAATGGCCAGAATAATGAGAACAACTTCTTCAACTTTTTTCCCCGATTTATTTTCTTTATTAAAAAACTTCCATTCCTTTTTTGCTTCTTTTAGCCTTTCCTTTCTGTCTTTTTTTGACAGGCTCTTGAATTCTGCAAGAGCAGCTTTTACCGTTTTAGGATTTGGTTCGTTTGAGCCTGAAACAACCAGGCTTGCATAGGAAGGAGAGAACATTGCGATGGTGACTGAAATCAGTAATGAATAAATAAAGATTTTTTTCATAAGTAGTAAAGTTTTTTGTGACTTAAAATTAGGAACACCACAGAATATAAAAAACCTTATTTCGATATGTTTTTATCAACATAGGCGGATATCCAACCCACCTGTCCGTTTTTTACCAGATAAAATTGTTTGGTTTCATAAATGGAACAAAATTGTCTCATGATCTTTACCAATAACCCGGCACCTCCTAACATGGATTTTTGATCAAACACTCCATTTACAGTTTTTACTGCTTTCATGATTGCGGCCTTTTCGTTTGGATCAGTAACTGTTTTAGCAAGGTTAGTTTCAGAAAAAGATGCATAACTGCTGAAAAGCTTTTCATAGAAGTCAACGACTTCCTGAAAGGTCACAGAGATAACTGAATTGTCAACCAACTCGGGGTGTAAAAGTGTGGCGGTAGCCCAGGCGGCGCCACCGCTAAAAGCTATATAATCACTAAGAGGATAGGCGCCACTGGAATTCACTGCATAAATAATATCAGAATTTTCTGCTCCAGCCAGCACCCTTGTAAGCTGTCGCTGATAGTTGACAAGGCTGTTATCGTCTTCCAATCTTTTTTCTGCAGCATTGGACGTGCTTTTAGTACCCCAGTTTAGCTGGAACAGATAAAAGTCTTTTGTATTTCCGTAAGGGAAATAACCACCCTTAGTATTACCACTGCCTATATCAATTAAAAAGGTATTGTATCTTCTTGAGTCTGGCACGATGCCTAAATGTGAGAGCAGCGCTTCCTGTAATACGTCAATGACCACCACTTCTTTTTCAGGATCTTTTATTTTTATTCTAAAGGAATCTATCAGTTGTTTGATTCTGTCGTTTTTATTCTCCTTTTCGGCTTGCATCTTTACCCCGCTGCTGATAGCAGTAAAAATTCGTTTGGTAGGAATTTTATAATCCTGCTGTGCTGCTTCATACAAACTACACAGCTCTTTAAGGGTCGCACTAAATGTCGGGTCATTAAAGGAAATAAAATCAGTATTTACGGAAGTGTCCTTAAGAATATTAAAGGCGCCGTTTGATTGTGCGTTTTTGCCAATTTCCACTAAACTCATTTTTACGCCTTTCGAACCTACTTCAATGCCTGTGTAAATAGTGGAGTTATTGTATTTAAGTTTCAGGCTGGCTTGTGCCGTCAAAAGTTGAGTGCTCAATATAAAGAACAACGAAAAAAGACTCCGGTTTAAAAGGATATGGTACATGGTTTAATTATTTGGTCTGGTAAAACTACTTATTACATATTCCTTTTTTGTATACAAGTTTAAAACAAGATGGTTGTGTGAAAAGAATGTGCTTAAAATTGTATTCTCGTTTTCCGGGAATTTGTTATACCTAAGGATAGTAAGTTAGCCATTGATAATTTTTCATGGGTCAGAATTTATCATTTCAGGTATCTTTATCCGTATGAAAAAAATAGGACTCATTGGAGGACTCACTTATGTTTCTACTCTGGAATATTACAGGTTTATAAATGAGCTTGTAAATAAAAAAGCCGGGGGTAGCGAGGCGGCTGAAATCATTCTGTATTCAGTAAACTTTGGAAGAATTAAAAAGCTTACTGAAGTTGGGGATTGGGTATCTATCAGTAAAATAATTTGTGCAGCAGCTAAAGCAGTTGAAAAAGCTGGTGCAGACTGTATCATGATTGGTGCTAACACTATGCATAAAATTGCTGATGATGTTCAGAGGTCGGTAAGCATCCCGGTAATCCATATTGCTGATGCTGTGGCGGAGGTAATCAAAAACGGAAATCTTAAAACAGTTGCTTTACTGGGAACAAAATATACCATGCAACTTGATTTTTATAAAGACCGCTTAGCGGCCAAAGGAATTCAGGTCATTATTCCTGGCGAGGAAGACGTTGAATATATCAATACCACAATTTATTCAGAGTTCAGCAGGAATATTTTTACCAATGAGGCAAAAGAGAAATACCTTGTTATCATCGATAAACTTCAAAACAGCGGAGCAGAGGGGGTTATTTTAGGCTGCACTGAAATCCCGCTGCTGATCAGCCAAAGCGATTGCCAGGTTACTTTATTCGATACAGCAAAAATTCATTCCCAGGCGGCCGTAGATTATGCCCTTTCCTGATTATTTAAAAATCCTGGCAAAGAAATCTTTCATATCATTCCATGAAGCAGTATCTGCTGCAGCATTATAAGCAACCGGGATGTTGAATTTTTTTCCAAGCTCAGTTGCATCGGGGTTGGTAAATGCATGTAATGCGCCAGGATATGCTTTGAATGTATATGCTTTGCCGATTGAATCCATTTCTTTTTTAAACTGTTCTACCTGTTCTTTTGGCACGAACGGATCAGCATCGCCATGGCATACTAATATTTCAGCTTTGGTAAGAGTTTTATCGGCCGGTGTGCCTATAAGCGATCCGTGAAAACTAACAACACCATTCAACGGTTCGCCCATTCTGGCCAGGTTTAAAAGAATACCGCCTCCAAAACAATAGCCGATACCAGCCATTTTATTCGGATCAACCTGGATATTTTTTTTGAATTGCTCCAAAGCTGCGTCAAAAACTTTCTTTGCCATATCCGGGTGATAATAATAGGGCATAGCAAGATTCTGCGCAGCGGTGGGATCATTACCCATTCTACCGTTGCCATACATATCTACGGCCATGGCAATATATCCGAGCTCTGCTAATTGCTTTGCCCTGCGTTTTGCATAATCGTTCAATCCCCACCATTCATGGATTACCAATACGGCAGGTCGTTTACCTTCTATGTTTTCGTCATATACTACATAGCTGTTCATGGTCAGGCTGTCTATAGTGTAGGTAACCGTTTCCTCTTTCAGCTTAGGTTCTTTTGCTGTTGTTTTATTTTCTTCATTATTGCAAGAAGTAATAAGAATGAAAGCTGTTAAAACAGCCAGGAAGAAATAATGGCGTTTCATAACAAATAATAGTTTGGTGTAAAGAAATGAGTTAATAAAGTTCAGAAAAAGATTCAGACGAGCAAAAAAGTATATGACTGCCTAATTCCTTATGGAAGCAACTGTTTCTTCCTGCTTCATTGCCTCACTTTCATATACAAACCTCACCATGGCGCTTTTACTATCTGAAGAGGTTAACGAAAGCAGGTATCTTTTTTCTCCTGCAGTAATGATAAGTATAGCAGTATTGGGTGGGATGCTGCCAAGGTTTTCTGCCACCATTTCCACTTCATGAAATGTATTATTCAGATCAATTCTTAAATAAGTAGTAATGGGTTTGGCGCTGAGGCGCTGATGAGTTAGCACAACTTTTTTATCTACGATCACTGTAATGGAATCACCATCTATCTGCGCATTATCATAAAAATCGAGACGGATGGTGCCAGTGTCTACTTTTATTTCAGGGATTTCTTTAAAGGCAGACTCAGCAATCCTGGTTAATATAATCCTGCCGCCTTCGCAACTAAGAGTTGTATTCAGCACATTGCCCGTCCAGTTGCCGCTGAGCGTTTCAACATTGCCATTTTTTGAATAGACAAGGTCGAAATTCTTTACACAAATCACACAACGTCCCGGAATATGATAAGTGGTGACAAGGCCTTCCTGCAAACTTAATCTTCTGGTAGCTGCGTCATAGCCGCCCCTGAATTGTTTCTTTACATAATTATTTACATCCTGGTAATGATAGGAGTCGCCAGCAACATTTTTCCCCTTTATTGAAATCTGCAGTTCAATATTATTTTCAGGAAAGCAACCCCGCATACTGAGCGTACCTTTCCAGAAACCATTTAAGTTCTGCCCTGAGGTATATACATTCCCTGAACAAATAAACAGTAGTATATAAAAAAATACTTTCACTACTAAAAATTAATACAAAAAGAATATCTGAAACGTGAAAATTGTTTGAGTGGCGAAACAGATGGTCTTCTTCAGCTTTCCTTTGTATTCGTTTAAATGCTAAGTTCGTTAAAATAATGACTCATGAAATCTTCCACACGACGCCAGTTTATTGGTCAGCTTTCGCTATCCCTGCCAGCTGTGGCCATTGCCGGATCAGTTGTTAACTTAGCTCAAAAAAAGCAAATGTTTATTCATCATGTTTATTTCTGGTTAAAGAACCCGGACAGCAAGGAAGACAAGACTAAGCTGATAGAGGGATTAAGGAGGCTGTCAAAAGTAAAGACAATTAAAAGCTTTCATATTGGCCAGCCGGCTACTACAAACCGGGAAGTAATTGACCGATCTTATTCCATCAGTTGGTGCCTGTTTTTTGATAAGGCTGCTGATCAGGACAGTTATCAATCTGATCCTGTTCATTTGAAATTTGTAGAAGACTGTTCTTCGCTATGGAGCAAAGTGGTTGTGTACGATTCTGTAGATATAATCCCTTAAATCGCTTTAAGAGGGTTCCGGTTCAATGTCCCCATTTTTTCATTATGGCTAAGTCTTCTTTTGCACAATCGAGCGGTGTTTTGCCCTGATAGGATTCCTGTTCAATGATATAATGAACGTGTTTGGAATTCTTTCTTACCAGGTCAATCACTTCTTTCAGATTCACAATACCGGTACCCAATATGGTGCTTTCATATCTTTCCTGACCGCCGCTAGCTATTATTTCATCTTTTACATGAAGCGAAGCAAACCGTCCGGGATATTTTTTTACATAGTCTATGGCTTTGACTCCGCCGTTGTAAAGATTACCTGTGTCCAGTTGTTGAATGACAAGATCAGGATCGGTATTTTTTAAAATAATATCGTAAATCATTTCTCCGTTCAGTTTTTCCCTGAATTCAAAATCATGGTTGTGGTAGCCAAACTTCATCCCTGATTTTTTACACAGCTCGCCGCTTTTATTAAATATGTCCGTGAAACTTTTCAGATCATCATAACTTTTCCGGTAACGATTATCCATCGATGGACTGATGACATATTGCTGGCCCATTATAGCGGCATCCTCCACTGTATATTTCCACAAATCAGTAAAACCTTTTTTAGCGTCATTCCAATGCTGGGGACCCATTACTGTATGTCCGCTGGGCATTTTCATACCAAGCCCATCCAGTATTTTTCTGAACTCAACAGGGGAGTAGCCATAGAATTTACGATCTACATAATTGGCATGCTCTACATTTTTATAACCCATGCCAGCTATTTCTTTCAGTGTTGCCATCGGGTCCTTCTTCATATCATCACGAACAGAATAGAGTTGTATGCCAACAAGCTCTCTTTTCTTTTCATCAAAAGACAAACGAGGTATCAAGGATGCCCCGGTTAATACAATGGCACTATGTCTGATAAATGTTCTGCGGGATGGTTTCATAAAAATAACAGCTAAAATTTATTAATTAATTTCCAGTTCATCTTTAGATGGCAGTTTCGGAAAACTGGTATGCGGGTCTGCCTGGTACCAGTATGAAACAGAGCTGATATCTGATTGCTGAACAAGATATCTTCCGCCGCTTCTCCAGCCAAGATCCTGAATGGTCACTTTTAAACTTTTTTCAAAACGAATGGGGTCAGCAATATGCCAGCGATACATACCAAAGCGCTGCATCACGTTATAATGTCCATCCCCGCGTATTACCTGGTGCAATCCGGCATAGGCTGTAGAAAATTCAGTGTAATCAACCACATCCACACCGGCAGCATTTTTCCTTCGGGTATCAAAATCATAAGAGCCGCAGAAATAATCTTCGGTGCCCGTGCCGTTGATCGTTGGAAATTTAGTGTCATCATCCATATAAAATTTTATTTCTCCTTCGCCCCACCAGCCATTGTTATGAACGCCCCATGCAAGATAAGTGCCCACATACTGACCCTTGCCTTGTATATTATCTACCAGGGTGCAGATACCGTCTTTTACCTTATTGCTTCTTCTGAACTGTGCATGAAAATAAGCTGCATCTTCCGGCACTTCGGTTAACGTATAATCAATCTGGAAAAAAAGAGTCATGCTTTCTGTGTTAATATTAGTCATGGTGATCCTGCATTTTTTTCTGAAAGGCATTACCCAGTAACAATTAAAAGCGCTGCCGGGATTAATGGTGGTGGCTAAAGAATTTAAATGTGCATAGCTTCCCCAACCTGCGCCAAAGAAATCTCCTACAGGTACCTCTACCGATGGCTCTTTTTCATCATCCCAGTAAAAACGAAAAATGGAATACCTCCAGTTACCCGTTGGTGTCATCCAGATATGCTGAATTGCGCCGGGCCCGGTTATTTCTGCCATTGTAAAAGTTTCGCCGGGTTTTATAACTACATAAGGATTTACTTTCCAGCCCTGGCCAAGATCTCTTGCAGCGTTTTTTGCACTTCCTGTTTCCAGTGTAGCCATGCCACCTTTACCAGGTTCACCAGTGAGGTTTTCCGGACTAATGGATCTTGTCTTTGCATCACTCAGCCGGTAAAGATTACCCAGGTTCATATCCAGGCCATTGAATTTTCCGGGTTTTTGTGCTGCTGTAATTGTTGAAATGAAAATGATGAAGCAATAAATCTTTCTCATGACAATTGGTTTTATATGAATTGAAAGTTAATGAATATTTCTTCCACCTGTAAACTGTTCTGATGTTTAGGAAATTCCGGTCTTGATTTTATTGTCAGCGGATGATTGAAAAAATAATAAAAACTCATTACCGGAATTAAAATCGTAAATTACAGAACTCGATATTGTTGAATCAGCTGCATTCCCAGATTCATATCTTTCCTCAAAGGCCCACTCAACAAATAAGTTAAAATAATTTACAATGAAAAAGGATACAATTGTGCAGTTCGTTTGTTTTGAAGCAAGTGCGGATATTGATGAATTTATTTTACAGTGGGAACAGTACAGCAAACTGGTGAGTAGTAACCAGGAAGTTATTTTACAACAGGAGACAGGCCGGAAAAACATGTTCCGGTACGTATCACAACATATTTGCCATGCAAACGATTTCCAGTTCATTTTTAAAAAGGGGAGAAGGTCAGCACATTCTCCGGAACTGGAAATGAAAGTAAAGGAAGCAGGTGGATATACAGCTATCCACGTTGAATGGAGTCATGAAACAGAAAAGAATGAGAAAAAGGTTTTTGTTTTTATAAATGATCCGCAAGCAAATCTGGAAGCATACAAAACACTTTCACCTTACCTGTATTTAAATATTTACCAGGCTTATTATGAAAGCTGTTCTTATTCATATATTCTGGAGTTTTTTGCAGAGAATGACCAGGCAATTCATTTAATGGAACAATTGAATACTTACAATCGCTCATCAGAGACGGGAATATTCAAAGAATGTACTGCACAAGTAAAGAAAAAAACTGTAAAAACAGTTGTTGACAAAAAGGTATTACTTTAACCCCTTCACAAAACATTATCGCTGATACTGGGTAATTTGACCTACCTTGTGAGAGTCAACATCAACAGTTCTTTATTTTTAAGATCATTTAATGTTATTTATTTTAATTTTCGTTCTTTGCCACTGGTATCTTTCGCTTTTCACACTCACATTTTTACAACACCGTTATGCTGCCCATGCTGTATTCAGCATGAGTAAGCCATGGGAAAGATTTTTTTACCTGTTTGCTTATGCAGCACAGGGTTCTGCCTATGTGAGTCCGCGAAACTTTGCCATTCTGCACCGCATGCATCATGCTTATACGGATACAGAAAAAGACCCGCATTCACCTTTGTTTGATAAAAATGTTTTCACCCTGATGTGGAATACAAGGGCCATTTCGACTGCTCTTTTCAGGGGAAAGATAAAACCCGAAGAAAGGTTTTTAAAAAACCTGCCTGACTGGGCATCTCTCGATAATTGGGCACACTCATGGATGTCGAGGGTGATGTGGATGGTGATTTATACGGTTCTTTATATACTATTTGCTCCCTCAGCCTGGTGGTTTCTTTTAATACCATTTCATATATTGACTGTTCCTATCCACGCAGTAGTTATTAACTGGGTGGCACATAAATATGGTTCGGTGAGCTATGAAATGAAGAACACCTCCAAGAATCTATGGCCATTTGATTTTATCATGTTAGGCGAAGCCTATCATAACAATCATCACAAGTATCCTGCTTCTCCGAATATGGGAAGAAAATGGTACGAGGTAGACCCTGTTTACCCGATCCTTTTGTTATTGAATAGACTTCGTGTGATAAGGATTAATAAGCAGCAGACTAATCATGATCATTAGAAAGTCTTGATTTAAATAAAGACGCTCCAATCAATTTTTCTTAAGTTTTATCTGCCGCATTTAATCGCATTGGTTGGAACTTTAAATACGTAAGCGAACGCCAGAACCATTCAAATGGGCCGTACTTAAAATACTTAAGCCACCAGCGGCTGAAGAAATAGATTGCTATACATATTGGAATAATTATTAGTAACCCACAGAACCCTCCGACTTTACCTTTCATATTCAAACCCCAGTCGGTGAATATCAAAAAATAAAGTAAACCGCCGAGTATATAATTTGTAAGCGTTAACCTTCCAACAGGTATAAATAGAGACAACCTTTTTCTCCATATTTCTTTTTCACTGACTAATGTTAATGCAGCAATGATACCAAGAGCCATTAATATACAACCAAGTGTCCAGGAGAATAGAATCAAAAAATGAATTGGCTCAGACAAGGGCTTCCAATTGGAGCCAGCTATGAACTTTAAAGCTTCTCTTCCCATGGAGATTGAAACAAAAATAGACCCAGTCAAAAGTCCCCAAAACCGGAGCCTAAGGAATAAAAGCTGATTTGTTGAAACATCATAAAATAATTTTCGCCGGCCGGAATACAAACCTATCAGAAAAAGAAGCGGGACTGTGCCTGTAAAAAAGAACCAAAAAAAAATTTTCCATGACAAATTTTTAAAAGAATTACGGTATTGTATAAAATTATTACTTACAAATTGTCCATAATTTTTATTGTTTTCAGTTGGCAGTTTCCATTCTTGCAGTTCTTTTTTTGCTTCTTCAATACTCATATCAACTCTCTTAAATTTTTCTTCAAACCC
>OEMC01000514.1_pt1 | contig 12332 bp, 9 predicted proteins | sample 1503201 | NCBI WGS metagenome assembly OEMC01 (sample SAMEA104379564, study PRJEB20068) | metagenome | isolation source: 1998 | reverse complement strand
TCTTCCTTCTGTGCCTTGGTCTATTATCCCCGCTGCTATCTACCTCTGGTTTTTCTGGAAGTATGTGAAAGGAGCAGGATGGCCATCTTCTACTTCATATTCAAGAAAAAATTTATTGAGAGCCAATCCACTCAGTAGTGATGTGTGGGGAGCGGCTATTTTAGCAGGCATATTGGGCTTAATAAGTCTGGTACTCTTTTCAGGAGTATTAAACCGGATAGTGAAATTGCCTCAACAGGATATTTCTGAATTATCGCATATTCCTTCTACAACCGTATTATTCATGGTGCTGATGGGTTCTGCAGTAGCTGGTGTTGTAGAAGAGTCAGCCTTCAGGGGCTTTATGCAAAAACCTATTGAACAACGTCATGGACCATGGGTGGCAATACTTGTAACAGGAATTTTGTTTGGACTCCTGCATTACTCGCATCCGGAAACGACACTTGCATTAATGCCATTTTATTTTTTTGTGGCTACTATCTATGGTATGCTTGCATGGCTCACCAATTCTATTCTTCCGGGAATGATTCTTCATGCTATAGGTGATGTCTTCAGCGGACTCAACCTGCTTACAACTGGTCAATCGGAATGGCAGACAGACAAAATCCAGCAACCATTGATTTGGGAAACGGGTGCCGATACATCGTTCTGGCTTTTGTTTGTAGCATTAATTATTGCAGGAGCTATAACCATATGGGCCTATATGATGCTGCAGAAGGCAGTAAGAAAGGAAAACTGATCTTTTATACAAAGAATATAGATAAACTTCAAGAGATACAACAATTCACAAAGCTTTTCTTTGAACAAATGACAGGTTCATAAGTTTAGCAATAACATCGTTTCTTAAATATTTTTGAAGACAAAGTTTATCAGCAAATTGATTAAATTCACACACAACAACAGTTATGGCCATCAATAAATTTAAAATACACCTGCGGATATGCTTCGTTTTACTTCTATTCTCTTCATCAGCGGTCATTTTTGCTCAAAAACAAAAAGCTGATAGTATACAAAAATTACTTACCACAGAAACAATTGATAGTAATCGGGTAAAATTATTGTGGCGAATGGCGGATTATTCAAATATTTTCAATCCTGATACGGCCTTGTATCTGGCGCAAGAAGCATTGAATCTAGCAAAGAAAATCAAGTTTACCGAAGGCGAATCAAGGTCGTTGGGAATTATTGCGAATACTTTTCTGAAAATAGGCAATTATCCCCGTGCTCTTGAATTCAATCTCCAAAAACTGAAAGTCGAAGAAAAAAGAAATACGCCCAGAAACCTTGCCAGTGTTTTAATGAATATAGGTGCAGTTTATGTTTTTCAGGATGAATACCGTAAAGCTCTTAATTATTATTTTAAATCCGATTCAGTAATTGAATTTTATAAGATAGTGTCTTTAAAATTTTATAGCTACTTGAATATTGGTGATGCATATGACAAGTTAAATGTTATTGATTCAGCCTTTCTCTTTTACAATTCATCGCTTAAAGAAGCAGAGAAACTTCAAAACGATAACTTAATTGGAGCTTCGCTCACAGGCCTTGGTCACATCTATAGGAAGCAATCTAATTTCCTTAAGTCAAGCGATTCATATAAAGCTGCCATCATTCACCTGAAAGCAGCGACGGATGATGATATGCTTTGCGAGGTTTATCTTGGAATGGCAAAGCTATATGATGACTTTTCAAAGCCTGATTCCGCCGCAATACATGCCACCGAATCATACCAGATAGCAAAGAATGACGGTTTTGAGTCCCGTCAACTTGATGCGGCGAAATTTTTGAGCCAACATTACAAGCAAATAAATAAAATTGATAGCGCCTTCGTATATACCAATCTTGTGCAGGCACTCAATGATAGTGTGAATAGTAAAATAAGGATCCGGGAATCCCAGATCATGTCAAGCAATGAACAACTGAGGCAACTGGAGCTGGCAGAAAATAAAAGAAAAGAACAAAAAGTGAGATCGCAGCAGTTACAAATGCTTTTTATCGGCATATTTATTCCTGGGCTTTTCCTCTTGACACTCTTATTAAGTAAAGCCAAAATACATATCCGTCTAATCAGGTTATTAGGAGTTCTATCTCTGCTTGTATTCTTTGAATACCTCACTTTACTATTACACCCGACTGTTGCATCTTTAACAAATCATACCCCTATGTTTGAAATCCTGATTTTTGTTGGCATTGCAGCTATATTAATTCCCCTTCATCACCGGGCAGAGCATTGGCTTATCCACAGATTATTGCATCACCGGATTCACCAGGCAGACTTAAAAAATGATGCGGCAAAAATGAAACTTCATTAAAATAAAAAACCAAAACCGTTTTTACAGTTTTGGTTAACTGAAGAAATAAGAAGGAGACCCTCTTAATTAGGTGTAACCACGGGCTTGGTTGCTGCAGTGTCCATTTTCTGTGCACTTGTATCCGTGGCCGGAGCTGCTACTGGTGCAGTCGTACTGTCAGCAGGAGTTTCTTTTTTATCCTCGCCACTACTGTTACATCCAATGGTGATAAAAGAAGCAAACAAAATTCCCAAAACAGCTTTAAGAGCAATTGATGATGATTTCCTGATCATTTTAAAATGGTTTTAGACCGTAAGGGTACGACAAGAATTCATTTCCTCCAAAAAAAACCATTCACAACCTCAAAATTGAGTAGATTTATTCACCCAAACAATTGTTCATGAAATTGAGACTGCTGATATGTTTTTGCCTGTTTGTTGCAACGGGATTTAATTCATTTTCTCAATCAGTATATCATTTACAATACAATTTTCATTCTCCCACTGATTCAATCACCTATCATGCTTTTTTGCTGAAATTTGATGATGGTAGCGGTTTACTCAGGGTTCGTTATTTATCACCCGCCAACGAAGACCAGGTGGTGGAAATGGATTTAGAAGAACTGCCCCTTATGGACAGCTTAGGTTCAGCAAACCCAAATACTTTAATCCTTAAAACTTCAAGTCCCCGCATAATTGCAGGAAGCAATAAAGTTCAATTTGCACCGCCCCTATTTATTTTTAAATACAATCCTGTTACAGATTATTTTGAACCGAAAGCAGTTAGTTTATCTGAAACAAAAACTGAACTGCCTCCCGGCGCATCTTTCATTGCCAACTTTATGGATAGAGCTGCTCTAAGCAAATCTTTTATGCTTCAGTATTTCAGTGAGGATGAGGATTTATTCAGACGTTTTGCCACTACTTCAACAAGGGGGCTTACTCCGACTGAAAAAAATATTCGCTTGCATCTGATAGCCGTAGCCGACACCCTGGATAAATCCATCGGTTCGGCTTGCAGTAAAGACCTGCAACGGATGGCAGAAACATTCAAATCGCTGAGCAGTTATCTGGGTATCCAATATTCCGTTACTCCCATCTGGGGCGTTAACTTCAATAAGAAAAATGTAGAAACGACTATTTCCAAACTTAAACCCTCCGATTCAGACATTGTGGTATTTTATTATTCAGGTCACGGCTTCAGAAAGCAGGAAGAGAAAAAAAGGTTCCCGTTTATGAAATTGAAAACATTTCATACCAGCAAAAAAGATGTGTATGCCAATTCACTTAACATTGAAGATATATACAACAAACTACGATTAAAACCTGCCAGGCTGAATCTGGTATTAGGCGATTGCTGCAATAATGATATTATCACTACAAATGCAGTTGGCGCTAAACCGGGTAAAACTAAAAGTTCAAAAGTAGACTGGAGTGAAGATAACCTGCGTACACTTTTTCTGAACGAAAATCCGATGTCCATATTGGCATGTTCCGCACAAAATGGACAAAAGGCGTCAAGCAACAATGATTTTGGCAGTTTCTTTTCCTATTTTTTCAAAGTGTCTATAGAGAACCATTGCAGTAAACTGAGGCCCTATGCCACCTGGGACATTGTGTTACAGGATGCACAAAAGCAAACTACTTTCAAAGCAAATCATACGTATTGTGAGAAACCCTATGTTGTCGAAAACATTTGTAAACAAAATCCGGATTATAAAATTGTATTCGGGAGAGGAAACTGAATTATTAAAGCGGCGGAACAGGTATCTGCCCGGTTAATTGTTTCCATTGCGGAAGATTTCGGTAATTATTCCAGACGCTATCGTATTTAAGTACCCAATAATAACCGAATCCATTATCCATTGCAAGCTTCAACCATTTCCATGCTTCTTTAGTGTTTTTCATCTGGGCGTATAACCTGGCGATGGTGTACTGGGTGAAATATTTATCTTCTTTAATGCTATTTAAATAAGCCTGATAAAAAGGAATGGCCTGCTGTGGCTGGTTTGATAATAATTGCAACCTTCCATTCAGATCCGCTATTTCCGGCACTATATAGGGATGAATCGATTCAGCTTCCCCTAATATTTTTTTTGCTTTGGCAAACTGACCTGCATGAATAGAAAATTCAGCTAGCAACATCCTGTTAGGGAAATTTATTTTTGCACTATCATATAAATAATCAAGATGTTTAAGAGCCGCCCTGTTTTTATAAGTAGCCTTGCACACATCTATAATTCTTAATCGGGCTGCGGCATTTTCCGGAATCAATTGAATTGATTTATCATAATAAGCATAGGCTTGCTTTTTTGAACCCGACCAAACAAATATGTTCCCGATCTTGAAATTTATATCAGCAACCGTTTCTTTTTCTGTTATAAGATCTGCCGCCTTTACTAAAAATTCTATTCCATCTTTACGGGGTGTATAAATAGCATTGGCCAGAGAAATCGATTCTTTGGTTCCTGGTATTTGCACACCTGCAGGCCGCTCACGCAGGTTTATTAAATCTATACTTTGAGGAGAGGTCTGACTATTTTTATCACCAATAAAAAGAGTGGGGTCAGTTTGAAATCTGTTATATATATCAAAGTCAATAAATAGTTCCTTGTTGATAACAGGGAAATGAATGATTGTATCGAAATAATCTCCTCTTGGGTGCTGTTCAGCTCGGGAGTAAAGCAAGAGACCCAAGCGATGATACCAGTCCCCATTGTTGGGAAATAGCTTAATCACTCTTCGGTAAAATTCATTCAGTTCTCTCTCGGATCTTTCTTTATCAATCAAGGAATAACTCTGTATTACTTTTTCAGTTTCTGTAAAACGTCCCAGTTTCTCGAGCATCATCCAAAGCTTTGCATACCCATCTATCCATTGGGGTCTTAATTCTATGCTTTTTCTGAAATAGGTTTCTGCTTCTTCGAAATGAGACCATGATTCATAAACAGTAGCTATAAAAAAATAATCTTCTATGTTATCGTAATGACTGCCCTTGAAGAAACTCTCAAAGCAATCATGAGGATAGGGGTACTTTGTTTTTTTAATAACAGAATCACAATAACGATTAAAATCTTCTTCACCGAGATAATAGTCGATCGCATATTTGAACATCAGTTCAGCTTCTTCCCATTTTTGCTGGTCATAAAATATTTTGCCCATATAATGGAACACCAGCGGATTTTCTTTATCCAGCGCAATGACCTTTTTAAATATCCTCACAGCATTCTTGTAATCTTTGTCCTGGTAGGTCTGAAGGCCCCAGGTAAAGAAAGCCATAATGTCATCCTTTTTTAAAACAGTTGTATCCACACTGCATCGGACCTCGGATACGGCAGCCGCAACCATCGTTGCCGGAATTTTCACCCATTCATTTCCGCTGAAATGATATCCCTTTTTTCTTTTCTCAGCCTCATAAAAAAAAGAATCCGCCTGTGCATATTGCGTAGTATTCATATAGACAAATCCTAATCTTTCAAACGGAAGATAATGCCGTGAATTGATGTCAATACTTTTCCTGTAGAATTCTTCAGCAAAAAGCAGGTTACCGGATATCTCATTAGCAGCGCCGAGGTTCACATTTGTGTTTTGCAGATCGGGCTGAAGACTATCTGCCACATGTCCCGCATTTATTCCTTTATCAAAACTTTTCATTTGGGCATAAAGTCCACATAGATTGGCCCAGGGAATGACCCATGTTGGCGTTATCTGGGTTGCCCGCAGAAAATATTTTTCAGCAACAGTATAATCTTTCTTGTACAGATAAAGTATACCCAATTCATTTTGTATATAGGCAGCATTTTCTTCCAATGCAAATGCCTGTTTCTGTTCCATCATTGCTGTATCCAATAAAGTACGGGGATCTTCTACAAGAGGCATCTTCAACCTTGCCGCTACGCCGGCAAAATAATGCAGCTTAATATTTAATATTCTGTATAAATGATTATCCGGTGAAGTAAGCTTTAACGCAATTGAAAACATTTTGGGATAGACGTCATAGCCACTGCTCTTACTATTATAATATCGCCGTCTTTCCAATTCAGCCTCATCGCCACTTAAATAAAGATTGATAATATCCTGCCCCCTGTCACTCAGCATCACCACTAATTTATTATTGAATCGTCCTAATGCGTCTTTATTTTCCCGAAGAGTTTTTTCAAGCAAAACAATTTTTTCATGATCAATATTCACTTTCGGGCTATCAGGAGGTTGCCGGTTAGATATCTTTTGAATGGTATCCTTTAGCATATTTATGAATGCAAAAGGAATTTCTTCTTTTGAGAGTTTGTTTAATTTATTAAAGTCAACAAGTTCTTCTATATTATTCATCCCGATCAAACTAAAAAGATAAGCCTGTGGTTGCATGGCCAAAGGCTTGAGAAATGTTCCCGCACTTTGCCCTGCTATTATTCCAGAATTTCCGTTTTTTAAAGAAGCAAGTGTGGCATTGTCTACTGATGCGAGTCGCAAATTATCAACACTCTTTATTACCGGGTTTTGTTTGTGTTCTTTTTCTGCAAGCAGTCTGTCATTTGCTAAAGAAGTGTCGAGATACTTCTTTATTTCATTTACTGTAACGACTCCATCGTGACCATAATCAGCTAACCCTTTCAAACCATTAATAAGATAATAAGAAAAAACGCCTCTTCCCCCACCCCATCCTTCATCTTCATTTGAAAGTTGGTCAGGACCGCAGGAAGTAATACGTACCTCATTGCTCAATACAGCTCTTAGCTGATCACCAACCAAAAAAGTGCCCTTAAAATTTTTACCAGCCAGATCTCCGGAATGGCAGGCATCTGTGATCAATATCACTTTTGCTTTGTTCTTTGCAGAAAGTGTATTAGCAATATTGTTCAAGTCTTCAATACGAACTGCATTATTGATATAGTTGATACGGGGGGTATTATAGGAAAGAAGAAATCCAAGTTTATAGATCGTATTATTCTCCATATCGCCATGACCGGAAAAATAAAAATAGACGATGTCGTTTTCCCTGCAGGTTTCCAGCAACCAATTCAATGCATCATATATCGCAGCAAAAGTTGCATTTTCATTTACCAATAAACGGATATTATCTTCCGGAACCGAGCCACCTGCCTTCGATTTTAGGTAATCGGCAAAAACCTGTGCATCTTTATGTGCAAAGTCCAACTGCTTGATGCCATTTTCATATTTTGAGATACCTACCACAACTGCATAGGTTTTTGGTCCAGCTGGCCCTTGTTGAGCTCGCAGTAAGATTGTCAAGAATAAAAAAAGAAACAAGGGCGAAAAGAGTTTCATTTTTTAGTTCGATTTAATAGTTGCACCTGGAACGCAGGAAAAGATAATATGCTGATGGCAATCATTTTATAATTTACGCTCAAACTACAAATTTTTTCTTATCAGGTTATAAAATATGCTCTTCCTGTGAAAATTCTTCATTTTATTATTATTACTCTTTTCAATTTTAGTAAATTGACAAACAAAATCTACAGATATGAATACTAAAATACCATTACTGATAAAAAAGGCCGCTATATTGCTGACCTGCATAATTATGAACTCTGTTTGTATGGCACAAACAAGTACAAAAGACAAAGAAATTGTGTCTGATGCAAAAGTGGCCAAAGCCGAATTCATCAGGGTAGACGGGCTGATGAAAAATATATTTGATAAAGCTTATGGTTATGTGATTTTCCCCAATGTAGGCAAAGGCGCTATTGGTATTGGCGGCGCTGCAGGAAACGGAGCTGTCTTTCAGAAAGGAGCATTAATTGGTATGGCAAAAATGACACAGGTAACAATCGGGTTTCAATGGGGTGGACAGGCATACAGGGAAGTAATATTCTTTGAAAATAAATCTGCGCTGGACAGGTTTAAAGAAAATAATCTTGAGTTTTCGGCACAGGCTTCCGCCGTAGCAGCCACAGCCGGTGCATCAGCCAATGTAAAATATAAAGATGGGGTGATGATTTTTTCCCAAATAAAAGGCGGCCTGATGTATGAAGCATCAGTGGGTGGGCAAAAATTCAAATTCAGAAAACTTTAGCCGATACTTATATCTTTTGTTTAAACACTATTATCAATGAAATCCGGAATATTACTGGCTGTTTTTTTATTTTATCTGGTAAACTCCAATGCGCAGATTCAATTCTGGAATATAAAGGATATGGAAGAAATGCCTCAGCAAGCTATCCGCAAAGAATTAAAAGTAAAACAGACACTCGTTTACCGTACTGATCAGACAGGCCAGATAAAAGATAGTACAGATATAGAAGAGATCAGAGATTATAACCGAAACGGACAATTGATTGCAAGCACTACTTTTAAATACGATTGGAATGCACGGAAAAAATATATCCTCAGGGTTGACTCGTTTCATTACAACGCCAATAGCCAACTCAGTTCCTATCATGGCTATGAGGGTCCAAATTATAATCGTTCTTATGAGACCCAGGTACAGTACAATAAAAATAACCGCACAGAGCAAATGAATCATTATATGTTTACCGGTGGCCTACGATCGCTGGAGACTTATGATAAATATGAGTGGAATGAAAAAAGTAAAGTGATAAAAGTGACAAAATTTAATGCGGATAAAAAGATAAATACTACCCAACAGTTTACTTATGATGCCGCAGGGAGACTGACTAAGGAATCATCCAGGGACAATTTTGGAAGCGGTATGTTTCATGTTTTTACTCGGAATACAAAAGGTCTTTTGACAAAATATGAAGAGTTTTTTGGGAAAGATTTGGAAAAGACACAGACCTATCAACATGACAGCGTGGGAAGGTTGATAAAAAAAGTAAGTAAGTCTTCCGGTTATGATGACTTCACTATATTTTATTATACCGGTGATTCAAAGCTTATGTATGGTTCCTATCTCCAGTATTCCGCACTATCAAATAATCCCAATGACCGTCGGCATGAATATCGTGTTTTTGTTAACAGGTATTTTAATGATTGATCTTTATTAGAAACATTACTAGAAGTTAAACAAACTCTCCGTTTATCATCACCCTATCAATCAAATCAGTTCCAAATGAGTATGGCAGGTAAGCCAATGAAGGAATGGATTTAGTAAAAATCAGGTTTGCCTTTTTTCCAATAGTAATACTTCCTACTTCGTTTTGTAATTCCATAGCATAAGCGCCATTAATAGTCGCCGCATTAATTACCTCTTCCGGCAGCATCTTCATTTGTATGCAGCTCATAGAGACAACGAGATTCATATTACCGGATGGCGAAGAACCGGGATTATAGTCGCTGGCTAATGCAATGGCGCAGCCAGCATCAATTAATTGCCTGGCGGGTTGAAAAGGCATACGCAAAAAGAAAGCAGCAGTTGGTAATAGAGTGCCAATTGTTTGCGAGTTCGCAAGTTCTTTGATGGTTGCTTCATTCATCGTTTCAAGATGATCAACTGAAAGAGCATTAAGTTTTATACCTACCTCTACTCCACCGGAAAGATTGAGTTGATTAGCATGAATCTTTGGTTTCAAACCATAACTCATTCCTGCCCGGCATATTGTTTCAGTTTCTTCAGGAGAAAAGAAACCGGTTTCGCAAAACACATCAATACAATCGGCCAGTTTTTCTTTGGTGATAACCGGCAGCATTTCATTTATGATTAAGTCAATATAGCCCTGATGGTTTTCTTTATACTCAAACGGATAACTATGCGCACCTAGAAAAGTTGATTTGATTAAAAGGTTTGATTTTTCTTTCAGTCTTTTTATAACACGTAGCATTTTCAACTCTCCTTCCACAGATAAACCGTAGCCGCTTTTTATTTCAATGGCTCCTGTACCCAACTTACTTACTTCTTCCAACCTTTTCCATGCAAGATTGAAAAGTTCATCCTCATTCATCATATTCAGCTTCCGTGCAGAGTTCAGAATTCCTCCGCCTTTAGCTGCAATCTCTGCGTAGCTCAATCCTTTTATTTTATCTACAAATTCTTCTTCACGACTTGCAGCGAAAACGAGATGAGTATGAGAATCACACCAGGCGGGAAGCACAAATTGCCCGGAGGCATTGATTGTTTGTTGAAGGTTGAAAGTTGAGGGTCGAAGATTTTTCATTTCCCCATATTGAGAAATTAATCCATCCTCAACAACTAAGTAAGCGTTTTCAATACAGGGAAGTTCTGAAAGTTCTTTACCGCGGAGAAGTCTTGATTCCTCTCTTACATTAACAAGCAGTTTTATGTTGCTGATAAGCGTTGAAGCCATTCGGCAAAGCTAATTGGAAGTAAACACTTTTACCCAATCAACCTGAAATGTTCCTGTTACTATATCATCCGAAGATGGGGGGGGATTGCCAAAGAATAAACCGCCGACAGCAAGATTCAGTGTAACCCGTTCAGTCTTTTTGTAAAAATCAGAAATCCAGCCGCCGGTTTTTGTACCCACTACCTGTCCGTCAAACAAGTAAGTAAGACTATTCTTTTGCCAGATCACTTCATATACATGCCAACAGTCGGTGAGACTGACGCTGGAACTAACAGAACCTTCCGTACCACTGGCAATATTCACTCCTGACCTGCGGCCATACCAGTAAGCGGTTGAATAAATGTTGGGCTCATTACCCCGGGCTTCCATAATATCTATTTCGCCATGCGTTGGCCATGGATCGCCATAACTCCAGAATGCCGGCCACATACCATAACCAGTAGGCAATTTTAATCTGGATATTATTCGCACTTTTGGAGTGGAAGGGGAAGATGAAAAATTAGCCTTTGATTCTATTCTACCGGAAGTAAATTCAAATGATTTAGTTGCCGGATTGGTAGGAAGTGTGGCGCCTGTTACATTTTCCTTTTTTGCCACGATTGATAATATACCGTTGCTGATAACAAGGTTTGAAGCCTGATAATGCTGCAATTCATAATTATAAGCTCCGCCAGCCCAGATATTCCACTGACTGAGGCTATTGGTAGAAAAATTATCTTCAAATCGTTTTGTCCATTTGGAATTCAAAAGTGTTGACTCATCTAAATTATAATCGCATGTACCAAAACTTGTAGCTGTAGTCTGAGTTGATGAAGTAGGAAATTCTTCGCCTGTTTTTGAATTTAAATCTGAAACATCCTTTTTACAGGAAGAAAAAGTCAAAATTAAAATTGCGATGACTACAATCCGGTGGCTCGTTAATGAACAAATCATAAAATTGGTTTTGATAAAGTATGGGGCGGTAAATTTAAATAAGTCTTTGCGCTAATGCAAGCTTTTACAAGTCTTTCCAAACTAAGTTTGCAAATTGTTCCAGCGAAGGGTCTCTGGCTCCCATTAGTAATAATACGCACTCATCAGTGAAGTGTGAACGGACTGAGGCAATTAGATCGTCTCGATTTTCTATAAAGAAAGCCTGTGCGCCTTTTATGTTTAAATCGTCAATAAGGTCTTTGGCTGAAATATCTTTTGTAGTCGTGCCGCCTGCATAGAAAATTTCGCTCATCCATATTTCATCCTGTGGTCGCAAGGCTCTTGAAATCTCTTCCACAAAATCACTTCTTAAAAATTTTGTCGGAGCATAGCCATGTGGTTGAAACCAGGCAATCACTTTTGGAACAATCGGCTGACAGGCCCGAATACTTGCAGCACATTTGGCGGGATTGTGAGCATAGTCATCAATCAGCCATACTCCGTTTTTATTCCCATATACCTGGTGCCGGCGATAAATACCTTCATATTTTGAAAGTGCCTCTGCACAGGTTTTCAGATTGACTCCAATTTGATTTGCTACTGCTACAGCGGCAAGGGCATTTTCCATATTGTGTTTACCGACAGTTTGAATTGTGAATGGTGAATGGTCAATGGTGAATTGAATTAATAATCCATCTTGCTTGAATTGTGTTGCCATACAACCTGCCGGAAATTTTTCGTCAACAGAAAAATCGTTTTTAATATCCTGAGATAGTTTCCTGGTTAATAAATGTGATTGATTGACTATAAATTTTTTACTATTATTTTTAAACGTAGTAAAAATTTCCATCAGCGCTTCAATCTCCTTATGATCCTTATCAATATTCAATAGCACCCCAATCTCCGGT
>OEMC01000100.1_pt4 | contig 12353 bp, 8 predicted proteins | sample 1503201 | NCBI WGS metagenome assembly OEMC01 (sample SAMEA104379564, study PRJEB20068) | metagenome | isolation source: 1998 | reverse complement strand
GAAGGTTGAAGGTTAAAGGTTGAAGGTTGTTGAAAAAGATTTCCTCAAATGCTTTTAAGTTTTCTTTTTCTGCTTCTGCGAGACTTGCACCGTAACTACTGCGATAAATCTGCCAGAAAGAATTTTTATCATCACTCAATGCAGGTGACAAGGGCATTCTTTCCAGCCAGGCATTGATTAGTTCCAATAAAGATTTTTTTGATTCCGCTTCCTTAATCACATCTACATGTTCCTTTCGTAATTGTGCCGTGTAATATTCTTTGCCATGACGCTGGTCAAATTTCAATCCAAGTTTTGCTTCCAGTTCTTTAAACTGCCAGCTCTGAAAGCCTGATGCGGGACGCAACATATCTCTGAAATCCAGAAAGTCCATCGGCGTCATAGTTTCCATTATATCTATCTGGTGTACCAATACTCTTAATATGGTAACACATCGACTGAGGCGATGAACAACGGTTTGCAGTTCAGGTGAATTATCATTTAACGCAGGCTTGTTCATGATCGTTGCCACAGAATCTACTTCATGATGAAGTTGCTTAAACCAAAGTTCATAAGCCTGGTGAATAATGATGAACAACATTTCATCGTGAGCAGGAAGCTGTTGCTTATCACTCTCTGGAAATTGTGCATTGAGTATTTTATCAAGCTGAAGATAATCGTGGTAATGCATTTGTGACATTATCTAAGTTTGTGCAAATGTAATCGTGAATGGTGAATGGTCAATTGTGAATATGGAGCTGTGAAGTTATTTGACCATTCACCATTGACCGTTGACGAAATAAGTTGATAAAAATTACTGAAACTCAAACCCGATATCGCTTCGGTACGACATGCCGGTGAAGGAAATATTTTCCAGCTCTTTCATCGATTTTTCAACGGCTTCAGTCACTGAGTCGCCATAAGAAGTGATGCAAAGCACCCTGCCGCCATTGGTAACTACTTTTCCGTCATCAATTATACTGCCGGCATGGAATAAGATGCTGTCTTCTCCCATAACAGTATCTAAGCCGGAAATATTATATCCCTTTTCATAATCACCGGGATAACCCCCGCTGACAGCAACAACGGTACAGGCATATCTGGGGTCTTCTTCAATTTTAATTTTATCGAGTTCCTGATTTGCGGCAGCGGAGAGTAATTCCACAAAATCATTTTTCAGGCGAGGCATCACCACTTCTGTTTCCGGATCACCCATGCGGCAATTGTATTCAATCATGTAAGGTTCTTCTTCCACTTTCATTAATCCAAAAAAGATAAAACCACGATATTCCAGTCCTTCTTTTTTTAAACCTTCCACAGTTGGTTTGATTACTTTCTCTTCTACCTTCTTCATAAATTCATCAGCAGCAAAAGGCACGGGACTTACGGCACCCATGCCACCGGTATTTGGCCCCGTATCCCCTTCTCCTACCCGTTTGTAATCTTTGGCTTCAGGAAGCATCACATAATTTTTTCCATCGGTTAAAACAAAAACAGAAAGTTCTATTCCCTCTAGAAATTCTTCAATCACTACTTTCTTACTGGCTTCGCCGAATTTTGCTCGTTGAATCATTAAATCAAATTCCGCTAATGCTTCTACACGGTTTTCACAAATCACTACTCCTTTACCGGCTGCAAGGCCATCGGCTTTTAGCACAATCGGTAAACCATGATTATTTAAATACTCAACACCTTCCTGGTAATTGTTCAGTGTAAACTCACCATAAGCGGCTGTAGGAATATTGTGTCGCTGCATAAAAGCTTTTGCAAATGCTTTGCTACCCTCTAATTGTGCCCCAGCTTTTGATGGGCCGATAATATCAAGATCTTTTAATTGCGGATCGCTGATCAGGAAATCAGTAATTCCTTTTACAAGCGGTTCTTCCGGACCCACCAGAACGAGGTCAATTTTTTCTTCAATGCATGATTTTTTAACTGCCTCAAAGTCGTTGACACTAAAATGTAAATTAATACCACACTGGGAAGTGCCCGCATTGCCGGGAGCAATAAACAGTTTTTCGCAAAGCGGACTTTGAGAAAGTTTCCAGGCGAAAGCATGTTCACGTCCGCCGGAGCCCAGTATAAGAATATGCATATTGGATCTTCTGGTTTTTGGTAAATGCATAGCGAATATCGGGCAAGATTATTAAAGAAACGACCAAATATTTGCGAGTGGAGGAATTTGTTTATTTTGGTCAAGTATTCGCCAGCCAAACTGATTAGTTAATTAAAAAAGATTGTATGAATCAAACTGCTACTTCAACAGGACATCCTAAAGGATTATGGGTTCTTTTCGGAACTGAAATGTGGGAACGATTCAATTTCTATGGCATGAGAGCTTTGCTTTCATTATTTCTTGCCGATGCTTTATTGATGGGAAAAACAGAAGCTTCCATTATCTATGGCGGTTTTCTTGGTTTGTGTTATCTCACGCCGATGTTGGGTGGTTATATCTCCGATAAATTTCTTGGTAACAGAAATTGCATCCTGATGGGTGGTACCATGATGGGAATTGGTCAGTTGTTACTTTTTTTCAGCGGCACTCTTTATGCGACCAATTTAGCAATGGCTACGAACGTAATGTGGCTGGGATTGGTGGCTATCATTTTTGGTAATGGCTTTTTCAAACCCAACATTTCTTCCATGGTGGGAAGCCTTTATCCCAAAGAACAAAAAAACAAACTGGATTCTGCCTTTACTCTTTTTTATCTTGGTATAAATGTTGGCGCAACATTAGGACAATTCATTTGCCCGTTCTTCGGTGATGTAGAGCAAGATGGCATCAGAGACTTGTCAGCATTTAAATGGGGCTTTCTCGCTGCGGCCTTAGCCATGTTTACAGGCACCCTCACCTTTCTTTTCTTAAAAAACAAGTATGTACGAACACCCGAAGGAGTTCCTATTGGTGGAAGGCCCAAAAAATCAGATATCCCGGATGACGAATCAGCCAGTGCAAAATTTACGAACACTAATATTTTTATTTCAATTGCCTTGCTCATCGGCATTACCTATGGCCTGCATTTAGTTTTTGAAGGCCCCGGTGTAACCTGGATAAAAGGCTGGTTATATCCTTTCATTTTTGCCTCAGGTATCAGTCTTGGTTTTCTCATTTTGTCAGACAAAACAATTTCCAAAGTAGAGAAAGATAGAATCTGGGTACTATATGTGGTTTGCTTTTTTGTTATGTTTTTCTGGGGAGCTTTCGAACAAGCCGGTTCATCCCTGACATTCATTGCCGATAATCAGACAGACACAAGAATTTTAGGCTGGGCTATGCCACCCAGCATGGTTCAAAATTTTAATGGCATTTTTGTAATGATTTTTGCAATCCCATTCAGTGTGCTTTGGGTCTGGATGAATAAAAAAAGACTCGAACCGATTTCACCTGTAAAACAAGCATGGGGCTTGTTGCTGATAGCTCTTGGATATTGGATTATTGCCACCCAGGTAAAAGGATTGGGAATTGACGGAAAAGTGGGAATCATATGGATGATTGTTCTTTATTTACTACATACATGGGGTGAATTATGTTTATCGCCCATCGGTCTTTCTCTTGTTGCCAAGTTAGCTCCGAAAAGATTTGCTTCCCTGCTAATGGGTGTATGGTTTTTAGGTAATGCTGGGGGTTATGTGCTCACAGGTATTCTGGGAGCTCTGCTGCCGCCTACTAACGAAGCGTATGTTAATATGAAAAAGGTGAATCTACCGTTGGAAAATATTCTTGACGGAAAACAATCTGCCACAGGACCTGAGCTTTTTATTTTAGCGAAAAACAAAATTGCAGCTACGATTGACCATACAAAGGCAGAAGAAAATAATATTGATTTTGATAAAGCATTTGCACAATCCGATACAATGTTGGCAAAAGCCAAAAGAAATAAGATCGAAAATTATAATATTAATATGACTTTAGACTCTGTTCTGACTCCACAGCAATATGCTCTAATTGAAAAAGAAAAAATTATTACAGTGGCTTACCCAACGTTCGCAGGATTTACTTTAAAAACCATTTATGATTTCTTTATGCTCTTTGTTGTTTTGTGCGGGTTGGCGGGATTGATTCTTTATTCATTGTCCCCGATGCTCAAAAAGATGATGCATGGAGTAAGATAATGAATCAACGATTTTATAAAGGCAGCTACCCGCTGCCTTTTTTATTTTCATAAAAGGTTTGCTATCTTTCTTTATTGATAAATTATTCTTATGCAGCAAACACTGGAACAGATACAGGATTTCAAAGGCAAATATCCCAAACAACTCCACCTGCTTTTTTTTACGGAGATGTGGGAGCGGTTTACTTTTTATGGCAACAGGGCCCTGCTTATTCTTTTCATGGTGAATTATCTGAAGTTTGATGATGTAAAAGGAAATATTATTTATGGAGTGTACCAATCGCTCATTTATGCCATGCCGGTGTTGGGTGGGTTTATGGCAGATAAAATTCTCGGTCAGCGAAAATCTATTTTATGGGGAGGAATATTGCTGGCACTCGGAAGTTTTGTAATGGCCATTCCGGTGAAGGAATCCTTTTTTATTGGGATGGGAATTATGATTGTAGGTAATGGTTATTTCAAACCCAATATCTCGACCATCGTAGGAAGTTTATATAAAGATGGTGATGGAAGAAGGGATGCCGGTTTTTCATTTTTTTACATGGGCATAAATATCGGCGCAACATTGGGAGGTTTGCTTTGTGGCTGGGTTGGACAAACCATCAGCTGGCATCTTGGTTTTGGATTGGCTGGGATATTTATGATCATTGGCCTGATCACATTTTCTTTAAAACAAAATATACTTGGACCAATTGGACTTCCTCCCTCGCAAGAAAAACTAAAAGCAAAATCCTTTGCGGGAATTTCAAATGAAATATTAGTGTATGTGATGAGCCTGCTGGCTATTCCCTTATTCGTTCTTATTCTCAACTATTATAAAATCTACTCGTACATCATCAATCCATTTGGCCTTATTGCTCTTGTTTATATTATTTACACAGCAAGCAAGCTGGGCAGAGAAGTTTTTCTGAAATTGATGGTAGCGATGGTGCTGATTCTTTTCTCTTCTCTCTTCTGGGCATTTTATGAACAAGGCGGTGGTTCATTGAATCTTTTTGCAGAAAGAAATGTAAACATGACCCTGTTGGGTACACAATTATCCTCCGCTGCTGTGAACAATTCTATCACTTCAATATTTGTAGTTGTATTGACACCTTTCTTTGTCTGGTTATGGATCAGTTTGTCAAAAAAAAATAAAGAACCAAACTCCGTGATTAAGTTTGCTCTTGCCCTGATGCAACTGGGGTTGGGATTTTATGTATATGTGTTTGCAGCAAAGTTTGCCAACGGTGGAATGGTAAGTCTATTCTTCTTTTCGTTGGGTTATTTCTTTATGGTAACCGGCGAACTTTGTTTATCACCTATAGGCTTATCGGCGATTACAAAACTATCACCGGCAAAAATGGTGGGGCTGATGATGGGTATGTGGTTCCTGGCAAGTTCTTATGGACAATACCTGGCAGGACTTATCGGTTCATTGATGGCCCTTCCTTCTGATACCGGAACTCAATTATCAGCAACAGAAAGCCTTCCTATTTATACAAACATATTTGGAAAAATTGCAATCGCTGCAGCGCTTTGCGGTGTTCTTTTGCTGATACTTTCACCCTGGCTGAAAAAGTGGATGAAAAACACGAAGTAGAAATGAAGTGAGTAATCAGACAAATTTCAGGTACTCGTATTTGTGGTTTAGAATAGCTGTATCATCTGCCGTCAGCCAATTCTTTAATACAGTAGCATATACGTTCTTGAAATCTACTTTATATTTCAGATCGCCTTCATCAAGATCGGCAAGATCAGGCATGGCGTTGATCAATCCCTTTTGCTTTAGTCCTCCACCGATAAGAAACATATTATTTGCCGTACCATGATCGGTACCACCGCTGGCGTTTTGTGATACTCTTCTTCCAAATTCAGAAAAGGTCATCAGCATCACATCATTGAATCTTCCGTTTGCTTTCAGGTCCTTCACAAAGGTATTTACGGAGTCATTCATTTCGGTAAACAGTCGCTGCTGTTGCATTTGCTGATTGACATGTGTATCAAAACTTCCGTGAGAAACGTAATACACTTTCGTATTAATGTCAGAGAAAATAAGTGAAGCAATCGTTTTCATGTTCTGACCCAAATCCGTTTTCGGGTAATCAGCTGTTGAAGGATGAAATTTGCTTTTTTCAAAAATATAATCTGCAGAAGAAACTGTTTCCGCTAAGGTTTTGTATAAATAATCCACCGGCTGTTCTCCCGGTTCATCTTTATGATTCTGCATTATATCTTTAAAGAACCGTTGATTGGCTGTACCAAATAATCGTTTGGGATCTTTCATTGCAATTGCCTTTGCCTGTTCACCTTTCATGGCAAGACTTAAAGTATCGTCCAGTTCCAGTGCATAGGTAGGTTTATCACAACCATGGCATTGAGCATCGAGGTAACGACCCAGCCAACCGGTTGTCCAGTAATCTTTGCTTTCACTGGCGGTATGCCATATATCCATGCTGCGGAAATGAGAACGATCAGGATTAGGATAGCCCACATTATTTAAAATACCAAGACTGCCATCATTATACAACGCTTTCAAACCAATCAGCGCCGGATGCAAACCAACTTCATCGGTTAAGGATAATACTTTTGATTTTTCAATCCCCAGTCTCGGTCTTGATTTATAATAAATATCATTACGATAAGGAATAACAGTATTCAATCCATCGTTACCACCACTGAGTTGAAGTATAACTAATACTTTATTTCCTGGCGGTACCATATTTATTCCTTCAAATGTTTTCAGGAATTTAGGCACCATCAGCGATGCGGTGGCGAGGGAGCCGACTTGTAAAAACTCTCTTCTTTTAATAACCATATTTAAAGATTTTAACCTTTAACTATTAGCATAATTGGTATTCAGGTGTACTCATTAGTTGCAGGGTGGCAGACCTGATCAAACTTTCCTTACCATCTGCATTTGAATATTGCTTAATCAAATCAGCATTTATCCCACTCTTAGTTTGAAATAAGTTTTTGGCTATCGAATCTACCAACTGTTCTTTTGGAATTTTTCCAAAATGATTTACATAGTCTTTCCAGTCAATATTGGCTTTGATGATGGAACGTTTTCCAAAACCCATTGGCTTGCCGCCTTCTTCCACTGTTTTTCTTCCCATCATCTGGTCGTCGTCATCTTTCGCTTTTACATTCAGTTCATCTGTATCATTAATCAATTGAGGAATTCTCATCCGCAGCATCAGGCTGCTGCTGTCAATCCATGTTTTACCGCCGGGCCAACCAGCTACGTTCGGAGGATAAAATAACATTTGCCCCAATGCCCGCTGCAAAAAAGTAAAAGCTTCTTCATTTTCCAGTTGCATCGGTAGCATCCGCTGCATACCGGCAATAAGCTCGATGGGTGATTTTATTTTATTCCCGATATTTTTTTCATCATAAAACCAATCGCTGGTAAAAATCACTTCCATCAGTTTGCCAATATCATAATTGCTTTTGTAAAACTGATCGGCGAGCCATTCTGTTTTTTCTTTATCCGGGTTATCGTTCACAAAAAACTTATATATCTTTTGTGCAATGAACCGGGCTGTTTGTTTTTGCTCCAGTAATGTATCCAGCACTTCATCTCCGTCAAAATTTCCTGTCTTTCCCAAAAATGTTTTTGAGCCATAATCATGCTGAAAGCGGCGAAAAATAAATTCTCCATTAAAGCCCGCTGACCAACCAGTAAATGCACGGGCCGCTTCTTTGATATCATTCTCTGTATAATTTCCACGGCCAAGTGTAAACAGCTCCATTACTTCCCGGGCAAAATTTTCATTGGGGTGATCTTTTCTGTTTTGCTGGTTGTTTAAAAAATTCAGCATAGCTGCCGTCTTGGAAACTTCATGCAGCATATCCCGGAAATTTCCCAATGCATTTCGCCGGATGACATCGAGTAAACCTTGCTGAAAAAAAACATTCAAGTTGCGGCAGGCAAAATGACCGTGCCAGAAAAAAGCCATTTTCTCCCGTAATTGGGCATCTGTATTGACGAAAAGTTTGAGCCAGTTAAGATTCAGGCTCCTTACTCCTTCTCTTTGCTTTTGCTGAATTTTTTTTCTTTCATCCTCTGTCATCTCTTTTCTTCTTTCCTGCCGACCTACTTCTTCAATTCCGGCAAAAAGTCCTTTTAAAAAGTCATCTGCCACATCAATATATTCAGGTTTTTTGGCAGAAGCTTTTTGCAGCGCTTTATATAATTGTGCAGAGGAAAAGTTGGGAAGATCAGCTAGTTGTTCAACGGCCGGACCAAAACCAGCCCGCCACATCAGGTGTTGATTTTTCAATTGATTAGCCAGGGACATGAAAAGATTTTGTTTAAGACAGCGTTAAGAAACCAAAGTTTAACCCAGACATAAAATCATATAAACAGATAAACGTTAAAAACCTATTGTTATTTTCTAAATTTGGTTACTGAAAAGTTATGAAGTTCCGGGCACTTAAATACATGCTTCCATTCGTTCTTTATATAGCGACTATATTTTCGTTTTATTCACACGGTATTGTCGTGTGGTTTCCCCTGTTTTTTGCATGGGTCATTATCCCGCTGACCGAACTCTTTATAAAATCAGATCCAAAGAATATGGGAACAGCTGAAGAGGAAATGGCTAAGGCAGATAAAACCTATGACATCATTCTCTACCTTATTGTTCCGCTGCAGTATATCGCATTATTTATTTTTTTAAATAACATGAACGATAGCCGCCTCAGCTGGTATGATATTGTTGGCCGGGTGTGGGTAATGGGTTTAATGTGTGGTGTATTCGGCATCAATGTGGGGCATGAACTGGGTCATCGTGTAAACAAGTTAGAACAAACGCTGGCCAAGATGCTATTGCTTACTTCTTTGTACATGCATTTTTTTATTGAGCACAACAAAGGGCATCACAAACGGGTAGCTACACCGGAAGATCCCAGCAGTGCTCGGTTTGGAGAGTGGGTGTTCAGTTTTCATTTCCGTTCGATCATTTTCAGTTATATAAGTGCATGGCATATTGCTGTTAATGATGTAAGAAAGAAAAATAAACCTGTTTTTTCATGGTATAATGAAATGATACAGTTTCATCTGATTCAAATTGCATTTGTAGCTCTCCTGTTTTTTGTATTCGGTTGGTTAGTCACTCTTTACTTTCTCGCCGCTGCAGCAATTGGCATCTTGTTACTTGAAACAGTCAATTACATCGAACATTATGGATTGCAAAGAAAAGCTTTGGGTGATGGTAAATATGAAAGAGCCCTGCCTGCGCATAGCTGGAACAGCGATCATGTAATGGGCAGGTTATTTTTATTTGAACTCAGCCGTCATAGTGATCATCATTATTTAGCCAGTCGTAAGTACCAAACACTTCGTCATCATGATGATGCACCGCAAATGCCAACCGGTTATCCAGGTATGATGTTGCTGGCTTTAATGCCGCCAGTTTGGTTTTGGGTGATGAATAAAAGAATAAAAAAGATGCAGGTAAGTTAATTCCCTGTTTTTATTTTCAGAAAAAGTGTTTTCAATGTTTCATTCAATTCCGAGCCGTTCTTATTGAACAATTCATTTTTCTTTATGTAGTCAATTCTTTTATCAAGATCGGGATGGCTGCTGATCCAGTCGGCAGGCTGCGTCCCCATCGTTTGTGATTCATTTTTCAATAATTCAAACAGCCGCACAAAACCATTGCAATCAATTTTTCTTTCACTGAGAATTCGTAAGCCATTCCTGTCCGCTTCTTTTTCCAGGTTTCTTGAATAGCTTAATCCTTTCAGGTTATCTGCATTGCGGATCATAATGTTTGCAACAGCGCCAATATCGCCAAGAATAACTGATAAAAAGATGGTGGATGCTAACTGCCGGAAAAGTGATTTGGTGGTGTGTCTTTCGTTTACATGTGTAAACTCATGAGACAGCAAGGCAGCCAGATCTTCATAGTTATTCATGCCCGCCAATATTTTGTCATACACCACAATATTGCCGCCAGGCATAGCAAAAGCATTTGCAATATTTTCTTTCACTACTGTAATCCGGACATTATACTTTGTGGGAATATTCAGTTCCCTGAAAAAATCATTGATATAAGCCGTTTTTTCTTCGTCAATAACAAACCCTGTTTTTAAAGCTTCATATAAGCCATCACCAAGTTGTTCTTCATAGGAAACTGGCACCCGCTTAGCCAATCGTTCTGCAAGAAACGGGACCAACCAGAAATAAGCCAACAATAAAATGGCAAAAAAAACAAGCAGCACTTTAATCATGCTCATCACATTTTTATTTATCAGCTTTCCCAGCCATGATTTTTCCCTCTGAACAAAAATGTCTTCAAGTTTTTCTGCAAACTCTTTCGATTCCACTTCAATAGTCTGGACAGGATAACTTCCACATCGCACAACAGCCTGACCTCTTTTCCAGAAATTGTCACGGATGATCTGTTCATAGGGCCAGTAAATCACACGGGGATTATCGTTTTCGTCTCTGATACCGATACTGATCTTGTCTTTCAGTAGAAGAACGGTAGCTGGTTGTTCCTGGCCGCCTTGTAAATAATATTTACCAGAATAAGCATCCATTATTGAATAGCTTCAGCACCAAAATATTTATGGAGAATAGCCGGGAGTTTTATCCCAGTTGCAGACTGATTATTTTCCAGTAAGCATGCAACAATGCGTGGCAATGCAAGAGAGCTTCCATTAAGAGAGTGGGTTAGTTGCATTTTCCCGTTACTATCCTTAAACCGGATTTTCATCCGATTGGTTTGAAAACTTTCAAAGTTGGAAACAGAGCTTACCTCCAGCCATTTTTCCTGCGCAGCGCTGTATACTTCAAAATCATAAGTGAGGGCTGAAGCAAAACTCATATCGCCGCCACAGAGTGCAAGGATCCGATAAGGTAATTCCAGGGTTTGTAAAAGTTTTTCTACATGGCTCACCATTTCTTCATGTATAGCATAACTTTTTTCGGGATGAACCAATTGAACAATTTCAACTTTATCAAACTGATGAACACGATTTAAACCACGAACATCTTTTCCAAAACTTCCTGCTTCCCTTCTGAAGCAAGGTGAAAAGGCAGTCATTTTAATCGGCAGGTCTGACTCTTTCACAATTTCATCGCGGTATATATTGGTAACAGGAACTTCGGAAGTAGGAATCATATAAAAATTATCCGCCTGTATAAAATACATCTGACCTTCTTTATCCGGCAGTTGTCCTGTGCCATAAGCTGTCGCCTCATTTACCATCAATGGCGGAAGATATTCTGTGTATCCGGCAGCAGTATTAAAGTCAAGAAAATACTGAACCAATGCCCGCTGAAGCTTTGCCCCTTGTCCTTTATACAGTGGAAAGCCGCTGCCGGTAATTTTTGCACCGGTTTCAAAATCCACGATGTCGTATTTCTTAATCAAATCCCAATGAGGAACAGAGCCGGCTGGTAAAGTTGGTTTAGTTCCCCCTTCTCTCACTACAATATTATCCGCAGGTGTTTTGCCAGCAGGCACTTTTTCTGAAGGCAGATTGGGTAATAAGACTAATTTATTCTGCAATTGTTTTTCTGCAATACCCAGTTTTTCTGTAATTGGTTGCAAAGAAGATTTAAGAGAAGCTACTTCCTGTTTTTTATTTTCAGCTTCCGGCTTTTGCCCTTTGGCCATTAACTGGCCAATCTCTTTTGAATAACTATTTACTTTGGCCTGCGTATTATCAAATTCCAGTTGCAGTTTCTTTCGTTCATCATCCAGCTGTAAAACCTCATCAACAAAATTGAGTTCAGCAAAGTTTTTTACAGTCAGTCTTTGTTTTACCAGTTCAGTATTACTCCGTATAAATGAAACCTGCAACATTCTATTTCAATTTGCGGCAAAGATAATTGGAATAAGGGATAAGAGTTAAGGTACAAGGTTCAAGAATACAAGGCACGAGATGAATCAATAATTTTCTGAACTTTCCAATCCCATTTTTATTCCCTATTCCTTGTCCCTTGCACCCTGTGTTTTATCGCTTATCTCTTCCACTTATCTTTGCGCCCATGCAAGCAAAAGATGATCTCCAGACAAGATGGTGGGAACTGGAAGCAAAAATGGTAGAACGATTTGGTAAAAAACCTGACCTGGAAACTATTCTATTCCTTATCGGCATACAGGAATTCGGGCAGCTAAAAGAAAAATTTACCAAAGAACAAAAACAGGATCTCATGCATGTGGCTGTATGCTCTTTACTTTCTTCCAGTGATTTTTATGAACTGGAAGGAAAAGATGATGATGGGTGGCCGCATTTCCGCCAGTTGAAACCGATGCCTGAGAT
>OEMC01000084.1_pt1 | contig 12440 bp, 12 predicted proteins | sample 1503201 | NCBI WGS metagenome assembly OEMC01 (sample SAMEA104379564, study PRJEB20068) | metagenome | isolation source: 1998 | reverse complement strand
ACTTTCGCTTTCCGACTTTCGATTTCATATAAATTTACAACAATGAAAAATATCTCCGTCATCGGCGCCGGCACAATGGGCAATGGCATCGCCCATGTTTTTGCACAAAATGGTTTAAAAGTAAATCTTGTTGATGTATCGCTGGCACAACTGGACAGAGCCTTGATTAACATCACCAAAAACTTTGACAGGCAAGTAGTCAAAGGTGCTGTAACGGAAGAACAGAAAAAATCGGCACTCGCTAATATTTCTATTCACAGCGACATGGTGGAAGGAGTTAAGGATGCTGAACTGGTAGTAGAAGCGGCTACCGAACATATAGAACTCAAGCTAAAAATATTTGAAGACCTGGATAAATTTTCTCCCAAACAAACTATCCTTGCCACTAACACTTCTTCAATTTCGGTTACAAGAATCGCATCGGCTACCAACCGTGCAGATAAGGTGATCGGTATGCACTTTATGAACCCGGTGCCGGTAATGAAGCTGGTGGAAGTGATCAATGGTTATGCTACCAGTAAGGAAACAACAGATAAGATTGTTGAACTGAGCAAACAATTGGGTAAAGTGCCCTGCGTGGTGAACGATTATCCCGGTTTTATTGCCAACCGTATACTGATACCCATGATCAATGAAGCCATTTACAGTTTGTATGAAGGCGTAGCTGGCGTGGAAGAAATTGATACGGTAATGAAGTTAGGTATGGCCCACCCTATGGGGCCCTTACAACTTGCCGACTTTATCGGTCTTGATGTCTGTCATTCCATTTTAAATGTATTACACGATGGCTTTGGCAATCCAAAATATTCTCCTTGCCCGCTGCTGGTAAATATGGTTGCCGCCGGCAAACTTGGTGTAAAAAGCGGTGAAGGGTTTTATGTTTATTCGGCGGGTAGTAAAGAGCTTATAGTAAGTAGTAGGTTTAAATAAAAGAGCAGATGAAAGAAATTTTTACCTCCCCATACAGGAAAATTTTCTTTGCTGGTCTTTTGTTTCATATTATATGCGCCTGGTTCAGTGTCGGGTATAATCATCCTGATGAACATTTCCAGATCCTGGAATTTTTCAATTACAAACTGAATGCCACCCCCACAACATATCTGCCTTGGGAATTCAATGAAAAAATGCGTCCTGCTTTTCAGCCGGCTCTTGTTTACTGGCTTGCAAAACTGCTTTACCCCTCTGGTATATATAATCCATTTACCCTCACTTTAATTCTTCGTTTGCTTTCAGGTATTGCCAGTTGGTTCATCACCTGTCTTCTCTGCACCCTGTTGGTAAAAGATTTTAAATCTGAAACAGGGAAAAAAATATTTGTATTAATGAGTTTTTTTCTTTGGTTCATTCCTTATATCAATGTCCGCTTCTCCTCAGAAAATATGTCAAGCATTTATTTCCTTTGCGGAATCTATCTGATTTTAAAAACACATATACACAGACCCAATACGTTTTTTCCACTATTTCTTTCAGGTTTCTTACTCGGATTCTCATTTTTCATCCGCTTTCAGATGGTTTTCGCAATTATTGGGTTAGCCTTATGGCTGCTTCTTATAAAAAAAACCAAATGGAAAAGTCTCTTTATAATTTTCTTGTCTGCCTGCGCCGCAATACTGATAAACATCTGCATTGATTATTGGTTTTATGACGAATTCATCTTTACCCCTTGGAACTATTTCTATGCAAATATCATTCAAAGTAAAGCTGTGGCCGGTTTTGGTTCTGCCCCATTCTGGTTTTATATCACTGAATTTATTATGCAAGTCGCTCCGCCACTGAGTTTATTTCTGTTACTCCTGTTTATCACGGGTATTAGCAAGAATTTAAAAACCCCTTTTGTTTGGATAATAATCCCCTTCGTACTTGCACATAGTATAACCGGCCATAAAGAAATAAGGTTTTTATTTCCTGTTACATTTGTTTTCATCTATATAGCGGCCCTGGGGCTTGATCATTTATTGACAAAGAAGTATTATCTGAGGATTCATAAATATGTATACATTATTGCTTTGACAGTTAATATTCCGCTTTTTGCTTTCAGGCTATTTGTACCAGCCAATGAAGCTATACGGTATTACTCATACCTATACAAATCTGCTACGAATGAGAAAACCATAATAATTGGTATAAAGGAAAATCCCTACCAATTAAGTGGTCATATAGCAAATTTTTATATCCCCCCAGGTACAACAATTCTGCAAGCAGAAGACTTTACACAAATTGAACCCTACCTTAAAACAAATCAAATTAAAAAAGCGTTATTGCTTCATAAAAAAAATGATCTTGAAACTAATATTGCAGGTTATAAAAAGGAAAAACTTTTCACTATACTGCCATCATGGGTATTAAATAATAATATCAATAACTGGCAGAGAAAGGCACATATCTGGAGCATCTATAAATTTACCAGTCTGAAAAAATGACTCCGTAGGAACTTCTTCGGAATGACATTCTAAGAATCTCATAGTTTTTTTGAAGCCGGGTATATAATCTCTTTTATCCTTTTCTTAACGTTCTTCAAATAATTAGTCACAGCTCCCTGCGTTTTAACTTTCATTCAACTTCAACCTGGACATTTCATTTCTACATTATTTACTGTAATTTTTTTACAATGCCTGAAACCAATAATGGCCAGGGTGATGGCCTCTACACCTACGATTCATTTGGCGAAAACAAAAAACCCAATGACAATAAATTTCTGTGGTGGTGTGCCGGTGCCCATCAGAAACTGCTGAAAGAATTTCCTTCAGAACATACAAAATACTCAGGGCTGGGCGGCGTGCTACTGGCCACGTTTGTGTTGGCTACCCTGTCTGCCGGTTATGCTATTTATTCAGTGTTTGGAAGCTGGCTGTGGACAATCGGCTTTGCCCTCATCTGGGGAGTGATCATTTTCAATTTTGACCGCTTCCTGGTTTCCACCATGCGGAAGTATGGGATCAGTAAACGCAAACAAATCTGGATGGCCGTGCCTCGGATAGCACTGGCATTGCTGATCGGTGTTGTGATTGCCCGTCCCCTGGAGATGAAAATTTTTGAGAAAGAGATCAATGTGAAAATGACAGAGAACCTCCATAAGAAGATTCAGCTTAACGATAGTCTTTTAGCCATGGAGAATAAATCGCTGCTATCGGCAGCGGAATCAGAAAGACAGCGGCTCCTCGGTCGTAAGCTGGCGATCGAGGATACGCTGCACAATCTGCAAACAGCTTATGTACAGGAAGCCGACGGTACCGGCGGCAGTCGCCAGCGGGGCATTGAAAATATTACAAGACTGAAACAGGATGCCTATAACCAGGCAAAGATTCAATTCACCCCTGAGTTGGTTATATTGGATAAAAATATCAGCAGCCAGGACAGTCTTATGAAATCTGCTAAAGCAGCGATGGAAGAAAAAAGAAAACAATTTGAAGTCTCTGCGATGGCAAACATGGGATTTCTGGAAAGAAATAAAGCCTTGTCGGATCTGACAGAACAGGAAGCAAGTGTGATCTGGGCCAGCCTGCTTATTTCTATGCTCATCATATTAATTGAGATCGGGCCGGTTTTATCCAAGCTTATTATGCCAGTTGGTCCTTATGATATTGCATTGGCAAAAGAAGAACTGCTTCAAATGGCTCATCATGAAAGTGAAATAAGAAAGGATAAAGAAGAGCGGTTTGAGAAAAGAAAAGTTTTTCATCAGAAACAAAAAGAAATGTCGGACCAGTTGGCAGAAAGATTAACCCAACTGCAGCAAAAAAATATTGACAAGGAACTGGATAAATGGGAACGTGGTGAATGGCAGCCGCATGACCATCGTGCCAGCATGGATGAAGTGGTGAAAAAAATTAAAACTCAGTACCAATTCAGGGATGAGGATATGCTATGATCATGAAAAACCTGTTCAGCATTTTTCAACCTCCACTTTATGGAGGTTTTTTAATTTAAGAAGAGCTTCTTCCAGTTTGCCTTTTGGTATCCTCACTTCCATCAGGCAGAACAATTGCATTTCCTGTTTGATAACCTGGGCTTGATATTTTTTAATCACAATCATTACCTCGTTCATCATTGTATAATCAAACTGCAGGCGATAATTGACAAGTATTGGTCGTTTAACAAAAGGAGTAAGCTGAAGGGCAAATGAAGCAGTCGTCCTATACGCATTGATTAATCCTGGTACACCTAATAATGTTCCGCCAAAATACCTTACAACGATGACTGCTATATTGGTGAGATGGTGGCTATCAATTTGTCCAAGTATTGGTCTCCCGGCGCTGCCCGAAGGTTCGCCGTCGTCGCTGCTGCGAAAATTATTCCCGTCAGTTCCCATTCGATATGCAAAACAATGATGCACGGCTTTGGAGTGTTCCTCTTTCAATTGTTTTAATCTTTTTTTGAAATCATCTGATGAAGAAACCGGGAAAGTATAAGCCAGAAACCGGCTACCCCTGTCTTTAAACTCAGCTATTGATTCCTTTTCAATTGTGAGATAATGATCCTTATCCGTATTACTGTTTGTCACCGGGAGGGTTAGGTTCTTTTTTAATAAACAAGTAGTAAAATTGAATACAAGTGATAAAAGCGTTGGGAATAATTATCGGCAGGTTAAAATCAAGGAGAATACCATAAATAAGGAAGGCAATGGCGCCAAACATGTTGACGAACCGAATAATTCTGACTTTGGAGCTAACCAAAAAACTGGTAACGACCAGCGCTGCTGCAAAATATCCGAGCCATTCAACCCAGTTCATTTGAAATTATTTTTGTTTTATAAAAAAGTTTACCGAATCATCTAAGATTGTAGTGCTTTCTTTTGGCGTTACTTCGGGTAGTTCCGGCGCTGCAAGTCCATTATTAATTATTAGTTTTTCATTTTTAATTACCCTTGCCTCATCCCAGCTCCCATCATCAATAAAAGACTGTAATAACCGGGCGCCACCTTCCACCAGTACACTTTGAATACGCAAATGGTATAAAGCATTTACAATCTGATGCACCAAACTTACACCTTCAGTCACCTGATAATAGATCAGGACCCCTTCATCTCCATGTTTTACCGTATTAAAAATAACTGTTCTTTGTTTGCCATTAAAAATTTTCAGGGATGCAGGCAATTTTAAATCCATATCAACCACCAATCTTAGAGGGGAGGGCCCACTCCAATTTCTTGTTGTCAGTTCAGGATCATCAAGCAAAGCAGTAATTGTACCAATAAGAATTGATGCTTCTTCACTGCGCCATTTATGTACAAGACGATTGCTCTGCTCATTTGAAATCTGTAAACGAGTTATTCCTTCACCTGCTATTTTACCGTCTGCCGTTTCGGCCCATTTTAAAATTATATAGGGTCTGTGCTGGGTATGAAAAGCAAAAAAACGTTTATTCAACTCTTTACATTCTTCTTCCATCTTGCCTGAAGCGAGGCTGACTTCCACTCCTGCTGCTTTTAATTTTCCAAGCCCTTTTACTTCTTTAGAAGGGTCCTTACATCCGATAACAACTTTTGGAATTTTGTTTTTAATAATCAGATCTGTACAAGGCGGTGTTTTACCAAAATGTGAACAAGGCTCCAGTGAAACATAAAGTACCGACTCTGGAATTAGTCTTTTGTTTTCTTCTTTTACTGAGTCCAGACAATTTACCTCAGCATGTGCTTCTCCAAATTTTTTATGATATCCTTCGCCAATTATTAACCCGCTATTTACCAGCACTGCTCCAACCATTGGATTTGGGGCCACATTACCAGCTCCGAGTTTTGCCAGTTGCAGGCAGCGATGCATGTATGTTTCATCTGAATTCAAAATGTAAAACTCAAAATATTAAATGTAAAAGTAATAGCTATCTTTCATTTTACATTTTATATTCACCATTTTAGATTTTACATTTACCAATGACTATTTCTGAAGCCAGACAAAAAATACTTAATGAACTAAAAGATGTTTATGATAAAGTTGAAGCCTTAAATGTGGCTGAGCTTGTTTTGGAAAAAGTCAGTAACCAGGAAAGAACGGACTGGCTGAAGAATAAGGATCTTTTTCTTTCTCCTGAGCAGATCGAAGAACTAAAAAAAATTCTTATAAGGTTAAAGGATAATGAACCTGTACAATATGCATTGGAAGAAGCCTGGTTTGCAGGCATGAAGTTTAAGGTGAATAAAAATGTATTGATCCCAAGACCGGAGACGGAAGAGCTTGTGGATTGGATCGTAAAAGAGATAAATATTCAATACTCAACGCCCAATGTTCAATATTCAATTCTGGATATTGGCACTGGCAGTGGTTGTATTCCAATTGCTTTAAAGAAAAAAATACCGAAAGCTTCTGTTACAGCCATTGATATTTGCAGTGAAGCCCTCCATATTGCTCTTGAAAACGCGGTCGCATTTAATACTGAAATAGATTTCAGATTGATGGACTTCCTGGATGAAGAAAAATGGAATGAATTGGGGAAATTCGATATCATCGTCAGCAATCCGCCCTATGTTATGCAAACGGAAAAAGTTATCATGCATCCAAGAGTTACTGTATATGAACCTCCTCTTGCCTTGTTTGTCCCGGATGATGACGCATTGATCTTTTACAAAAAACTTGTACGTTTTTCTTTACTGCATCTGAATAAGAATGGTAAATTATTTGTGGAAATAAATGAAAGCCTGGGGAAGGATGTTGTAGAGCTATTTATGAAAAAAGGATTTACATCCATTGAACTAAAAAAAGATATGCAGGGAAAAGACAGGATGGTGAGAGCAGTTTTTAATTCTTAGTTCAGAGTTCTGAGTCGTGTGTTTCTATAACTCTGAACTAACGACTCACGACTATACTTACTGCTTAGTATCTACCAGTAGCGTAGTTCTTGCGCCTAATTCCCTTGCTATCCGCATTACCGCAACAACATAATCCAACGGAACGGTTTTATCTGCATTGATCGCCACGGTGGCTTGTGTAGAATCTTTTGCAATGTATGGCTGAACGAAACTTTGCATCTGATCCAATGGTATTGTTTTGCCATTGATGATGTATTCACCATTTGGTTTTATGTTTACTATGACCGTCTGCTTGGCTTTTGTATCACTCTTTGCTTTAGGAGTGGAAAGTTTTACCACATTAGGATTGGCTAAAGTAGAAACAATAAGGAAAAAGAAAAGCAGGATGAACAAAATATCGTTCAAAGCTCCTGCATGTAACTCCGGTTGTGATTTTAATCTTCTCCTTAAATCCATTGCTGATTATTCGTTATTAATTACTGAATCTTATTTTACCGTGTTGGCTCCTGCAATACATCCATAAACTCTGCTGTAGAAGCCTCCATTTTGTTGGCTACTTTGCCGATCTGTGCATTCAAAAAATTGTGCCCGATATAGGCTAATAACCCAATGATCAAACCAGATGCCGAAGTGATCATTTTGGTATAAATACCTCCCGCAATTGCCGATGGCGTGAATTCACCGGTGGCATTGATATTATAAAACAACTGCAGCATACCGATAATGGTTCCCAAAAAACCCATCATAGGTGCAATGCCGTAGACCAACGTTAGTACTGATAAATTTCTTTCCAGGCTATACATTTCCAGTTTACCGACATTTTCCATGCTGTCTTCAATAATGTCAATCGGTTTGCCGATCCGCTGAATGCCCTTATCAATGATCCTTGCCACAGGGTTGTTAGTATTTTTTGCAAAACTTCTTGCCGCCGTTACATTGCCACTTACAATATGATCACGGATAATATTCATGAAATTGGCGTCTATTCTGCCGGCTTTGCGGATAGCAATCCATCGCTCCACAAAAAAGAAGATAGCCAGTAACAGTAAAGCGATCAGGGGATACATCAACCACCCTCCCATGGTTAATAATTCGCCAAGACTTATACTTCCATCATGATTTTTATCCGCCTGGGAAACGGCGCTGCTGGTATTGGCTGCTAACTTATTTGCTGTATCAACAATCTGTAAAAGATTAATCATTATTTTTTTCTTTGGTTCGTAAAAGTAGGGTTATGTAAACTTCTGTTGCGAATAAATTTTCAACAACTGTGGAAGAACGGAGAAAAATAATGCCGCATTACCTGCGGCATTGAAGTTTTTGAATACTTTAACTAAAATCAGGAATGAGTGCCACTTGGTTTCATCATCATCCCTTGAATTTGTTTCATGGTTTTTTCCATTCCATCAGGACTGCCGTCAAGAAATATCACATTGCCTTTTCCATACTCAGCAAAATTTTTAATAGCCTCTGTCCACATACTGAAAAGGATTACGTTCGTGTCCAGGTTGGCTTGTTTCATTTGCTCAGCAGCTTCAGACATACCTTTTGCAACTTCCTGACGGAAAAGAGCCACACCTTGTCCACGAAGACGAGCTGCTTCTTTTTCTGCCTCAGCCGCAATCTTGGTGGCATTACCATCAGCTTCTGCAGATTTCGTTTTAGTTATCAATAATGCCTGTCCTTCATTTTCTGCAGCAGCTTTCAGGTTGTTTGATGCCACCACTTTACTCATGGAATCAAGGATCAGTTTATCAAACGTAATATCATTGATCTGAAGATCCTGCAGATGATAGCCCCAGTTTTCAAGAGACTGGTCCACCTCTTCTTTTACATACTCCACAATCTCCCTTCGGAGACTCAGCACTTCTGCCTGTTTTTTTGTGGCTACAAATGACCGGATGTTTCCTTCAATAGTTCTTGTCAATGCCTGCATCAGATCCCTGTCGGCAATAAATTTAAACGCCACTTTTTTAATTGTTTCTTCATCTGCGTTCTGTACTGAATACAGAAGCATACTTTTAAAGTACACATTTGCCTGATCTTGTGTCACTGCCTGAAATTCCAGTTCCACTGAACGATTCTGAATAGACACTTTTTTATGAACTGATTCAAAGATGGGTATTTTCATCCTTAAACCAGGGCGGGCAATACGGCGATATTTTCCAAACAAAGTGATTACACCAATGAATCCCTGGTTGATCGTGAAGAATGACCCGAAAAAAATAATAAAGGCCACAATCACCAGCCAATAATTTGTAAGAAAGTCTTGCATAATATTTTATTTTGATTGAACAATTGAAGGTACAACTAAATCAACTCTTCTCTTCCCATATAATTGCTAAATGCAGCATCGTTTCCACCGACTTATTCATGTCCTGAATACTGATAAATTCGAGCTTTGAATGAATAGCTTGTTCCCCTGCAAACAAGTTGGGACATGGCAGGCCCATAAAAGATAAACGACTGCCATCAGTGCCTCCGCGGATGCTCTCTTTTTTAAGTTCCAACCCGGCTTTTGCAATTGCTTCTTTAGCATAGTCAACTACCCGCGGATGCTGGTCAAGAATCTCTTTCATATTCCTATACTGCTCTGTCACCTTGAATTCAAAACTTGCTTTTGGATAAATTCTCAGCAATTCTTCAATCTGTGTACGCAGATAATCTTGCTTCTTATTTAAACCCTTTGTTTCAAAATCCCGGATAATAAAATCTATCGTGCATTTTTCAGCAATACCATCTACTCTTACAGGGTGAATAAACCCTCTTCTGCCTTCGGTGGATTCAGGTGAAAGCCGGTCTTTAGGCAAAGCAGCAAGGATTTCGCCGGCAATTTTCATGGCGTTTACCATTTTCCCTTTTGCATAACCCGGATGTGCAATGACCCCATGAATGACAACTTGCACAGCATCGGCGCTGAATGTTTCGTCTTCAAGGCTTCCGGCCTCTCCTCCATCAAGTGTATATCCAAAATCTGCTCCGAGTTTTTTCAAATCAACTTTTTCTGTGCCTCTTCCTACTTCTTCATCAGGTGTGAAAAGTATTTTTATTTCACCATGTTTTACATCTTTGTTGGTCATTAAAAAATTTGCCAGGTCCATGATCTCTGCGACACCAGCTTTGTCATCGCTTCCCAATAAGGTTTTTCCGGAAGCAGTAATAATATCATTACCAATCTGTGTTTGCAGGTATGGATACTCACTCATCTTCAAAACCTGGGTGGGGTCATCTGGCAATACAATATCCTGACCACGGTAATTATTATGTGTGATAGGTTGTACTCCTGTACCACTGCAATCTGGCGCCGTATCCACATGTGCACAAAAACAGATTACCGGAACTTCTTTATCTGTACTGGAAGGAATAGAGGCATATACATAACCCCACTCATCCATGTGAGCATCTTTAATGCCCATCTGCTTAAGTTCTTCAGCCAATACCTGACTTAAGTTTTTTTGTTTCTCCGTTGAAGGGTTTGATTTTGAAAGGGGATCGCTTTGTGTATCAATCTGTACATAACGTAAAAACCTTTCTGCAGCAGTGAACCGGTAATCTTCCAGCATAGTATAAAAAATGGGAAACGAATATACGACGAAAGCAATGGCCGGCAATGGTCAAAAGACGATCATATATTCACTATTGACAATTTTCCTTCGAGAAACCGGGCTTAAGGCCAGCACCAAAATCCTTTTGCAGAACTCAGTTAAAATTTTTACCTTTTATTTTCAAACCAAAATCAACGATTATGAAAAAATGGCTAATTGGCTCTGTAGTCGGAGCTATTATTATTTTCGTTTGGCAAGCGGCTTCGTGGATGTTTCTCCCCATTCATGACAACGCAATGAAATACAGTTCTGCTCAAACAGAGATCATGAATGTACTTTCTGCTAACATCAAAGAAGATGGAATGTATATGATGCCCAGTGCTCCTACCAAAAAAGAACAGGAAGATATGATGGAAGGAATGAAAGGTAAACCCTGGGCTACTGTTATTTATCATCAATCAATGAGTGGAGATATGACAAGACCAATGATCCGCGGCTTCCTTGTTGATATTTTTCTTGTCATTTCATTAATATATGTGCTCTCCCGTGGAGGTACGCCTACTGCCACCAGGGCATTTGCCGGAAGTATAGCCATTGGACTAATTTCATTTTTGTGGGGACCCTATATGGGACATATATGGTTCGGACTTCCCTGGCATATGATCAAGGGCGATCTGATTGACGCTATCGCTGCCTGGGGTCTTTGCGGCTTATGGATAGGTTGGTGGTTGAATAGGAAGTAGCAATTAAACGTTAAAAGTTGAAGGTTGAAAGTTTATGAACAACATTAAATTTTCAACCTTTAATATTCAACAAATATCAGGGCATTATAATCAAAGACTTTCTGCCAACAATTTCCATCAATTCTATATCAAAAATCAGTTCTTCACCTGCTAAAGGATGATTAGCATCCAGTATCACCATTTCCCCTTTAATCTCTGTAATCGTTACCTGATATTGCTGTCCCGATCCGCTGCTCATTACTAGTGGCATTCCCACTTTTATTTCAATATCCGGAGGGAATTGTTCTTTCGGGTATTCAATCAGCATATCCGGGTTTTTAGGACCATAGGCATCTGCAACGGGGATATTAATGGTTTTCTTTTCACCCACTTTCATCCCGGTTACACCGGTATCAAAACCTTTGATCACCATGCCGCTGCCAACTTCAAACTCCAGTGGCTCCCTGCCTGCTGAAGAATCAAAAGTTTCGCCGCTGGTTAATTTTCCATGATAGTGAACTTTTACTTTGTCACCGCTTTTTACCTGTTGCATTTTTTTATTTTTTGTAGTCATTGTTCTGTCCCCTGGTCAACATCTCTTGCGTCGCACTCTTGTACTATTGTAAGTTGGTTGAGCAATAGAAAGGAAGAGAAAAATGAGGCCGCAATTTAGCTGAATTTACTCATGCAACCATTCAAATATTTATACTAATCTTACTGATAATTTTCCAGATATTTGACGCTATGATAAGAATATCAATTATAAGTATTGTTTTATTGCTTAATTGCTTAATCGCTTTTTCTCAAACTGTTGCAAAGCAACCGGGCAATCAAGCCAACATAATATCCGGTGCAGAAAGAATAAATGTGTATCTACCTTTTATAAAAGGAAAGAAAGTAGGAATTTTTGCAAATCACACCTCTATGGTGGGTAATACTCACCTCGTTGATACATTGAGAAAGCTGGGTGTTGATATAAGAGTAATTTTTGGCCCGGAACATGGTTTCAGGGGTGATATTCCGGATGGTGTAAAAATTACAGATTATAAAGATGAAAAAACAGGCATCCTTGTAGTTTCATTGTATGGGAGCAAAAGAAGACCCTCAACAGAAGACATAAAAGACGTTGATGTTTTGATTTTCGATATCCAGGATGTAGGTACAAGATTTTACACTTATATTTCTTCCATGCAGGAGTTTTTGGAAGCGGCTCTGGAAAATCATAAACCCTTATTGCTTTTAGACAGACCAAACCCAAATGGTTTTTATGTGGATGGACCAGTGCTGGATTTAAAATTTAAAAGTTTTGTAGGCATGCAGCCAATCCCCATAAATTATGGTATGACGATTGGCGAATATGCGGTGATGCTGCTTGGTGAAAAATGGCTATCAGAAAAGGCCAATGCAATTAACGCCTATAATATTACAACC
>OEMC01000354.1_pt1 | contig 12545 bp, 12 predicted proteins | sample 1503201 | NCBI WGS metagenome assembly OEMC01 (sample SAMEA104379564, study PRJEB20068) | metagenome | isolation source: 1998 | reverse complement strand
AATGACAGATATTGTACATTATCAGAATCCTTTTTTGTTCATCGGAGATATAGCCAATTGGTTATTTGTAAAAAGAAAAGTGAGGGAAATTTTCGAATACCGTTTCAAAAAAATGGAAGAACTTTTTGGTAAATGGCCGGTTGCCCAAAACCTTACAATTGATATCATAAAAAAAGGGCTCAGCCCAAGTCCCAATAATCCTTTTAAATCTTATTAATCCCGGTTCTTTATCCCGGCATCCGGGTAATATATTTTTCAATCTGTTTGATCTGATCAACAATCTGCTGCGTGGTGGGTTTTAATGCTTTTGCTTTTCTGAAAAAATCTTTTGCCGAACGAAACTCTCTTTTATTCATCATGATGCTGCACATCTGCAGGTAAGCGGCTGCTTCGTTTTCCTTGTCAGGAAGGCCTTTTCGGATGGCGGCACGGATATAACTTTCTGCCTGTTTGATGTCGTTTTTCTGCATGGAGATCATTCCCATCTGCAGCATACTGGCGCCTTCGGCTTCTTTCATTGGCATACCAAGATCAAGACCTTTTTTCATCATTTTTTCAGCGCCATCAAAATCCTGTTTCATCATGGCTACATTACCTTTCAATGTATAATACACTGACCGGATCGGTTTATACAACAAGCCGGGAAACTTTATGGAAGCAAGAATCTTTTCAGCCCCGTCCATATCGCCGGCTTCAAGATATTCCTGGATCAAACGTAAAGGGCCAAAAAAGAAATGACCGAGAATCAGGATCAATCCCACAAAATAGAAAGGAAAACCCGGCCAGAAGCTGGAAGTATAATTAACAACACCCCCCAAAATGGCCACAATGATTCCTATTTGCAGACGGAATTTGATCAGCAGATTGTAAAACTTCATACTTCACAAGTTGAGGACTGCAAAGATAGGGGAGCTGATGTGTTCCAGGTGGATTTATTCGCGGGCATCATTGATCTCAATCCAGTAGCCATCGGGGTCCTGCAGCCATATTTGCTTTACACCATCAGGCCGTATGTTGACCTTATTATTTTTGCTACCAGCCGCATCTTCGTATAGCATATTCTTCTTTTTTAGCATGTCAGTAAAAACATCCATAGAGGTCACGCTAAAACAAATATGATTATTCTTATAGTACTCTTTTTTACTTTCTGCTCCCTGAATAATATGCAAGGCATTACCCGGCCCTGTTTTCAACCAGACATGTTTTCCATCGTGAAAAGGTTCGGGGATCGTATCAAGACCAATTACATTTTTATAAAAATCAGCGGAACGTTGCAGATCAACAACGTAGATGGCAAGGTGATTAAATCTGGCGTTTTGCATATTAGTGGATTGTCCCAACGAAGTTAATTGCAGGCATGATAAAATGCAGATAGAAGAAACAATAAAAAAATGCCTCATAAAATAAGTTTGAAATTGGAAGATAGGCAAATATGAATTTGAAAGAGGGGTTAGGAAGAAACAGTTATTTTTGCCGTCCCGCTTTCGCTATCCAACTACGCCAATACTTTGTTGGATAAGTAGCTTTAGCGGCAAGCCGGTCCCGTAGTTCAATGGATAGAATAGAAGTTTCCTAAACTTTTGATACAGGTTCGATTCCTGTCGGGACTACCAGAAAATTTTGGTACTCTTACTTAATTGTAAAAAATAAAGGTTTTCGGGTACTAACGATATGCTTTCTTCTTTATTTCCAGATGATATTTTAAAAAATGAATTGATGAAAGATTATGATGGGAATGCTGGGAGAATTATTTTCATTACTAAGGTAGATACAATGGTTTATTTATTGGTAATACTATTGGATCGGTATGTAAAATAAACGAAGACAGAGTTCTTTCCTTTCCGCGGTAAACAGATTTTAACAGCGGTCATCGGGATGGATCTGCTTGGGTTTGGTAGAAAGGTGAATTCTGATAGGTGCCAAACAATATTTCGCTAAAAGGAAATATCTGGTAGATCAATTCTAATTGATATTGTTTTCAATACAACAATTGCCAAACAAGTTGGCATGTTAGGAGAGAAAAGGTGTCTTAAAGTCCACATTGATTTCAAACTATAAGCTATTTAGATATGTATAGGTTCCTCCAATTATCTTAGGGCTAATTTTTATGATATTTGTACCCTTACAAGCTTATTATCAATAAGTCATGCTCTATTTCATTTATAGCTCAATTTAACATCGTTTCAAGCTCAATTTCTTTAATAACATAGCTACTTAAACGAATTTCATGAGCCATAAATGGATAATTCTGGTTTATGGCTCAATTTAATACAAAATAGAGCTCAAAATTGAATAAAATTGAGCCACATTTCATATTTTTGTGAGCTACAAATTGTAATTAATGGCAAAGAACGTAATCGATAAAAACGAACAGATTCTTGACTTTATAAAGAAAAATCCATCTTGTTCATCCAAGGAAATTCATGATGGATTAGTAGATACTGAGATAAGCTATGCTACATTAAAAAGAACATTACAAATACTAATTTCAGAAAACTTAATTATTGCAAAGGGAAGGGGGAAAGGAACTAAATATGAAATTAACCCGGCTTTCGACATACTAAGACCAATTGATATAAATAAGTATTTTAAGAAAGAGATTGATGAAAGGGTTATTCGCAATAGTTTTAATCAAACCCTTATTAAAGAGACACTGAATAATATTTCCCTATTTACAAACGAGGAATTGTCTTATTTAAATGAGTTGCAAAATCAATACAAGACAAATTCTTCAAAACTTTCTCAAAATGAATTTAAAAGTGAACTAGAACGTTTAGCTATAGACTTAAGTTGGAAGTCCTCCCAAATCGAGGGGAACACCTATTCATTATTAGAAACAGAGCGTTTATTAAAAGATAAAGAAACAGCCGAAGGAAAAACAAAAGATGAAGCAACCATGCTTCTTGATCATAAAGAATCTTTAGATTTTATAATAGCCAATCCAGACTATATTGAACCTTTGTCAATTTCAGGTATTGAGGACATACATAGCATATTGATAAAAGACTTAAACATTTCAAGAAACATCAGAACCCGTAGAGTTGGAATTTCAGGAACAAATTACAAGCCACTTGATAATGAATTTCAAATAAAGGAAGCTTTGGAAGACATGTGTGGTATCGTCAACAGTCAGAAAAATGTGTTTACAAAGGCATTATTAACATTGGTATTGATCTCATATGTTCAACCTTTTGCAGATGGAAATAAAAGGACTGCAAGAATAATAAGCAACGCAATACTTATTAATAATAATTACTGCCCTATTTCCTTCAGGACAGTTGACTCGATTGAATACAAAAAGGCGATGTTAATTTTCTACGAACAAAATAATATTAGTCCTTTCAAAAGGATTTTCATTAACCAGTTTGAGTTTGCGGTACAAACTTATTTTTAAGTGTAATACATATAACCTTATATTTCTATAGTTTAATAGGGTTTCGATTAAGTGAGATTAAAACTTTTAGACCTGTCGGGACTACCTGAAAAAATAAATTCAGTCAATTTTAGCTTGATTCAGTATTAATCTCTACTATTCCATAATTTACTTTACAGAAGTTTTCATATCTTATAGTTTTCAAACGACCTAAAATTACCTGCTGATGAAAAAGTTACTCTTTCTCATTTTTTGCTTGCCCTTATGTTATTCATCAATAAATGGACAAGTATCTGTCCAGAACCTGCTGACAGAAAATCAAACCAATCCTCTTGGTATGGATATAAGTACGCCTCGATTTAGCTGGCAGTTGATAAGCGATCAGCGAAATATTTTTCAAACAGCGTACGAAATAAAAGTTATGAGTGGAAAAACAATTGCCTGGAGCAGCGGTAAGGTTTCCTCTGATCAATCAGTACATGTGCCTTATGCCGGACAAGCATTGCAACCCGGGAAAAAATACAACTGGCTGGTAAGGGTTTGGGATAACATCGGTAAAACTTCTTTATGGAGTGAACCTGCATTTTTTCAAACAGCATTTTTCAAAGCGGCGGATTGGAAAGCAAAATGGATTGAAGCTGATTTCCCGGAAGATTCTATTAACAGACCGGCAAAATATTTCAGAAAACAATTTCCCATAAATAAAAAAATTGCATCTGCCACTGCATACATCACCGCCCATGGTATGTATGAAGCGCAGATAAATGGGAAAAGGGTTGGTGATGCATATTTGACTCCCGGATGGACGAGCTACAACAAAAGGTTACAGTACCAGGTGTATGATGTGACCCATTTGCTTGCTGCCGGAACTAATGCAATCGGAGTTGTTGTTGGCAATGGATGGTACAGGGGTTTTATAGCATGGGGAGGAAACAAAGATGTATATGGAAGGCAAGCGGGTATCTTAATACAATTGGATATTACTTATTCCGATGGTACTATAGCATCTGTTGTTTCCGATGAATCCTGGAAATCTTCTACCGGCTCTATCCGGTTTGCAGAGATCTATCATGGTGAAACAATTGATGCCCGGGAAGAAAAAACTGGTTGGTCAATGACAGGCTATAATGATGCAGCGTGGTCAGGAGTAAAAGTTCAGAATTTTTCCAATGATAATTTATTGGCTACTTATAACGAGCCCATAAAAAAACATGAAACATTTAAACCACTGAAAATATTTACAACACCGAAGGGAGAAAAGGTGATTGATTTCGGACAGAACCTTGTTGGTTGGGTGCTAGTAAAAGCAAAAGGAAATGCGGGAGATAAAATCACTATCCGTCATGCAGAAGTACTGGACAAGCAAGGTAATTTTTATATCGATAACCTGAGGGCGGCAAAAACAACAGCCACCTATATTTTATCCGGTAAAGAAGATGAAACGTTTGAACCTCATTTTACTTTTTACGGTTTCCGGTATATAAAAATTGAAGGAGTTGGTGGTGAAATAAAACCAGAAAATTTCACAGCAGTGGCGCTGTATTCTGACATGAAGCCAACTGGTGAGTTTACTTCATCTAACGCACTCATCAACCAACTTCAGCATAATATTCAATGGGGGCAAAGAGGAAATTTTTTGGATGTGCCTACCGATTGCCCGCAACGGGACGAACGTCTTGGCTGGACAGGTGATGCACAGGCATTTTCAAGAACAGCTGCATTCAATTTTGGGGTCAATAATTTTTTTGCAAAATGGCTGCGTGATGTGGAAGCAGATCAGCATCCTAATGGCAGCGTACCACATGTAATTCCAAATGTGTTGGGACCTAATTCTGGCGCTGCAACAGGTTGGGCCGATGCGGCTACAATCATTCCGTGGAATATGTATTTAGCCTATGGCGATAAAAAAATTCTTGAGAACCAGTACAGCAGTATGAAAGCATGGGTGGGCTATATGGAAAAGGCCAGCAAGAATTATTTATGGAACACCGGTTTTCATTTCGGAGACTGGTTGTTCTACCGTCCATTTGATGATAATGACGGTCGGTCGGCAGTTACGGATAAATATATGATTGCTCAATGTTTTTTTGCTAACTCTGTTCAGGTCATGATCAATTCTGCCAAAGTGTTGAATAAAAATGAAGATGCCGGGAAATATACTCAGTTGCTCAAAAACCTTAAAGAGGCATTTCAGAAAGAATACATAACACCAAACGGAAGATTAATATCAGGAACACAAACAGCGTATGTACTCGCATTGAATTTTGATATGCTGCCGGAAAATCTGAGAGCACAAACAGTAGATAAGTTAGCGGATAATATAAAGAGTTATGGCAATCATCTTACTACTGGTTTCCTGGGCACACCTTATTTATGTCATGTACTTAACCGTTTTGGAAAGACAGATGTTGCATTTACATTATTGATGCAGGAGACTTATCCATCATGGTTGTACCCGGTAAAAATGGGAGCTACTACTATTTGGGAAAGATGGAATGGGATTCGACCTGACAGTACATTTGAACCGGCATCTATGAACTCTTTTAACCACTATGCTTACGGCGCTATTGGTGACTGGATGTACCGCGCAGTAGCAGGTCTTGATACTTATGAGGATGGACCAGGTTACAAACATATTCGCATACAGCCACATATTGGTGGCGGATTAACCAATGCTTCAGCAAGTTTGCAAACCTATTATGGCAAAGCAAGCAGTGGATGGAAAACAGAGGGTGATAAAACAATTATGGATATTGAAATCCCCGCTAATACAAAAGCAACAATATATATTCCTGCTGCCAATGCTGATTTGATAAAAGAAAACGGAATAACTATTTCTTTATCAAAAGACATGCAGATTTCCGGTACAGAGAATGGTTATGTTATTTTACAACTTGGCTCAGGAAAATATCATTTCGAAATTTCAAAATGATTATTTCATGTATTAAAACTGCTGGCATTTAATTATGAGGAAAAGTTTCACTGTTCTCCTGGTTGTATTTATCAGTACGAATGCTCTGCTATCGCAAATAATCAATCCATCTTTACTGAATAAAACATGGTCTGCAAACTGGATTACTGTTCCTGATGCCCCTGCAAAAAATTACGGAGTATATTATTTCAAAAAAAAAATTTTATTGACAGAAAAGCCAACTTCTTTTATTGTACATGTTTCTGCAGATAACCGGTATAAATTATTTATAAACGGAAAATTAGTTTCACTCGGCCCGGCAAGAGGAGATTTGAATTATTGGAATTTTGAAACAGTGGATATTGCAGCTTATCTTCTGCAAGGTAACAATACAATTTCTGCTGTAGTATGGAATGAAGGAGAGTACCGCCCGGAAGGTCAGATATCAAACCGGACTGCTTTTTTGTTGCAGGGCAATACGGTTAAAGAAGAAATCATTAATACCAATACCAGTTGGAAGTGTTTGAAAAACTCAGCCTATAAACTGTTGACAGGAATTGGTTATAGTGCTTACTATGTAGCGGGTCCGGGAGAGTTGATTGATATGCATGCAATGCCGCAAGGCTGGGTGAAAAATGATTTTGATGACAATGCATGGCCAGGTGCTGTTAAGGTTGGCTGGCGGGGTGCCACTCCAAAGGGTGTCGTGGATATTGCCGACTGGATGCTAGTCCCTTCTCCCTTGCCACAAATGGAATTAACAACACAACGTTTTGCTGCTGTCAGAAAAACAGATGGTATTATTATTCCCAATGGATTTCCTTCAGCAAAAACTCAATTGACAATCCCTTCAAATACACAAGCTACTTTTCTTCTTGATCAATCTTTTCTTACCAATGCGTACCTGGAGATGATTCTCAGTAAAGGAAACGATGCGGGGATCTCTTTTACCTATGCGGAAGCTTTATTTAATGAAAAGCCTGATGCTCCGGGAAAAACATTTCGCAAAGGCAACCGGAATGAGGTAGAAGGAAAAATTATTTCTGGTAGGAAAGACAGCATTATTTCCAGCGGAAAAGACAATCAGCATTTCAGTACGCTCAATTGGAGAACTTTCCGGTACATACAAATAAAAGTGACAACAAAAGAAGAACCATTGATCATTGAAGATATTTACAGCCTGTTCACCGGTTATCCTTTTAAACTGAATGCAACGTTTGATGCAAAGGATAAAATACTTGACAAAATATTTGAAACCAGCTGGCTCACGGCGAGGCTATGTGCCTGGGAAACTTATATGGATTGTCCCTATTACGAGCAACTGCAATATATCGGGGATACACGCATCCAGGCATTGGTGTCATTATACAACAGTGGCGATGACCGGCTGGCAAGAAATGCAATCGCTCAAATGGATCATTCACGAATGGCAGAAGGCATCACACTAAGCCGTCATCCATCTTACTCTCCACAACAGATTCCAACTTTTTCACTCTGGTACATAGGAATGGTGAACGATTACTGGATGTATCATGGCGATAGCTCTTTTATAAAAGATAAGTTGCCGGGAGTAAGAGATGTGTTATGGTTCTTCAGTAAATATCAGCTGGGAGATGGTTCATTGCGAAATGTGCCTTACTGGATTTATACGGATTGGGTAGGAGGTAAAACAGGATGGCCGGGTGGAGTAGGACCAATTGGGTCTGACGGCAGTTCATCTTTATTGGATTTTCAATTGCTATGGGCATTACAAACTGCAGCAAGGCTGGAATCGGAATTGGGTTTACCTGCGATGGCAGCTTTATACTTGCAAAAAGCTTCACAACTTCAGCAAACAATTCAAAGAAATTACTGGAACACAGATAGAAAATTGTATGCCGACACCCATGATAAAAATTTGTATTCACAGCATGCTAATACACTAGCAATTCTTACCGGAACGATAAAAGGAAATGCAGCAACTGAGCTGGCAAAAAAATTATTGACCGATCATTCACTTGCGCCGGCTTCAATTTATTTTAAATATTATCTCCACATGGCTTTAATAAAAGCCGGTTTGGGGAATGACTATTTGAAGTGGTTGGATAAATGGAAAGAAAATATTGAAATGGGAATGACAACATGGGCGGAAATATCAGAAATTGATAATGCCCGTTCGGATTGTCATGCATGGGGCTCTAGTCCGAATATAGAATTTTTCAGAACTGTGCTGGGAATTGACAGTGATGCGCCTGGTTTTAAAAAAGTAAAAATTCAACCTCATCTGGGAGAACTGAAAACTGTAAAAGGGAAGATGCCTCACCCGGACGGGTTTATTTTTGCAGATTATAAACTTGATAATAGGAAATGGAATATACAAATAGAATTGCCTGCGAAAATTTCTGGTAGATTTATTTGGAACAGGAGATATTACACATTGAAGCCCGGGAAAAACAGTTTGATTCTATGATATTGAATTTATCACTCAGGAATTGCCATATACTTTTATTAACGGTTCTCTTAATACGGCAGCTTTATCTGTACAATGGAAATAAATAATATCAGCAATAGCTTCCGGTTTTACCCAATTTGAAGGATCTGAATCCGGCATTGATTTGCGGTTTTGCGGGGTGTCAATAGTGCTAGGTATAACCACACTGGTTACAACGTTGTGATCTTTCGCCTCGTTATTCATTAATTCTGCCAAACGAAAAATAAGTGATTTACCCAGACCATAAGCTACCATGCCCTTGCTGTTTCTAGTATCAAGACCTGGGCGGGAACCAATCATAAAAATGCGACCCCTATTTTGTTTCATCATTTGTACAAAAACGGGACGTGCTGTATTATAAGTCGTTTCAAAATTTAATTTGTATTGCTTAAAAATATCAGCAGTTGAAGTATCAGCAATTTTTCCCATGGCAAAACCACCTACAGTGAGTATAGCAGCATCAATACTTTTATATTTATCAACTATCGATCTGATAAAACTTGCGGAATCTTCTTCATTCATTAAATCCACAATAACTTTTTCAAAACTGTCTTCTGGAAAAATCATCGGCACGGGATCATTGGGGATCACTGTTCCGATTACTTTATATCCTTCGTTGATAAATTTACTCACGACTGCTTGCCCGAGATTGCCCGAAGCACCGGTCACGATGACAACCCCATCTGATTTTCCAGAAGGGGAATTTTTTGAAGATGAAGCTTGGTTCATTTAGCTTTTATATTAACCGCTCACAAATTACGACAGTCATTACATATACAAATATTAAACCAACAGACTACAAAAAATTGTTTACCCAATCAAGTCGAAAAATTTCAAGGGTTTCAGAATTGTAGCAAAAATGCAGATCCTTTATCTTCCACGGATTGTACCTGGATGCTGCCTTTATGCAGCAGCATGATTTGTTTGCACAGACTTAAGCCAATGCCGCTGCCGCTTTTCTTAGTACTGAAAAATGGAATAAAAATTTTATCAAGCAGTTCTGGCGATATTCCAACGCCATTGTCGGCTACTTTAATCTGGAGTCTATTATTTTCATGAGAAGCGGATAAAACAATTCTTGGGTCGGGTCTTTCTTTTACAGCTTCCAGCGCATTAATCACCAGGTTAATTAACACCTGCTCTATCAGGTTGACATCTACTTCTGCTATTAAACCAGGGTCTTTTAACACGACTTCCAGTTCAATCTTTTTCTGATCAAGTGTCGGTTGCATTAACGTATGAAGGTTCTCAAATAAATCACGGACCAAAATTTTTTTCAGGTTAGGAGTAGTGATCTTATTCAGGTTACGGTATGTTTCTGCAAACTTCAATAATCCTTCACTGCGTCGCTTAATGGTTTCGAGGCCTAATTCCAGATCATCTCTTTCGCTGCCAATATCGGAAAGCGAAGTGGTTTGCAATAAGCGATTCTTTAAAGTACCTGCCAGCGAAGAAATAGGAGCCACGGAATTCATAATCTCATGTGTCATTACACTTAAGAGCTTTTGCCAGGCTCTTGCTTCTGTTTCGTCTAGCGCTTCGTTGATATTCTGAAAGGCAATGATCTTATTGATTTTTTCATCTGTATGAAACATCGTGGCAGCGAGTAAAATTTTTATCTGTCTGTTTTCCTTCATAATAGACACTATCCTGGTTTCTCCCGGCCTGATGGCTATAGCTGCTTGATACAAAGGAGCATCTCTCTTTTCTAATGAATGAATTGTTTTCAGATAAGGAATACCCATCATTCTTTTAAAAGTATCATTCATCCAGTTTAATTGTCCGGACTTTGTTTCATAAGAAATAATTCCGGTATCCACCAGTTCCAGTATCTTTTGCAGATATTGATATTGTGTTTCCTTTTCTTTACTAATGACCTTGAATGTACTGTTGATTTCATTAAAACCTTCTCTCAACAATTGCAACTCTGCCGGCGCCTGCTTTACATTAAAATATCTTGAGAAATCCCTGTAATGAACAGATTCTACAAATTCCTTTACTTCATCCTGTGCTTTTTTAAGCATCCGGTAAATATCATATATCTGAAAAAGCACAACCGGCATCAGTAATCCCATATATAGATAATAAAGGCCCACCAGTAGCCATGCCGCTGCTGCTAATACTGCGAAGAGCAGTACTACTCTGATCAGCAGTCTCCTTTCGTATTTATTAAATATCATAGGCCTCACCCCCGGTCCCTCTCCGAAGGAGAGGGAGGCCAGGCTTTTTTTTAAAAATCAGCAATTGTACTAACATATCATCTGAATAACTAAATATCGTATTTACTTAATCTGCGATATAGTGCAGTGCGTGTTAACCCAAGCTCCTTGGCAGCTTTGGTTATATTGCCATTGTGTTTTTCAATCACTTTCAGAATAGCATTTCGTTCAACTGTGCTTAAACGCATATCGGCATCTTCATGTCCTTCAGGCTGCTGACTCTCCAGTGGCGAAAAAATAAGGTCATTTTCATGAATCAAATCTTCTTCACTCATAATAACTGCTCTTTCGATGATGTATTGCAACTCCCTTACGTTACCGGGAAAATGATACTGGCTTAGTTTAGTCAGCGCAGACGCATCCAGTTGAATAGATTGCTTGAAATATTTTGCTCCATACAATTTTGTAAAATGTTTTGCCAGCGAAGCAATATCCTTGCTTCTTTTTCTTAATGGAGGAATCGTTATTTCGACTGTATTGATCCGGTAGATTAAATCTTTTCGGAAGCGATTCTCATTAGCCAACTCAGCAAAAGGAGCATTGGTGGCGCAGATCAGGCGTATATCTATTGGTATTGATTGATTAGAACCCAACCGGGTTATCTGTCTGTTTTGTAAAACTGTCAGCAACTTTGCCTGCTGTTGCAGAGAAATATTCCCGATTTCATCTAAGAACAAAGTGCCGCTGTTTGCTGCCTCAAACCTTCCCATCCTATCTTCTTTTGCATCGGTGAAAGCTCCTTTTTTATAACCAAACAATTCACTTTCAAAAAGTGTTTCAGTCAGAGCACCGGCGTCCACTTTCACAAAAGATTTTTTTGCACGCAAGGATTTCTGATGAATGGCTTGAGCTACCAGATCTTTCCCGGTGCCATTTTCGCCAAGGATCAGGATATTGGCATCTGTTGGAGCGATCTTTTCAATTTTTTTAAAAATATCTTTCATCGGCTCTGATTCACCCAACAGATCTGTTCCGGTAAAAGAATCACCAATCAGACCCAAACCTTCTGCAAGGCCGGATTTTCTCTGAAGAGATTCAGTTATTGTTTCCAGTAATTTTTCATTATGCCAGGGCTTTATTACAAAATCAGAAGCACCCTCCTTAAGTGAGCGAACCGCTAAATCTATATCTCCATAAGCTGTAATCATTACAACAGCGGTGGATGGGCTTAGTTCTTTAATCTTTTTCAGCCAGAAGATACCTTCATTGCCTGTATTAATAGTACTGTTGAAATTCATATCCAACAGAATCAAATCAAATTCTTTTTTGGGTAATAAAGACCTGATAGTTTCAGGATTTTTTTCAGTGATTACTTCCTTTACTTCTGTTTTCAGCAACAGCCGCACGGCTGTGAGTACATCAGGATCATCATCAATGACAAGTATGGTTGCGTTTTTTAATTGCACGGTTCAAAAAATAATTATCAAGTCATCTTCATGCCAAAAATACAATTGCATGGTAATAAAAAATTTATTTCCAGAATCTTAGACCCGGTGTAACAAAATCGTACACCAGTTGTATCATAACCGGACGACTACGAAAGACTCCGTTGACTAAGATACTGACTATCAC
>OEMC01000376.1_pt1 | contig 12601 bp, 16 predicted proteins | sample 1503201 | NCBI WGS metagenome assembly OEMC01 (sample SAMEA104379564, study PRJEB20068) | metagenome | isolation source: 1998 | reverse complement strand
TGGCGGAGGTTTTGGAGGTAGATTTGGTCAGGCTGGTGGTGGCGGTGCAAGAGGCGACAGCGCTATAGTGAGAATTTTTAATGATAAAAATGAATTGATAAGAACTTTACGCTGGACGGTTGACAGCGGATTTAATCGTCAGTACTGGGGAATGGAGGAAAAAGGCGTACGCCAGCCGGGATCACCAAAACCACAACCGGGATCGCCGGAGCCTGGGGGCCTACAGGTATTACCCGGCACATACAAATTGGTGATGACTTATTCAAGAAGCTCTGACTCCACATTTGTAACAGTAAAAGATGATCCGAGGTTGGGCAATCGTAATGATATAAAGATTGCACAGCGAAATATGTATGACCGCCTGAGAAAAAGTGCTGATAAATTAACCGAAGGAATGGATCGGTTGACTGAAGCAGAAGAAGTGTGCACAAAGATGCAGGCACAATTGAGAGCTGTGGAAGGCAGAGATGCCGATTCATTAAGAAGAGCCACAACAAAAATGCAGGATGAGATAAAATCGATCCGCGAAGTAATCAGTGGTAAAACTTCTGAGAGGCAGGGATTAGCAAGAAATCCATTTGAAATAACAGTAATGTCGCAGATGCAGCAGGCGCAGCAATCTATTGGCAGTAAAATGGTAGTCCCTGGGCAGCAGGAAGAAACATTAATTGTCAATGCAGAAAAAGCAGTGAGTAGTACAGTTCAGAAGATCAATACATTTTTTGATGGCAAATGGAAAGACTATCGCAGTCAGGTAGAAGGAACCAAGGTGAATTTATTTAAAGATTATAAACCGATTCAGTAATAGAATAGTTGACCGTTAAAGGTTGAAGGTTTCAATGAAACTTTCAACCTTTTTATATTTGGCAACTATATACGAGTTGGGACAAGTGATGTTTTTTTCAAAAGAGGTTGGTTATATGTCATTGATTAAATAGACGTAGTATCTTTCTTTTTGTACTCCCGCTATTTTTAACACAGTTTATCAGTGCTTGTAATTCCGTATCTAAAAGAACACCAATTTTAACATAATCCACCCCCTCTATTTTTTCATCTAAGGATTCTTCTTTGTAGTCTTCAACCCTATCTCCATATACAAACGTAGTTAGGTCAAAAGAAAAGCCATTATTACAAATTGCTCTACCCTTTTCAAACACATAGCAATTATAGCAACGTTCGTCGTGATTAATACAACCATGCGGGATATTTACAAAGGAGGGGACGCTGTTTGTTCTTGTTGGTAATGCTCCAATTATAGCCCCATTGGCTAATCTGTGAAGAATAATAAAATACTTTGCGAGTGGGTCTGCCCCGTCTTTAAATTGGAATTGGTCAAAGTAGAGAATTTCTCCGGCGTTGAACACGACTTTAATCCTTTAATTGTCGTGCAAATTCATTATTTTCTACAGAATCTTGAAATCTTTCTAAAAGATAGGAGTTCTTTTCAAACAAAAGGGAAAAGTCAACCTCATAATCTGTGTTATTAACTTCTTCATTTAAAAGCTGCTCAAGTACGCCATATTTAATTGCTGATTTTCTCCATAAAGAATTTTTTCCATGCAAATGATTAACCAGCGTAGTTGCTTTCTTTTGTTTTGCAAAATCTAAAACCAAATTCATTATATCAACGTCATTATCACTAAACTCATCGTCATTAAAGTCTTTTATTGAAACAAAAGTATTTTCGGGTTCTTTTTTTATGTAATCCTTTAACATTGAAGGAGAGTCATCAGAGAGGTCTATAAAAATATCTTTTGCAACGGGTCCTCTGACCCAAAGTTGGAAATTAATTCCAAAGAAAGGAGTCCCATATTTTTTAATAGAGGCTTCTTCAAATAGAAATAGAATCTTTAAAATTTTTGTCTTATTGAGATCAGATACTTCTTTTGCAATATAGATTATTGCGTTCCCAATCTTTTCTATTTGCTCTTTGGAGAATCCTTTATTTTTTGTGCCTAATCCCATGCGAAGTTTTTAAAGGACTGTAAAGATACTAAATTTTTTAGTCTAATAATGGTTATTTTTTTAGCAATTATGAGAAAGCTAACAAACATATACCTCAAAAACGTGCCAAAATATACAAAATTGTGGATAAACAATATGAATGGCAAAAAAAAGTATAGACAGCTAAAATTACTTGCCAATTAGCTGATTATACTTTAATCTTCCATCGCTATTCTGTAATGCTAAATCAAATCTTTCATTATCCAATATCTGCCTTGTGTTATACCGGGCTGCAAATTCATCACAATAGCACTGTAAGTGCCACGGGCTAACCTGATGAAAGATTCCGATAATGCCCCTTTTTAATAAACTCCAAAAGTTTTCTATCCCATTAGTATGAAAGCCACCCTTTACATATTCCCCTTTGCTATGATCTACCATAACGTGTGTAAACTCTGTCCCCTTTGAAATGAACGCATACATAGCAAATCCATCGGTTACCATAGTTGAACCCTTTTCTACATAAGAATTAACTAAAGCAACAGCTTTCTTTTTGGTTGCCCAGTCAGATACTCTTACAATAACCTTACCGCCTGTTTCAACAATACCAAAAACTGGTGTTTTAGGTTCTCCTTTAGCCCTTCCTCTTTTACCCGTTATTGTTCTTGTCTTTTTGCTTTGATGTTTGTTCTTTTCCAGGCCACCCACATAAGTTTCATCAATTTGTACTTCATTTTTAAGCATGTGAGGTGCTTGTTTTTTCAACATTTCACGAATACGATGGTTTAAGAACCATGCAGTTTTCTGAGTAACACCCAACTGCCTTGAAGTTTGTAAAGAGCTAATTCCCTTCTTAGATGAAGTACCGAGATATATTGCAGCAAACCATATACGTAAAGGAATCTTTGAATTTTCATAAACAGTACCAACAGTAACAGTAAACTTTTTATGGCATTGTTTATCCCTGCATTTAAAGCCCCGGTTTGTTCTGTATGGATTAACCACACCACAAAAAGGGCAAGCGGGAGTACCACCCCAACGTTTCTGTTCGAGATAAGACCTACAAGTTTCTTCGTCTTTAAAATAGTCTAATAGTTGTGGCAGTGTTTTGAAGTGTGCCATTGTTCTGAATTGATATATCAAAGGTAACGATTGTCCCATTATCTACCTAATATTTACTTGACTTTTTCAAATATTTTAATTAACTTTGAGCTGCGACAAAGTTAATTTCACAAATTATTGATTTATAATTAAATATAAAACTCTTAACTTAATGCTATGGCCGAATCAAACGATATATTGGAACTTAAATTTCACGGCAACGGCATTGGCCCTGATACGGTGAAGCCACATGAAATTGCAGAGTTGATTATCAGCTTTGAAAAATCTCTATTGTATACAATCAAGCAAGAACATCCTGAAATAGATACACAACATCTTTTATTTTCTTTTCATAGGGTTGATGATAAAAGCCTTGACATTATATTTAAAACACTAAAGGTTAAAGAAGTTGTTTTCGGTAGCTATTCTCTTATTGCATCAGCAATTACTACGTCAAACTATAATAAATTAAATTCAGATACAATTGAGTCTTTAAGGGAGATAACCAGATTTACAAAAAAGTATGATTGTCTTGGACAGTTCAAGCATAATGACCAGTCAATTGCCACATTTAATAAACATACTGAAGTTGTATTTGATAAGTCTAATGAATTAAAAGGAGAAACAAGAATATATGGCGTTGTGGTTCGTGTGGGTGGCGAATCTCCTACCGTACATTTTAGAGTGGATAATGATTATAAAATAGTAATTGATGTAAAAGAGGAAATAGCAAAACGCCTTGCGTCCAAATTATATGAGCAGGTTGGTCTTATAGGAACAGCAACCTGGGATTATAAATCCTATAAGGTAATAGGGTTTAAGGTCTCTGACATAGTGGAAATAGATGAAAAACCAGTAAAGGAGTCTTTTAAAGAATTACGAAAATTGATTGGGAAATATTGGGACGGGATAGATGACATAACTACCGTATTAGGATAATAAATAACTGAATGAGTAAATTGGTTTGTATAGACAGCCAAATTTTTATTTGGGGTATTAAGCAACAGGCCATTGCTTCGCAAAAGCATTTAATCCCCATTGCAACAAATTTTATTGAATGGCTAACCGAAAACGATCACAAAATTTTATTGCCGAATCCCCTTATTACTGAAATACTTTCGCCTGTCCCCGCTAATGAGCATAAAAAGATATTGGACTTAATTGATAAAAGGTTCATTGTTGCTCCATTTGATAATTTAGCCTCTATGAAATGTGCAGAATTGACAAATATAGCATTGACTGCTCCGGAATTGATTCAATACAGAGAGGCTAACTCTGTCCCTAAAAGCAAGATTAAGTTCGATTGCATGATTGTAGCAATTGCCATAACAAAACGAGCGGCTTGTATTTATTCAGAAGACCCGGATTTAAAAAGATTTGCAGCAGGGCAGATACAGGTTTTACCTTTACCAAACATTGGCAAGCAAGGAAAATTATTCCCAGAAGAAAAATTAAAAAACCATGGCAAAAAAGAAGAAAGAGATGAAGATGCCCCGTTCTGAGCATTACGAACCAAAGCTGAAAATAACTGGCAGCTTTGAGGACGTGATAAAAGTATCTATAACACCAACGCCTGAAAAGAAGGAAGAAGAAAAGCCTGTACAAAAGAAAAAATGAAACTTCTTTCAGTTAATAATTTATACTCGCTTTTGATTTCAAATAAACCAGAAGATTGGGATTGTGCAGAGATAATGATAAAGACTGCACAGAATAAAAGAAAGTTAAAAGAAGTTTGTAAAAAGCTTATGTCTTACTCAACATTACCACAATCGCCAAAACACATTAAAGTTATTGAATTGTTATATAGATATTGCGATGATTAGGGGTGTTGTCCCAACTGGTATATAGTTGCCTTATATTTAAGCTAACGACTGTTCTTGTTATCTGCATCATTCCTTTTACATTTGCGTCAAAAGAATAAAGACATGAAGCTGTCATATTTATCTGAAACATTAATTGGCTCTGAAATTGTAAAGCTGGGCGGAGAGATCCGTGAAAAGATGAGACAGGGAGAAAAAATTTACAACTACACTGTTGGTGATTTTGACCCTTCAATTTTCCCCATACCAAAAGAACTGGAAGACGAAATTGTAAATGCCTACCGTGCACATTTCACCAATTATCCGGCAGCTGAAGGAAATCTTGATCTGCGTGAGGCGATTGTTTCTTTCATGAAAGAATGGGAAGGCCTTGATTATTCATTAAGTGAGATCCTTGTTGCATCTGGTGGTCGTCCGCTTATTTATGCCACTTTCCGTGCTATTTGTGACAAAGGCGATAAAGTAATTTACGCTGTTCCCTCATGGAATAATAATCACTACACACATTTTGTAGAAGGAGAACATGTAGTCATCGAGGCAAAGCCGGAAAATAATTTTATGCCGACAGCTGAAGATATTCGTCCGCATATAAAAGAAGCTGCACTTATTTCTTTATGCTCACCACAAAACCCAACCGGTACAACTTTTAGTAAAAAAGAACTGGAAGCTATCTGTGACCTTGTATTGGAAGAAAACACAAGAAGAGCTGAGAAAGAAAAGAAAGTGTATATCATGTATGACCAGATGTACTGGCATCTTACATATGGCGATGTTAAGCATTATAACCCGGTTTCTTTAAGACCTGCCATGCGTGACTACACTGTTTTCATCGACGCCATCAGTAAGGTCTTTGCCGCCACCGGTGTACGAGTAGGTTGGAGTATGGGCCCAGCATCTGTCATTGCAAAAATGAAATCTATTTTGGGTCATGTTGGTGCATGGGCGCCGATGGCTGAACAAAAAGCAGTCGCTGCGTTTTTAGGAAATAAATCTCCGATAGAAAAATATCTTGTTCATTTTAAAAGTGGCCTGGAACAAAGACTTCGTGGCATTCACAATGGCTTTATGAAATTGAAAGCTGAAGGCCTGCCAGTTGATGCTATCGCTCCAGAAGCTGCCATTTATCTGACCATAAAAGTAGATGCTACAGGAAAAAAGGCCGCTGATGGAAAAATACTGGAAACGCAAGCTGATGTCACGGCATATATTTTAAATGAAGCAAGATTGGCTGTTGTTCCTTTTTATGCATTTGGCAGCAACCGCAATAATCCCTGGTATCGCTTGAGTGTGGGTACTTGTAAAAAAGAAGAAATTGATGAAATGATCGACAAGCTGGGTGAAGCATTGAAGAAATTGTCCTGATAATTTTCTGTTTTATTCTTTGTACAATTAACTATTAAGCCTGTTCCCTGTTCAACTTATCCTCTTTTGAATTATCTTCGAACATAGTATTTTGAAATACCCATTGAAGTTCTTTGCCCGATGAAATATTTTACCTGCTTGCAATGCAGGTTCTTCGTTTTATATGATCAAAGTATATTCTGATGACAATCGGAATTGAGATTTTATCCTTAACAAAAACAGTTTTATGGCTGAAATAAACTTAAGGGAAACTCTTTATCGTTTTGGATACACCAGCCGAAAAGATGCATGGTGGGTGAAACCACTATTTACTTTCATCGGTCTTTCTTCTTTTGTTATTTATGTTACATGGGCTGCTTTTCAGGGAGAGCATTATCATTACGGATCCTATATTTCTCCACTTTATTCGCCGGAACTTTTTGGTGATTCGCCGCATAGCTGGTTCGGGCCAAAACCTGGCTGGTGGCCTTCTTTCATACCCTGGTCACCAGCATTGCTGATACTTTGGGCCCCAGGATTATTTCGCCTCACCTGCTATTATTATCGCGGCGCTTATTATAAAGCATTTTGGGCAGATCCTCCTTCCTGTGCTGTTTCTGAACCAAGAAAAAAATATCTCGGTGAAAATTCTTTCCCGTTGATCATTCAGAATGTTCACCGGTATTTTATGTATATCGCACTGTTGTTTATTGTTTTTCTTTCCATTGATGTATGGAAAGCCTTATGGTTTACCAATTCAGTCACAGGTGAAAAAAGTCTTGGTCTTGGCATAGGTACTCTGGTGTTGGCAATAAATGTTGTGTTGTTGGGTGGATATACTTTCGGTTGTCATTCATTACGACATGTGGTAGGAGGGTTTATGGGTCGTCTTTCTGGTAAACCTGTTCGTCATAATTTATATAAATGTGTCAGCTGTCTTAACCGACGACACATGCTTTGGGCATGGATGAGTTTATTCTGGGTTGGCTTTACTGATATTTATGTGCGGTTATGTTCAATGGGAGTGTGGACGGATTTAAGATTGTTTTAAAAAAATAAAACCGAAACTGATTCATGAATCCAAGCGATACTTATACTTACGATGTGTTGGTGATTGGGGCTGGTGGCGCCGGTCTTCGTGCAGCAATTGAAGCTTCTGCAAATGGTGTTAGTGTTGGCCTTGTTTGCAAATCACTTTTAGGAAAAGCACATACTGTAATGGCAGAAGGTGGTATTGCCGCAGCTATGGCAAATGTGGATGACCGTGATAACTGGAAAGTACATTTTACTGACACTATGCGTGGCGGCCAATACGTGAACAACTGGCGAATGGCTGAGTTACATGCAAAAGAAGCTCCCGAAAGAGTTCGTGAACTGGAAGGATGGGGCGCCTTATTTGACAGAACGAAAGATGGAAAAATATTGCAACGAAATTTTGGCGGTCATAAATATCCAAGACTGGCCCATGTGGGTGACCGTACAGGGTTGGAAATGATAAGAACATTACAGGATCATGGCATTCACCAGGGAGTCGAAGTACATATGGAATGCACCATCATTACGCTATTAAAAGATGGCGATAGGGTTGTTGGTGCATTTGGCTATGAAAGAGAAAGAGGCAGATTTAAAACTTTTCATGCTAAAGCAGTAATTCTTGCCACCGGTGGTATCGGTAGGGCATATAAAATTTCAAGTAACAGTTGGGAATATACCGGCGATGGTCATGTATTAGCTTATGATGCCGGAGCAGAACTAATGGATATGGAATTTTTACAGTTCCATCCTACCGGTATGATCTGGCCCCTGAGTGTTGCAGGTATTTTAGTTACAGAAGGGGTTCGTGGTGAAGGCGGTGTTTTATTGAATAAGGATGGCGAACGTTTTATGTTCAACGACATTCCCGATTTATATAAAAACCAAACAGCAGATAATGAAGAAGAGGGCTGGCGATATACACAGGGAGACAAAAATGCAAGGCGACCTCCTGAATTACTCACCCGTGATCATGTGGCCCGTTGCATTGTAAGAGAAATAAAAGCAGGAAGAGGAACTCCGCACCAGGGTGTGTACCTGGATATTTCATGGATCAAAAAGAAAATGTCAAATGCCGAGGAGCATATAAAAAAGAAACTGCCTGGCATGTATCACCAGTTTAAAAAACTGGCAGATATTGATATTACCAAAGAACCAATGGAAGTAGGCCCAACTACACACTATATTATGGGTGGTGTGCGGGTAAACGGCGATACACAAATGTCAACGGTACCCGGTCTATTTGCTGCGGGTGAATGTGCGGCAGGTTTGCACGGGGCCAATCGGCTTGGAGGTAATTCTCTTTCTGACCTATTGGTATTTGGAAAAAGAGCCGGTGAATATGCTGCAAAATTTGCAAAAGAGAATACAGCCGGTACTATTGATGAAAAACAGATCAAAGATGCATCACAGTATGCTTTAGAGTTTTTTGAACGAGAAAAAGGAGAAAATCCATTTGACGTTCAGTATTCATTACAGTTAATGATGCAGCAACTGGTTGGTATTGTCCGTAATGAAGATGAAATGAAAAGAGCAGTAGAACACCTGAAGCTGATGAATCAACGTGTTGACAAAGTACATGTAACCGGCAACAGGGAGTTTAATCCCGGTTGGCATACGGCGCTTGACTTGCATAATCTATTGACCGTATCTGAAGCTGTTACTTTATGTGCTTTGGAAAGAAAAGAAAGTCGTGGCGCTCATTTCCGTGAAGACTACCCGAATAAAGATGCTGAAAGCGCAAGGTATAATCTTATAGTAAAAAAGAATGAAGATGGAACGATGCAGGTAAAACGTGAACAAAGAACAGAAATAAGAGAAGATTTAAAACAGATAATTGAAGAACTGAAATAAAATTCAGGTTGTTGGTTTGTAAAACCAGTGACTTGTTTCAAGATCAAACCACAAGGCTATGGCAACGGCAACATTTAAAATATTCCGCGGCAACGAAACCAATGGTAAATATGAAGATTACACCATTGAAGTAGCCGAAGGCATGGTGGTGCTGGATGCTGTATTGCAAATACAGGCTAAACAAGCCAATGACCTTGCTGTTCGCTGGAATTGTAAAGCAGGACATTGCGGTTCCTGCTCTGCAGAAGTAAATGGCATACCCAAGCTTATGTGCATGTGCCGTCTCAGCGATCTTCCTTTGGAAAAACCTGTGCTGGTTCAACCGATGAAAGCATTTCCATGGATAAGAGATTTGGTTACTGATGTATCCTGGAATTTTGAAGTAAAGAAAAAAATAAAAAAATTCAAACCCCGCAAGCCGGATGCACCCGATGGTACCTGGCGTATGGCACAGGAAGATATTGACAGGGTACAGGAATTCCGGAAATGCATTGAATGCTTTTTATGCCAGGATGTGTGTCATGTGTTGAGAGAGCACCGGCTCAATGAAAAGTTTATTGGCCCCCGCTATTTTGTACAGGTTGCTTCGCTGGAAATGCACCCGCTGGATACAGAAGATCGCTTGGAAGATCTGAAAAAAACAGATGGTATCGGCTATTGTAACATCACAAAATGCTGCACCAATGTTTGTCCGCAGGATATTACCATCACCGATAATGCCATTATACCTCTGAAAGAAAGAGTAGCAGACAGATTTTATGATCCTCTGAAAAGAATTTTCAGAATGTTTTTCAGAAAGAAGTGAATTCCTCATAATAACTATCGGGACTAAATCGTAAATTTCATTTACTAAAAACCCCTTGTCTGTAAAAAGTTCTTGTATCATTCAAATTATTCAGTTATGCTTCATTTAAAAAAAATCTCCAAAGAAGGTATACCCGAGGCGCTTGAAAAAGCAGAACGATACCGCCTGCTTAATGAACCAAAACTGGCGGAAAGTATTTGTCTTGATATCCTGGAGACTGATCCCGGTAATAACAAGGCAATTGTTACCATGCTGCTTGCTATTACGGATGAGTTTTCTGCACCGTCACCCACAGATGTAAATGAAGCAAAAACTTTATTGTCCCATCTTCCCGGTGAGTATGACCGTTATTACTACGGTGGAATTATCTGCGAACGGAAAGGAAAATCTTTATTGGGCAAAAATATTCCTGATGGCGGTTTTATTGCGTATGAATGGCTGAGTGATGCAATGGAGTATTATGAAAAAGCAGAAGCGGTTCGCCCTGCAGGAAACGATGATGCTCTTTTGCGCTGGAATACCTGCGCCCGTCTTATCATGCGTTATCATCTCAAACCGAGGGATGAGAAGCACTTTGAGCTTCCGTTAGAATAAAAGAGGCAATTAATTTTTGCAAATCAGAAACTGGAAAGATTTCAATTTCTGCTGATAAAAAATGACAGTAAGTCTGGACGGTTTTTGAGTAATACGGTTACGGTCTACCAACTCGTATGATTTACAGAAACTTTCAGGAGATTCAACGCACTGAAAAATATTATGAAGCTTTTCAACTTCCTGTTCAATAGCCTGTCCGGACATGAATTCCGTCTTTAAAAGGACCAGTAGTTCCCGATCGAATGGTTTCATTTCAAAAAATTTAATATCCCACCATTGCTTTTGTGTTTGGACATCCGCAATCCCCTTTCTTTGCTTTTGCGCTGTAATAGTTTTTCTGGCAACTTGTAGCTATCATTGCTACTAAAAACAACGCCATAATTATTTTATATTTCCTCAGCATAAATCGATTTCTAAATTAAACTATTTTACGGGCAATTTAGTATGCAATTTTACGAATGGGTTTAAAAATTAACATGACCTCCTTGGCAGGGAAAAAACTACTTGTTGCCCCATTGGATTGGGGGTTGGGTCATGCTACACGTTGCATTCCAATCATTAAAGTTCTTGTGGAAAATGATTGTAAAGTTTGGCTGGCTGGTGAAGGGGATCAGGAAAATTTACTTAGAAAAGAATTTCCCGAGCTGCCTTTTTTGCAATTAAAAGGATACAGAATTCAATATTCGGTGTCAGGAATGATAGGGAAAATACTATTACAGATTCCGAGAATCCTCAACACTATTAAAGAAGAAAATAAGTGGTTGGACGAACGGGTAAAGGAGTATGGTTTTGATACAGTAATTTCCGATAACCGCTATGGGCTTTATCATAAAAAAGTTCATTCAGTTTTTATCACTCATCAACTATCAATAAAAAGTTCGTTTGGCAAGTGGAGTGAAAAATTTTTACAGAAATGGAGCTATCGTTTCATTAATCGTTTCAATGAGTGCTGGATACCCGATGAAGAAAATGAGAATAATCTTGGTGGTGATTTATCACATCCCCAAAAAACCCCGTCAATTCCAGTGAAATATATCGGGCCGTTGTCACGGTTCGAAAAAAAGTTGATCTCTGAGATCAAGGATCATTTGCTGATTATACTCTCCGGCCCGGAACCGTTACGCAGTATTTTTGAAAATAATATAATTGATCAGCTTGTTCATTACTCCGGCACGGCTACCGTGGTGAGAGGTTTGCCTTCTGCTGATAATATTATTCCTTCCACAAACACGATTCATTTTTATAATCATCTTACTGCTGACCTGATGAATGAAGAAATTGCAAAAGCTGAATTCGTAGTCAGTCGTTCTGGTTACAGCACAATAATGGACATCGCTGCCCTGCAAAGGAAAAGTATTTTGATTCCTACTCCAGGCCAAACCGAACAGGAATACCTGGCAAACTATCTTTCAAAAAAACAATTTGCTTTTTGTGTAAAACAAAATGAATTTTCTTTACAGAAAAATATTGAAGAAGCAAGACGTTTTGAGTACCATCTTTAACCTTGCTGGAGAATTGACGATAGCAAAGCTATTGCCCGGCCTGATGCTTTTCCCTGGAGTATTCCTTGTAAGTTTTAAAAAAGAATCACTCAACAAGAGCCTTGGGGTAATCGAAGAATAGGAATTTCTTTTTCGCTTCTCTGAACTTACTCCATTTTTTTGCTTCTACTGAAACTGCAAAAATGCCACAGGTGGGAATATTATCGGTTCTTGCATCAGAAAGGCTATTGGCAAAATCTGTAATGCCGGGGTTGTGAGAGAAAACAGCTACACAATCAAATTGATCATTGAGCTTTTCCATCACCGCGTAAAAAGTTTCTTCTCCGGCCATATAAAGCTCAGTCTTTAAAACAATTTCTTCACCTTCCTTTTTATAACGCTTTGCAAATTGTTCGGCGGTTTTCTTTGCCCGCCTTGCAGGGCTGGTTATAAATGCATCAATCTTTATTCCTCTTTCATGCAAACGATCCGCCATCATAGGTGCATCTTTTTTGCCACGGTCATTCAGCGGTCTGTCAAAATCGCTCAACCCGGCATCATCCCAACTGCTTTTAGCATGACGAATGAGGAGTAATGTTTTCATTTGCCCCCATCCCCTAAAGGGGAGT
>OEMC01000168.1_pt2 | contig 12736 bp, 13 predicted proteins | sample 1503201 | NCBI WGS metagenome assembly OEMC01 (sample SAMEA104379564, study PRJEB20068) | metagenome | isolation source: 1998 | reverse complement strand
CAGCTGAGCTAAACGATAAAGTCATGTATGCAAATCAGCATGCCGATTCTTTAAGAAAAGAGTACAAATCTGTTCTCAAAAAAGCCATCCCGGGTGCAGACACTAATGATACCAATTATATTTTTCTCCGCTTTGTGGTAGATTATCTTCCCTCAGGATTGGTAGGTCTGCTCATTGCTATCATTTTTTTGGCTTCGTGGGGAAGTATTGCTGCGGCCTTAAATTCCCTGGCTTCCAGTACGGTTGTCGATTTTCATAAAAGGTTTTCAAAAAAACAGACAACTGGGGAGGAAGAATTCAGAATTTCTCGTTGGTATACACTTGCCTGGGGCATCTTTTGTATAGTTGTTGCCATGTTTGCTTACAACATCGGTAACAGCCTCATTGAGGCAGTCAATGTTTTAGGCTCCTTGTTTTATGGTGTTATCCTCGGAGTTTTCCTGGTTGCATTTTTTATAAAAAAGGTTACTAATGGTACAGTAGTTTTTACAGCTGCATTGCTGGCAGAATTTTTAGTTTTACTTGTATTTGCTTTAACAAAGCTTGGTTATTTCAAATTAGGGTTCCTTTGGCTGAATCCTATTGGCGCTGTTGGTGTTATTCTTTTTACAATCCTGCTAAATCAATTTCATTCGGTAAAAAGAAACCCTGCTGTATAGCAGGGTACTTTATCTGTTTAATGCAGAAAAAATTATTTCAGTGTTGCCAGTAATTTGTCATTCAACGCAACATAATCATCACTTTTGGCTTTTACTGCCATTTCTTTTGATTTATTAGCTGCCGCAATTGCTTCTTGTTTTTTACCAAGTTTCGCCAGGCAATTTGCTTTTTGATGAACTACCCAAAAGGCTTCAGGATTTTGTGATTCAGCTTTTGTAAGCCACTCCAAAGCTTTATTGAGGTCTTTTCCGTTATCCATATAATACAAGGCAGCATTGAAATAGGGGCGATTATCACTTTCAATGTTCGATTTTATCTGGGCCATTACTTTTGAATCAACATCCACAGTAATTGGAACGGGTACATATACATTATCCCACATTAAACTGAGAACGCAACTGTTACCCTTTAGGTCACCAATGTTGATACTGAAAGATTCAATTGGAAAAGGAAGAGTGAAAGGAGTTACTGTTACTCTTAACACATCCTGATCCTGTTTGTATGCAGCCGGGGCAGTAACATCAGTTTGCTTTGAAATAATAACAGTCCATTTGTCGGCTTCAGGAATCGTGAGCAATCCATATTTGCCGGCAGGTATTTTCTTCCCGTCAATCATTACTTCTTCTCCAAAAGTGATAGTGGTGGCGTTATTGGCGCCAGTTCTCCATACTTTGCCGTAAGGAACGAGGTCACCAAAAATTTTCCGCCCCTTCATGCCTGGACGTGAATAGGAAATCTCAATTGATGACAATGCAAAGTTTTGTTTGATATTGGTTGTCGGGCTGGGTTGTGGTGTGTTTAGTTGTTGTGCATCTACATTAGAAATAGCAAATGCTGCAAGCAGGCCAAATAAAATTTTTCTCATCATGGTAAATAGTTTTAGGAGGTCAAAGATAGGGGAAATAGCAAACTTCAGTTGGTTGATTTTCAGGTATAGCCGCTCAATTAAAATCCTCGAGCAGTTTGTGCATATTAATGTAGTATCCGGTTTTTAAATTCTTTCATTCTTAATAGCAGCGAAGACTAAGAATTCAATTTAAAACAGCATCTGATTCTTACTATACTCACTAAGTATTTTTTCTAGGGAAATGTTTGTCAGACTTGTATCTACAGACATTACACATTAATTTAATCCTTTAATTTAATTACGAACCCTAAAAAAATCTTATGAAAACTATCTTCTACCTATGCGCGGCAACAATTTTTTCTGTTGCTACCATTTCCTGTACAAAAAATGAAATTTCCCGTAATTTTAATCCGGCCAACACAATTAGCACTGAGCCGGTAATTTCATCCAAAATTTATACACAAACTAATAATCCGTTTGCTGTTAAATTTGGACAAGCACAGGCGGTATTCAACCCTGGGGATAAAGTTGTGGTTTATCTTCCTTATGCTATAAACAATGATGTTCTTCAGGCTGCTACTATTGTTTTGACAGATGCTTCTTCTGAAGAGTCACTTGGCAGCTATAATTTACTTCCTGCTTCACATCCTTTATTGTCTGAACTAAATGTGCCCTATGATTTATGGTATGTGCCTTTCAGATTTGTAATGATTGATTTGAATAGTAACTATAGTGGCAGAACAATTACAATGACAACGACTCTGAGCGGACAACTCACTTCTTCAACTGATATTTTACAGAACGCTTTCTCGGTACAATAAAGAATAACTGTGTTTTTTATTTCCCTCTGTATATCTATACAGGGGGATTTTTTTAGGATTTAAACGCCGGATGAAACTGTTCTAACATTTTTCTTGAAAATTCTATACCGTTACTGGTATGCAACAATACAATCGTGATGATGGTGTATTGCAGCCTTTTATAGAGGTCGGTGTAGAAAGTAAGAATGAAAATAAGGAATCTCGGTTAGGCTTCGATTTCGAAATTAGTTCCTATCTACTACAATTGAAACCCTAGTATTTCCTCTTTTCCCTTTTCTTTTCCATTTCGGGCCCTCTTTCAGAAGTCTGATAGCTTCTTTGTCACATTCATTACAAAGCGATTTTGTAATCCTGATATCAGTTGGGTCTCCTTTATTATCAACTAGGAAACTAAGCTCCACCTCTCTGCCAGTATTTTTATTGCGGATATCGGTAGGGACTTTAATATTGTTCTGTATGTATGTATTATAATTTCCCCAACCAACCTCGGGCTCTTCAATTTCAGTTGATTCTTCTTTTGATCTGCTTGCAACGAGGTTAAGATTTCTGGTTGTTATTTCTTGTCTGAGTTTCAAGTCTTCCTGCATTAAAATGTCTTCTTGCTTTCCGGACGGACGCAGCCGATAGTTCACTGCATTATATCCCAGAGATTTTATTTGTACATCAAGTACCGAATCACTTGATATTAGATTAAAGTTGCCTTTTATATCTGTATAAGTTCCTATACTGTCCTGGACGATGGATATATTAGCAAAAGGTACAGGGTTATGCTGAGCATCTACAACCCTGTAGTTGAAGTTTTTATAGAGCGAAATGTAATCACTGTTCCGGGTGGAAGCTTTATCAAAAATTCCTTTTTCTAATTTGTATTCTGCATTGGCTCCATTTCCTAAAATAACTGAATCCGTTTTGGCTTTTATTACATCAGAAGAGGCTTCAGCAAGTTTTTTTGGTTCCCTTTCAACCGGGGCAGGGGCAGTTGCTACTTTGGCCTCATCATTTTTTATATCAGTATTTAAAATGGAAGGGTTGACAGATTCATATTTTTTTTCTTTAACGCTCAGATTAGACTCAACTCTTCCATCGGCCGCCTTGCTCTTTGTAGTATTTGTGGTAAAAGACTGCTTGTGTTCAGGTAAAGAGAAAGGTTTATCAGCACTATCATTTACTTTCTGCTTTGTGGTAACGGCAGGTTCTGGGGTACTCAAATTACCCTTTTTCTGGACTGCAGCGATCTCCTTTTTATTGGGTTTAAAAAACAATTGTTGTGTCAGCAAGCCAAGTCCACCGATAATGATCACTACTGCTGCAATCCTTAACCAGGGAAGATGGTAAACAGGAACAACCTTATTTTCTTTGCTGGTTCGTTCATTTAACTTTTGTGTTAACAGCACAGTATCCTTTGTCGCATTGCTGGTATAGCGATAGCCTTCCAGTGCGTCGGACAGAAACGGATCATCCATCGCTGCTTTTTCTAGTTGGTGCATCTCCGCAGGAGAAAGCTGACCCTTCCAATATTTTTCAATATCGGAAGCGGAATATTTTTTTATGTTGTTGTCTTCAAACATTTAAGTAAACTCAAATTTTAAGGTTTCAAATTCCCGATTCTTGGTTTTTGACTGCTGACTCCTTTCTTTCCATACATATCTTCAGATTCCTTCTTCCATTCTGAATTAAACTCCTCACCAGGTTCCAATCTTGTCCGGTTATTTTCACTATCTCATTATAGCTTTTACCTTCAAGGTAAAAAAGTTTTATCATCAGCCTTTGTTCTTCAGAAAGTGTGCCGAGGCAAATTTCCAGTTTCTTAAAATTTGCTTCTTTTTCCAACACGCCATTCAGATGCACCACTTCCTCGTTTTGCATAAGCGAAGTCGGTAATTCTACAGTTTTTATGTTTTTTGGAGTTCTAAGCTGCATCAGGCAATAGTTTTTTGTCACCTGATGGAGCCATGCCCGAAAATTTTCTACTTCGTATTTTTTCAATTTGGTCACCAGTTCTTCGAATATTTGCATGACTGCATCCCGGGCCGCTTCAGGGTCCTTCAGGTATTTAAGGCAAACGCCATATACCAGCTCCATGTAGCGTTGATAAAGTTCGCCCAATACGTTCATGTCACCATTATGCCTGTAGTGTAAAACCAACTCGGCGTCGCTTAGCTGTGGGGTTGATATATTCTTTAAAAAGGTCAATAACTAAAATTAACAAGAAAAATTTTCTGCTTTCTTATGTAATTGTGAAAATCGGTTCATCCATAAAGAAAAATTATAGTTTATGAAAAAATTAATTTCATTTCTGTTCCCCTTTTTAATTGCATTAATGGCATTTGGCCCATCAACCAGTTTGACAGTTACTGGTAAAGTAAAGGATGACAAAGGTAATCCTGTTATTGCTGCGTCGGTTGTTGAGAAAGGAACTTCCAATGCAGTGGTCACTGATTCCACTGGCAATTTTAGCATTGAAGTTGCAAATGAAAATGCAGTGCTGGTTATTTCATCTATCGGCTTTGACATTACAACGGTTAAAGTAAAAGGTAAAAATTTTCTTTCGGTCATTCTTAATACTGCTAATAACGTGATGCAGGAAGTACTTGTTACAGGCCTTTCAGGCAAGGTGGCGGGAGTGGCTGTGACCAATTCCGCTATTCGTATTAGAGGAGCCAGGTCAATTAATTCTTATGCACAGGACAAGCAAACTTATTATCCATATTCTATGCCTAAAAGCGAATCAAAGAGAGCTGACAACAACAATTATTATGGCAAGCGTTTGGATTCTGTTACTGATGACTTTAATACAGAAGATTATGATAACATTGTTGAGAACCCTTTCTTAAAAACAAATGATAATCCTCTTTCCACTTTTTCCATTGATGTAGATGCGGCTTCCTACAGCAATGTGCGGCGTTATTTGAAAACGAATCAACTGCCGCCTGCCGGTGCCGTAAGGATAGAAGAGATGATCAATTATTTTAAGTATGATTATTCAGGACCGGAAGGAGATAAGCCATTTGCCGTTCATACAGAGATATCATTCTGCCCCTGGAATTCAGATAATAGGCTTGTGCTGGTAGGGTTGCAGGGAAAGAAAGTGCCTCTTGAAGATCTTCCGCCATCGAATCTTGTTTTTCTTATTGATGTCTCTGGTTCGATGATGGATGAAAATAAACTTCCACTGGTGAAGTATTCTATGAAACTACTGGCCGATCAGTTGCGGGAGCAGGATCGTGTATCAATTGTAGTGTATGCGGGGAATGCAGGGCTTGTATTGTCGGCAGCGAGTGGCGCTGAAAAAGAAGAAATAAAAGAGGCGATCGATAAGCTGGAGGCAGGCGGTTCAACCGCCGGTGGCGCCGGAATTAAACTGGCGTATAAAATTGCGAAAGAGAATTTTATGAAAGAAGGAAACAACAGAGTGATACTTTGTACTGACGGTGATTTTAATATCGGCGTCAGCAGTGATGATGATCTTGTTCGCCTGGTGGAGAATGAAAGAAAGAGTGGCGTATTTCTTACCGTACTTGGTTATGGTATGGGAAATTATAAAGACAATAAAATGCAAAAGCTGGCGGATAAGGGCAATGGTAACCATGCTTATATTGATGAAGCAAGCGAAGCAAAGAAAGTGTTGGTCAATGAATTCGGCGGCACTCTTTTCACTATTGCAAAAGATGTTAAGCTGCAGGTAGAATTTAATCCCGCAAAAGTGCAGGGTTATCGCCTGATCGGGTATGAGAACAGGATGCTGGCAAAAGAAAATTTCAATGATGATAAAAAAGATGCCGGTGAATTAGGAAGCGGTCATACCGTCACTGCTTTGTATGAGATAATCCCTGCAGGAGTGAAGAGTAGTTTTTTGAAAGATGTGGATGCGCTACGGTACCAGCAAAATAAACAAAATTTTACCCCGGTTTCAAACAGTGATGAGATCATGAACATCAAGCTTCGCTACAAAGATCATGATGGCGATGTCAGCAAACTTATAGACCATCCAGTGTTGGATAAGGGTATCATCATCGACAAGACTAGTGATAATTTCCGGTTCGCTGCTGCGGTGGCAGAGTTTGGTTTGCTGCTTCGCAATTCAGCGTTCAAATCATCTGCCAGCTATGCCCAGGTGATAACACTTGCTAAAAAAGCAAAAGGAGAAGATAAGGAAGGATATCGGAAAGAATTTTTAAAGCTGGTATCCAATGCTCATAGTCTTGTAGCAAAAATTGAAATTGAAGACGATGGTGTTGATGACGGAGGGACAATAGCGAACAAACAATAGCCCTATTCTGATCTATTTATAAAAGGAGTTCTGCATTTGCAGGATTCCTTATTAAACCAGTTTAAAATTATTGCTTATGCCAAAAAAACTTCATCTAACCATCCCCGAGCCTTGTCATGAAGCATGGGATGAAATGACACCAATCAATAAAGGAAGATTCTGCATTTCCTGCCAGAAAGCGGTAATCGATTTTACAGGAATGAGTGATGCGCAACTCGTAGCTTTTTTTAAAAAACCATCAACCGGTTCACTTTGTGGCAGGTTTGCACATGATCAGTTAGAAAGGGATATCGATATTCCAAGGAAAAGAATTCCCTGGCTTAAATATTTTTTCCAGATCGCTTTGCCTGCATTTCTTTTTTCTCAGAAAACGGATGCACAGGGGGAAATTAAATTAAAAATGCAGGAGCCCATTTTATGTGAGCCTGGAAAGAATGTACCAATACGTCTTGGTAATGCCTTGCCTACAACATCTTTGCAAAGCAAAATTGTAAACCTTATGGGCAGAGTGGTTGATGAAAGTGGCAATGGAGTTCCTTATGCCTCCATTATTGTTAAAGGAACCATGAATGGCACTACAACTGACAGCGTCGGTTATTTTTTATTTAAATCGGGGACAAAAGAAAAACATCTTACTCTTATTAGTTCCAGTGTTGGATTTGAATCTGCTGAGGTATTTGTCAATACATCTTACAATCAAGTTCCGGAAATTATTTTAAAGCAAGCTGTTATTTTAAGCGGGGAAGTAGTTATAGCGGGGATGGTGAGTCGAACATTTAAAGGCAAAGTTGGGGGATTGGTTTATTCAATTAAAACGACCCGGCTTAATAGTGATGAAAAGCGAATAGAACCTTTGACGGATCTGTTGAAAATTTACCCCAACCCCGTTCAACGATCTCAGGCTGTAAAGGTTGAACTTAAAACAAATAAAAACGAGCCCGTCAATGTTCAGCTTTTTTCTATTGATGGAAAACTGGCAGCTGAAAAAGAATTACAGGTTTTTGAAGGATATAATAACTTTCAATTTGAAATTCCACAAAATATATCTGCAGGTATTTATATCATGCAAATTCTAAGCGCCAAACGAAAAGTATTATGCAAAGGAAAGATCGATGTGTTTTGATCTTACTTAAACGCCGGATGGAACTGCTCAAGTGTTTTTCTTAAAAATTCACGATCAAGGTGGGTATAGATTTGTGTAGTAGTAATACTTTCGTGCCCAAGCATTTCCTGTACGGCACGAAGATCAGCTCCACCTTCTACAAGATGAGTGGCAAAGGAATGACGGAAGGTATGCGGCGAAATTGTTTTTTTAATGCCTGCTTTTTTTGCCAGGTCTTTTATAATCAAAAAGATCATCACTCTTGATAATTTACTTCCTCTCCGGTTTAGAAAAACTATATCCTCACTGCCCTGTTTTACCGGAATATGAACCCGGATATCTTTCAGGTAAATTTTTAAATACTTGATGGCGCTGCGACCAATAGGCACCAATCGTTCTTTATCGCCTTTACCAATTACGCGGATAAAACCGACATCAAAATAGAGTTGTGAAATTTTCAGATTGACAATTTCGCTTACACGCAAACCACAACTATATAAAACTTCCAGCAAAGCTTTATTTCTTCCGCCTTCTGGTTTGCTTAGGTCAATTTGTGAAATGATGTTTTCAATTTCTTCAAAACTCAAGGTGTCGGGAAGTATCCGTTTGAGTTTTGGCGCTTCCAACAGGGTAGTGGGGTCGGCCGAAACAACATTCTCGAGTACGCAATACTTATAAAAAGATTTTACGCCGGAAATAATACGTGCCTGCGAAGTGGAACTCATCCCGAGCTCTGCCACCCATTTTATAAAATGTTGCAGATCATTTAGCTTCAGTTCACCTGGAGTTTTTGTGGAACCGATTTGCAATTGCCATTGTGTTAGCTTTTCCAGATCACGGAGATAAGCCTCCACTGAATTATCTGAAAGAGATTTTTCCAGTTGCAGATAAGCTTTGAATCCTTTTTTATAGGGCTCCCACATTAATAAAAATTACAAATTGCAAATCTCAAATTCCGTGGTTACTCAAGCGTAATATTTTTTTCCATGGTCTTCCATTCCTTTTCCACCTTCACCTTCGCCCAGATTCTTGTATTGCTGATATTCACGGAATCCAGCACTTCATGCATAGCGTCATAATCCATATCAGTCATTACTCCAAAAGTCATCATCGCTTTTTTACCGGTGGTCATATCTTCTACAAAAATATTCCCTTTGTCTGTATAGACTACTAATCCGCTGGCAACGACAAATTTTGGATCAATACTATTGATAGCACTGCCTTTGCGGAGTATGTTATTTTTCTTATCAAAAGGGATTTTGACAAGAAAACCACGACCGCTCAGGCAATCATTAAAAAGAAGCCAGGCATAGCTGGTGTCTTTGATAAAACAGATCATCGCATCTTTATTCACCGGGAATTTTCTTCCCCCTACATCTTCAAATCCCAATTTTCGATTAATGCCCATTCCAGAGTAGCTCCAGATCACTGATTCAGGAAGACAATTGGCCGCCGAGATATAGACATATGGTTTCAGCACAAAGTCTTCTTTGATAAATTTAATGGTGTCTTTCAGACAGGCAGTATCACAGAAGGTTTTTGCAGCGCTTCCTGATTTATTACTGCAAGAGATTATTGCTGCTATAAAAAGAAGGAAGAATACATGTTTCATTGTATTTGATTTAGTATAACAAAAATAACAAGCCGGACTGTTTGGCAAAGTTTTTCTTATATCTTCGCCGCCCTTTACAATTATGCCAGCACTTACTTTTCGTTTGTTCAAATTAAGAGTCCGTCACCGCAGGAAAGCTTTTCTTCGGTTTCTTTCAAGAATCAGACGCAACCCGCCATATAACCTGGACAGCATTGCTGCGCAAGTGGATAAACATGTATGGAGGGAGGTAGACTGTCTTTCCTGTGCTAATTGCTGTAAGGTAATGACACCAACGTATACCGCAAAAGATATTAAGCGTATAGCCTTGCATCTTGAAATGACCGTCCCACAAATGAAAGAAAAATGGTTAAAAAAGGAAAGAGGCACAGGAGACTGGGTTAATAAATCAACTCCCTGTCAGTTTCTGGATATGAAATCAAATATGTGCAGCATTTACGAGGTAAGACCGGTTGATTGTGCAGGGTTTCCTCATTTACCTAAAAAGAAAATGGTGGAATATATACATGTCCACAAACAAAACATTGATATGTGTCCTGCTACATTTAAAATGGTGGAGAAAATGATCTACCTGTTGCCCAAAGAAGTAAAGCATAAAAAATAATAGCCGGGTTGTTTACAAAAAAACATCTTCGATAAAGAAGTACTCCGGTTCTTTAAACTTATGTAGCGTGATGGCTAGTATATCAAATCGCACATCTTTGTACTCCGGATGCTGGTAAAGAAATTCCTCCGCAGCATTTTTTAAAAAAGTAAATTTCTTTCTGGTAACGCTTTCTTCGGGATTAGCTCCCGGGAAATAATTTCTCGATTTAATTTCAACAATATGTAAAAGGTTATCTTTTTTGGCTATGATATCAATTTCATAGCGGGAGTATCGCCAGTTGCAGTGAAGAATCTCAAACCCGTTTTGCCGCAGCCAGCCCAATGCCAGTTCTTCACCTTCTTTTCCGGTTTCATTGTGAGAAGCCATTAGTAAACTTTACTTTAAGATACAAAAACGGATAAAGACTTTATCTGTTCACATCCGTGAATAATTAGAAGGGCCGAATTGACCAATTCCACTATTTTTGTGGCTTAACTCTTTGCAAAATATGAAAACGAGTAAATCAAACCTTATAGTATTATTCATACTCATCTTGGCTGCGGCTCTTTATCGGGTATGGGATGGTCGCCCATGGGGATTTGCACCACAGATTGCAATGGCTTTGTTTGCAGGTTCTGTTTGCAGGGATAAAAGATTTGCCTTTTTATTCCCTGTATTATCTATGTTGATATCTGATATTCTTTACCAGGTATTATATATTCAGGGACTCACTTCTATTAAGGGTTTTTACAGCGGACAGTGGTCAAATTATTTACTAATAGCATCCATCACTTTCATCGGGTTCTTTATAAATAAAAACAGGGTTCTGCATATTCTGGCAGGTTCACTTGCCGGGGCTGTATTCTATTTTATTGTTTCAAATTTTCTTACCTGGATTGGTGGTGGGCTTGATATAAACAACCAGCCTTATCCTAAAACAATGGATGGATTTATCACTTGCTATACTGCTGCATTGCCTTTCTTTAAATGGAGTGTTCTGTCAACACTTATCTTCAACGGTGTCTTTTTCGGAGGATATTATCTTTTGGGAAGAACTCTGATCAAAACTGAAATTCAATCTGCTTAAATAAGTAAAGTATTAAAGAAATCCTCCGACTTACTTGGGGGATTTCCTATTTATAGAAGACTTGCTTTACCATTTTCATAACCTTCATCAATCTCTAAATTACCGCTGTCAGCTGCCTCAGTGGCCAACTCGTCACAACGATTATTGTAAGGATTATCTGCATGACCTTTTACCCATACAAAGCGGATAAATTGTTTTTTGGAAAGATGATGATAGTAAAGCCAGAGATCTTTGTTTTTTTTTCCGCCTTTAAAGTTGGTGGCGATCCATGTATTTAACCAGCCTTTTTCTACAGCATCTACTACATATTTACTATCCGAATAAATCACCACTTTCATTCCATCTTTTTTCAAGGCTTCAAGCCCGGCAATCACGGCCATTAACTCCATCCTGTTATTGGTAGTAAGTTTATAACCATGGGATAGTTCTTTCTTGTTATTTCCAGCTATAAGGATGGTGCCATAACCACCTGGCCCGGGATTGCCACGGGAGGCGCCATCTGTATAAATAATTACATTAGGTTTACTCACTTCTGTTTTTTATGGGCTTATTTATTAAACCTGGAAAACGCCAAGTTTCAGATCAGAAATATCGGGGTTATTATTGGCAGCGCAAATTGCCTGGGCAATTACTTCTCTTGTTTGTAACGGGTCAATAATATTATCCACCCAAAGCCGGGCAGCCGCGTAATAAGGACTGGTTTGTAAATCATACCTGTTTTTAATTTCATCCAGCAATTTCTGTTCTTCTTCAGGCTTTATTTCTTTTCCTTTGGATTTCAGGGCATTCACTTGTATTTGCAAAAGCGTTTTTGCCGCCTGATCACCACCCATTACTGCAATTTTTGCTGAGGGCCATGCATAAATAAAACGAGGGTCATAGGCTTTACCACACATAGCATAGTTGCCTGCGCCATACGAGTTGCCAATGATGATCGTAATCTTTGGTACAACAGAGTTGGCAACTGCATTTACCATTTTTGCACCATCTTTAATAATGCCGGCATGTTCGCTTCGGCTGCCTACCATAAAGCCGGTAACATCTTGTAAAAATACCAGCGGGATTTTTTTCTGATTACAATTCAGAATAAATCTAGCCGCTTTATCAGCACTGTCATTATAGATCACTCCGCCTAATTGCATTTCTCCTTTACTGCTTTTTACGATTTTTCTTTGGTTAGCAACAACACCTACTGCCCAGCCATCTATTCTTCCATATCCGCAAATAATTGTTTTACCATAATCTTCTTTGAACTGCTCAAATTCAGAATTGTCAACAATTCTTTCAATTATTTCAAGCATATCATATGGTTTTCCGTCAAAAGGAAAAAGACCATATAAATCTCCAGGATTCTTTTTGGGCGAAGCAGGCACTGATCTTTGGAAACCGGCTTTATTTTTTTCTCCCAGCATGCCGATCATTGTTTTGATATGGTCCATGCATTCTTGTTCTGTGTTGAACTTGTAGTCTGCAATACCGGAAATTTCAGTATGTGTATCTGCACCGCCAAGGGTTTCCACATCCACATCTTCTCCGATAGCTGCTTTTACAAGATATGGGCCAGCCAAAAAAATTGAACCGTTACCTTCCACCATCAACGTCTCATCGCTCATGATTGGCAGATAAGCTCCGCCAGCAACGCAGGGTCCCATCACCGCAGCAATTTGAGTGACACCCATGGCACTTAACCTTGCGTTGTTTCTGAAAATTCTTCCAAAATGTTCTTTATCCGGGAAAATTTCATCCTGCAA
>OEMC01000004.1_pt1 | contig 12899 bp, 5 predicted proteins | sample 1503201 | NCBI WGS metagenome assembly OEMC01 (sample SAMEA104379564, study PRJEB20068) | metagenome | isolation source: 1998 | reverse complement strand
ATATTTTGTTATTTCAGGCCAGAACACCATCAGTAGTGGCTGTGCTAATATTGACAGTGCTATTAGCGTCGATCTAAACTGGACTACCTGCAATTGTACCAGTGGTACCATCCCGACAAATGGAGATGGGTTTATGACAGATGGAGGTTCTGCGAATGAACAGATAGTATTATTTGACCCCAACCTGAATGTTGTGGATGCTGTGGTCAGGTCATTACCCGTGGAATCATCTTCGAATATTACTACATCAAGTTCAGGAGGTGCGTGTACTGCTAAAACTTTTGACCTCGACAATATGTCGATCAGTTATGAAACTATCGGGGAATCCGCCGGAAGGGGTAATAGTATTGCCCGGGAATTAGATGGTGATTGTAAATGGGTAAAAGACACACAACAAAGTGGGCACCACTCCAATAATACGAGTGGCGCAGTTTCAGCAGTGAGTTATGCTCTTACTTATACAGAAGCAAGGGCGTGTTCAGGAACATTAGGTGCTATAGTAGTCAGTGTTTCTGCATCCAACCCTTCAGCTTCAAGTCTCTTTCCAATGAGCTATACACTGGCCTATGATGCAGATTCTAACGGCGTATATAATTTTTCAGATACATATACTCTTGGAACAGATAATACGCCCACCACTATTCCCGTTGGCACTCTTGCAGCCGGAGATTACCGCATTACAATGGCTTCTAATAATAATTGCTATCTAAACACAATCAGTTTTACCATTCTTGATTGTTTCGATCTTCTTTCATTGAATATTCTGTCATTCGAAGCTTCACCGCTAAGCAATAACAATAAGATTGAATGTCTTTGGAGTATTGACAATGCTCAGTATTTTGCCAATGCAGTAATTGAAAAAAGCAGTGATGGAATATATTTTGAAAAAGCCGCGAATATAAGTTTGCTGGATGGCGGCAGGGGGAAAAGGGATTTTCGCAGTTTGCTATCTGGTACCAGAGCCGAAAAAACTTATCTGCGTCTCGTCGTTTATGATAAAGACAAACGTCAGCATATTTCATCTTTGGTAACTATCGATAATAAAAGGAAAACAAGTTTTCAACTCCGGACAAATCCCGTAAAAAATGAATTAAAGCTTGAAATTAATTCAGATAAGTCCACACTGGCAAGCTATCAGATTTTTGATAATGAAAACCGTCAATTAGCAAAAGGCAGGTTACAAATTAAAGAGGGTGTTTATACAGAAGCCATTCCTGTAACCAACCTGGCGAAAGGATTCTATCATCTTGTGATCAGCACCGGCAATCCAGACTCCCCGATTACGCAATACGGATTTGTAAAACTGTAGAGTCTTTTTATACTCCTTGTTCAATTTTGTTTAACAGAAGACTTTTTGATTGAGTTAAATCTGGCTTCCACTGCAGGAAAACCATTAATTTTACTGCGTAAAGCAGCAATATGCAAATTTCATCAGGTTCGATTTTACAAACGATCAATTCACCAGAGGATCTTAAAAAACTACCCCGAGAAAAACTTCACCAAGTTTGTGATGAATTGCGTCAATATATTATTGATGTAGTAAGTGTTTACGGCGGGCATTTTGGCGCCAGCCTTGGTGTAGTAGAATTGACCGTAGCACTCCATTATATATACAACACACCTTTTGACCAATTGGTTTGGGATGTCGGCCACCAGGCTTATGGTCACAAAATTCTTACAGGCCGTCGCGATAATTTTCCTACCAACAGAAAATATAAAGGGTTGAGTGGTTTCCCGAAAAGAAGCGAAAGTGAGTATGATAGTTTTGGTGTAGGCCATTCTTCTACTTCTATTTCTGCGGCATTGGGTATGGCAATGGCTGCTAAATACAAAGGTGAAAAAGACAGAAAAGTTGTAGCTGTAATAGGTGACGGTGCAATGACAGCAGGTCTTGCATTTGAAGGATTAAATCATGCCGGTGTTGCTGATACAGATTTGCTGGTTATTTTGAATGACAATTGCATGAGCATCGATCCCAATGTTGGCGCCCTGAAAGAATATTTAACCGATATCACAACTTCGCCAACTTATAATAAGGTTCGTGATGAACTCTGGAATCTGTTAGGCAAGCTGCCCGTAGGTAAAAAATTTACCCGGGATATGGCCAGCAAGATGGAAGCGGGTTTGAAAGGTATGGTAAGCAAAAGCAGTAACCTGTTTGAGGCATTAAACCTACGTTACTTTGGTCCTATAGACGGACACAACATCACCAAACTGGTAGATACATTAAAAGATTTAAAGGAAATCCCAGGTCCTAAATTATTACACATTGTTACGGTAAAAGGTAAAGGCTATGACCTGGCTGAAAAAGATCAGACCAAATGGCATGCACCAGGTTTATTTGACAAAATAACCGGAGAAATTCAGAAAAAGAATTTTGACCTGCCACAGGCGCCAAAGTATCAGGATGTATTTGGTCATACTATTATAGAACTCGCAGAAAAGAATGATAAGATTTTTGGTATCACTCCTGCCATGCCATCAGGCTCATCATTAAAGTATATGATGGAAAAAATGCCACATCGGGCATTTGATGTGGGCATTGCTGAACAACATGCAGTAACTCTCAGTGCCGGTATGGCGACACAGGGCATGAAAGTTTTTTGTAACATTTATTCTTCTTTCATACAAAGGGCTTATGATCAGGTAGTGCATGATGTTGCTATACAAAATCTGCCTGTTATATTTTGTTTGGACAGAGCCGGGTTGGTTGGTGATGATGGCCCTACCCATCATGGTTGTTATGATATTGCCTATATGCGCTGTGTTCCCAATATGATCGTTAGTGCGCCGATGAATGAAAGTGAATTACGTAACCTGATGTATACTGCACAATTAGAATCAACACAAAATCCATTTGTGATACGCTACCCAAGAGGTGAAGGTGTAATGCCTGAATGGAAAACCGAGATGAAAGAAATAAAGATCGGTACAGGAAGAAAATTAAAAGATGGAAATGATATTGCCATTCTCTCATTAGGTCACCCAGGAAATTTTGCAGCTTCATCAATTCGTGACTTGAAGAATGATGGGCTGAATCCGGCTCATTACGATATGCGTTTTGCAAAACCGCTGGATGAAGAATTGCTACATGAAGTTTTTAGCAAATTCGATAAAATAATTACAGTGGAAGACGGAACAGTGAAGGGCGGCTTTGGGTCAGTTGTTCTTGAGTTCATGAATGAGCATGATTACAAAGCTGAAATAAAAATTCTTGGTATCCCTGACAGACTAGTGGAACATGGAACTCCAAAAGAGCTGTATCATGAATGTGGCTATGATGCGCAGAGCATTAAAGAGGCAGTATTGGAAATGATGAAAGGAAAGATAGCCGTTTCGGCCGACCTGTTAGGTTAAGGTATTTTCTACTTAAATTTAAGCATGCAACGAGCCGTTATCATTCTTGCATGTTTGTTTGTCGCAGTTAGTACGAGTATAAACTCTCCGGCACAATTCACAGAACCCGGTGAGCAATATCCGTTTGTTCATTATACGCCGAAGGATGGCTTGATCAGCAATATGATCAAAAGCGTTTACCAGGATAGCAAAGGCCGGTTGTATTTTTCTTCCGTTTATGGGTTGAGTGTATATGATGGTTCTCGGTTCATTAATTATACTTCAAAGAATGGGCTCAATATCGACATTGTTAATTGCGTAATGGAAATGGGTGATGATTCAATGTGGGTCGTAACAAACAGCAATAAGGTCAATTGTCTCGTAAATGGAAAGATGAAAACACTTGCACTACAAGACATGAATATCGTTCTGAATAACCTGTGCAGGGATGAGAAAGGATATTTGTATGCCACTGCAGAAGAAGGATTATTCATTTTTGACAAAGATCATTTCATCAAACTTCCTTTCACAGATACCAGTGGAGCTAATATAAATTTTCATCTTGCTAATATATTTTCAATTGGCGATTATTTATTGATACAACGGGATTATGCATTATTACCCGGCCAAAAAAACCAGCTCTATTTGTATAATAAAATAACAAAGAAAACTACAGCGGAACGTTCCTGGATCTATAGTGTAAACGAAGCACCGGATAAACGAATATGGCTGAGCACTGAAAAAAAAATAATGGTTCTGAATACTACTGAACTTCAAAAAGGAAAGATCGTTTTGGAGGAATTACCAGAAAAATTCTCTCAATTAAAAAACTTAGGAAAGTATTTTGCTCTGTTTGACCGCGACAATAACTGCTGGTTAGGTAACCAAAGTAATATCCTGCTCAAAGCTGGACCTGATGGCGCCATCACTTCTTTCACACCTAAATCAGGCTTGAGTATATTTTATATCAATTCAATTTTCCAGGATCGTGAAGGCATAACCTGGATCGCTACTAACAATGCAGGTATGAACAAATTAGTACATAGCAACTTTTCCCTTTTAGAAAAGCCCTATTATACCTCACCTCCTTTTGGTGATATTTTTTATAATGAAAGTAAAGATCAATGGCTGCTTTTTTCAAAACAGAGTGGAACTGTTGTTTTAGTCAGAAATAATAAGCCGGTTTATTATAAGGTTAAAGACCCGCAGGACATTCAGCGAATTGCTGAAACGCCTCATGGGATCTTTGGTATACTATCGAAAAGTATAACTAAAATGACCCCAGGAAACGGAGCATTTTTTTATGAAACAATTTTTATTGATTCTTCCGATAATATATACAGCAATCCTATAATAGACAGGAATGGAAATCTTATTATTTGTGGAAAATCTTCTATCAGCGCCTTAGTAAATGGTAAGATCATTAATAAGAAAAAGCTGGACTATTATGCTGACTATGCAGCTATTGATAGCAAAGGAAATATTTGGGTAGCACCCCGTGCAGGCGTCCTGATCGCTTATCAAACTCACCCGGATGATCCATTAAATTACCTGGATCAAAAATTATATTTTCAAAAAGAATTGCAGGGTATTTCACCACGATCCATAATCGTTGATAAAAATGATAATATCTGGGTCGGCACACGAAGTCATGGCATACATGTATTTTATCTGAAAGATGGCAACTTATTAAAAAAGTTTACGATCACAACCGCATCCGGGTTAACTGATGACTTTACCTATCATTTGGCTTGTGATGTCGATAATAATATATGGGCATCCAGTCCGTTAGGGCTGGATAAGATCGTTATGAAAAATGAAACTCCTGTTATTGAAAATCTTACCAAACAAAATAATATTTACCAAAGTGCTTTTAAAGTAGTGATTGACAAAAACAATACAGCATGGACTACCGTTTCAAATGGGATCATCAAGATTACTCCTGAAAAAAAACGACCGGCGAATTATTCGCCGACATTAATGGTGGGTATGATAAAAGCAGGAAAAGATACTATTCCCGGTACAGCAACTGCCTCATTATCCCATAAACAAAATAACTTAAGTTTTTATTTTGCTGCAACATCCTTCCTTGATGAAAAACAAATTCTTTACAGCTACAGGCTGTTAGGCGGCAGCAATAACCAATGGTCAGAACCATCCAACAATACTTCAGTTTCTTTTATAGACCTGCCGCCTGGTAATTATAGCTTGGAAATTAAAGCAAAATTTCCTGCAGGACGATATGCTGATAAAATCATTAATTATAAATTCTCAATTGCGCCTGCCTGGTGGCAAACCTGGTGGTTCAGAACCTTTGCAACTTTAGTATTAGTTAGCTTATTCGTTGTTGCATCCCGGTTTTATTATAGAAGAAAGCTGGAAAGACAAATGGCCCTCCTTGAAAAACAACAGGCAATCGAAAAAGAAAGAACAAGAATTGCAACCGACATGCATGACGATCTCGGCGCCGGGCTATCGAGAATAAAATTTTTAAGTGAAACCATAGGAATAAAAAAGCAACAACATGAACCGATTGAAGAAGACGTAAACAAGATCAGGGAATATTCACATGAAATGATCGACAAGATGGGAGAAATTGTTTGGGCACTGAATGAAAAGAACGATTCATTAAGTGACCTGCTTTCCTACACCCGTGCTTATACGATGGAATACCTTTCACAAAACGGCATTAAGTGTAAAACAGAAATGCCTGAAAGTTTTTCTTCTGTTTTTGTTAGCGGTGAATTCCGCAGAAACATTTTCCTTACGATCAAAGAAGCATTACATAATGTAGTAAAACATTCACAGGCTACTGAAGTAAGCCTGATCATACTTGTGCATCATAATCTTTCAATTAAATTAAAAGATAATGGAGCAGGCTTTGACAAAAACAATATTCGTCCGTTCAGTAATGGATTAACAAATATGGAATCAAGAATACAGGAGATCGGTGGCAAAATTGAAATAATAAATAAGAGCGGAACTCTTGTGAGCTTAACAATTCCCTTGAAAGCATAACTTTTGTTCTATTGGGTATCATCCCTGTTAAAATTATTTTCGGCTACATGAGTATAACCTTAGTGATAGTAGAAGATCTTGATGAAGTAAGAGACGGTCTTAAGAATTTTATTTCACTCAGCCAGGATTTTAAAGTTCTTGATACTTTTAGAACTGCTGAAGAAGCCATTGATGATCTGCCAGTACTGAAACCGGATATCGTTATCATGGATATCAACCTGCCCGGTATGAACGGTATTGAATGTATAAAACAGGTAAAAGGTAAAAGTCCCGGCACGCAGTTCATGATGTTTACGGTGTATGAAAATGATGAAAAAGTTTTTGAAGCGCTAAAAGCCGGAGCCTCTGGTTATCTTCTTAAAAATACAGGGCTAGTTTATCTGATTGAAGCATTGAAAGAACTCCATAATGGCGGTAGTCCAATGAGTGCAAATATTGCCCGTAAGCTGGTGACTCTTTTCCGAAATCAAAAAACCGAAACTACCAGTTTAGAAGTTCTCAGTAATAGAGAAAATGAAATACTCCAACTGCTTGCAAAAGGACTGTTGTATAAGGAGATAGCCGATCAACTTACTATATCTGTCAGTACAGTTCGTCAGCATATACATCATATTTATGAAAAGCTGCATGTACAAAATCGTACTGAAGCAATCAACAAAGCGTTTGGTAAGAGTTAAAATATATATCTTTCTTTTTATTTCGCAATTATGCCTTGTTGCCAAACAGAAACAAATTATTTTAGGTTCACTAAAAAGAAAGCCCCGATAAGAATCGGGGCTCTTAAATGTTGGCCAGAGAATCGAACTCTGCGGGGGAATTCAAAGGTCCCAGACAAATACCAACATTTATAATTTATACAGGCTTGCTCTTTTTGCAAGACGACTTATATAAGTTTGTTTGTTTTGCAAAATATAACTCACCTTTTTATCAAACTCAGTTTTACTTTTTAACCACTCCATAAATCTTGGTAATGGCTTTGTGTCTTTTAAATTGTAATTGATACGGGCTGTCGCTTGCTGAAACTTCTCCCATTTTTGTGTAGCAGGGTATGTATTATTCAATGCAATAGTCTGTAACAGCAAATGATGCAATCTGAAATTATATTTATTGAATATTATCCCGCTTTTATTTTTATACGTTCCTATAAAGGCAATGGACAAGATACGATGAGCGTCTGTTAATGTTCTATCCGTAATCCCTGTTGCCAATCTTGTCAAGGCAAGCATTTCAATAATGATCCCTGATTTTTCTTTATTGAAACGATAAGGAGGTCTTACTTCTACTTCCCAATTAGCAGAACCAATTATTACCTGGCGCTTGATGGTAGGATACTTGGCAAAGATCCTCCCTGAAGGTAAATGTACAACCTTGGTTTTTGTATTTAGAACGAGCCTATCAAGGGAAAGGAATTTATACAGTTTCTTGATTGATGTATCAAGGACAGTCATTTTCGAAGCCAATATTTTTTGAAACGGTAATTGAAGGGCCGATAATCCGCCTAATTTTAGTCCGTAGCTCAAAAATCTTCTGCGAGAGTCTGATATGTTTTGTCGGAAATTCATTGCTCGCAGTAAAAATATCTTCTATTCATGAAATAATGGATCGGTCGACATAGAACTTTTGTTCTATTGTTATCAACTTTCATACTATTGCCCACCTTCAGCGCTCCGGGTAAATTTATTTTTAAATAAATTTTTATGCGGCGCATTTATTTCCTTCCTATCATTCTGATCCTTTTCTCAACAAGTTTACAATCACAAAAGCTCATGGATTCTGTTACATCCACATTACTGAAAATGAAAATGCCTGTTGGCACAGTCAGGCAAAAAGCTGCAGACAGTATAAGACAGACAACCGGCCTGCTTGATTCGTTTACCGTACTTAAGGATTATTCACTGAATAAATATTCAGCCGAAAGTTTTTATATCCCGAACTATGATTCATTAAGAGCCAGATTGGACAGAAACAAATTCACCATTACCAGGTATGGCAGCACCGATTTTTATGCCATTAAAAAAGATAGTTTCAATTATATCGCAAGAGTATCCACCGTTGATCAGCAAACGATGGTGTCAATGAAACCGATGACTGTTTCCTCTTCATCACAACCTTATTCACAAGTAAATAAAATTGTAGCAAGCGACAGGATAAATAATGTTGAGTTTGGCCGGGCGGTTTCTATCAGTAATAATTATGCAGTAGTTGGAACACAATTAGAAGACAAAGATGCTGAAGGTAAAAATCCAAAACCGGATGCAGGTGCTGCATATATATATGAACGAGGCAGTGATAATAAATGGAAACAAGTACAAAAAATAGTGGCAGCAGACAGAGCACCAGGTGCAAACTTCGGCTGGTCAGTTGGCATTAGTGGTAATACAATTGTTGTAGGTGCTATCTACGAACGTTTCGACGCATCGGGACGTAATGAATCAAGTTCTGAAGGAGCTGCTTATGTTTTTGAACGGGGTGCTGATGGCGTTTGGAAACAAACACAAAAATTGCTTTCGTCGGACAGGGCAACAGGTTATAATTATTTTGGAACTTCTGTCGGCGTAGATGGTAATACGATCGTTGTAGGTGCCCCTGGTCATTGCAGGGATTCAACAGAAAGACAGGAAGGTTATGTTGGTGATGCAGGTGCTGTTTTTGTTTTTGAAAAAAGAGGAAATAACTGGAGAAGAACGTATAAACTTTTAGCAAGTGACAGGCAGCATGGTGGAAGCATGGGAAATTCAGTTGCAATAAGCGGCAATCTTGTTATTGCAGGTGCATGGGCACATGACTACGGTATAAAAGGTGAGGAGCGAATGGAAGCTTGTGGTGCTGCTTATATCTGGGAACTTATGGATGATGGGAAATGGACAAGAGCACAAAAGTTGGTTGCCAGTGACGGCACACCTTATGATGAATTTGGTTATTCAGTTGCTATTGATGGCGACAATGCAGTTGTTGGCGCAAGAAATGTAACATTGAAACGTGACGATGAAAATAATAATGGTTATACTGGTGAAGCCTATATTTTTTCACGCAATGAAAATGGAGAATGGAAAGAAGTTGAAGCCATAATGCCGAAAGAAAGAAAAGGCGGCGACCTCATTGGCGCCAGTATAGGGGTCAGTGGCAACTATGTGATCGTTGGTTCTCCCCGTGGTGATGGCAAAAAACCTTATATCGGTGCCATTTACATTTATTGGAAAAATCCGCAGGGCAAATGGGTACATTCACAAAAGATCAACGCCTCTGATGAAGGTACGTATGCAAATTTTGGTCATGCCATTGCAATCCATAAAGGTTTTATTATATCAGGAGCATATATTGAATGGAGGGATACAGAAGGTAAAAATGAATTTTCGAATGCAGGGGCGGCATACATATTTATGCGGGGGGATAATAAATCAGGCGGAAAAGCAAACCCGGTAACACCAAAACAAACTCCAAAAGCTCCGGCAAACAAGACTCAATAAGATTCACCTTGTAAAATTTATTTTCCGGAAAAAGCAACCTGTTATGAAAAAAATATTTTGGGGTTCTTATTTGATCGTTGCCGTAACGACCCTGTACGCTCAATCATTTCAACAACAAACAAAGCTTTTTGCAACAGACAGGGCACCGGGAAATCAATTTGGATATTCAGTTGCCGTTAGCGGAAATTTTGCTGTAGTTGGCGCTGCTGCAGTCATAGGCGGAGACATACAGAATGCCGGTGAATGTGCTTATGTTTTTCAAAATGTAAATGGCGCCTGGACACAACAACAAAAACTCTTTACGTCTGATAGAGCTAGTGGAAATGATTTTGGACATACAGTATCCATTAGTGGCAATTTTATAATTATTGGTGCGCCGGGTACTGATGGCTCTTCAGGTGCTGCTTATATTTTTGAACGCAATGCAAGTGGTAGCTGGGAGCAGGTAAAAAAGATCGTCGCCCCTGATAAGTCAGGAGGCGATATGTTTGGCAGCTCTGTTTCTATAAGCGGAAAGTATGCTGTGGTCGGTGCCCCTAATGATGCCGATTATGGTTCACTTAATCCGCTTACAGGAGCTGGTTCAGCCTATTTTCTTTTTCGTAATAACGGTAATTGGGAAGTATTAAATAAAGTTGCTGCTGATCCAAATGACAGAAGTCAGGGTGCAGGATTTGGATTCTCCGTTGCTATTAGTGGAACAGCCGCAGTTATAGGAGCACCTTATGAAAAAAAAGATACAACCGGAGCAAATCCATTGGATGCAGCAGGTGCTGCTTATGTTTTCGATCGTAATGCTAATGGAACTATGCAACTTGTTCATAAGATCACTGACTGGTCAAGAGCAACGATGGATTATTTTGGATACAGTGTTGCTATCAATGAAAATACAATATTGGTAGGATCCCCATGGGAAGATGAAGATATGCGATTGGAAAATCCTGTGATGAATGCCGGTTCGGTACATGTTTTTGAAAAAAAATCTGACAACCGGTGGTGGTGGGCCCAAAAGCTCATTGCAAATGACAGAGGAGTTGGTGATAATTTTGGTCACTCAGTTGCATTAAGTGGTAACACTGCAATTATCGGTGCAATTACAGCAGATGAAGCAGTTAATTCACTTTTCAACACCGGCGCTGCTTACATTTTTTTATATGATGGAAACCTGCAAGGCTGGACAACAAAACAAATAAAAATTGTTGCCACAGACAGAGCAGCCAATGACTGGTTCGGACTTTCAGTAGCGGTTGATGGTGATGCAGTACTTGTTGGAGCTCCGCTGCAAGACAGGAACAATACAAGACTGGAAGCAGCTGAAGCAGGGGCTGCGTATTTTTTTGGAAAAACCGGATGCACTTCTAGCAGTTCTCATCTTTTTGCATCTGCATGTAAAACATATACAAGTCCAAGTAAAAAACACACCCGGACCCAATCGGATTATTTTAAGGATACTATTTTAAACAAAGCTGGTTGCGATAGCGTTATTGTTATTGATCTCACAATAACCGGAAAGGCTGATACATCAGTAACAGTAAAAGGAAATACACTAACTGCCAATCCAAAGAATGCAACCTATCAATGGATTGACTGTGCAACAAATCAACCAATAAATGTAACAACAAGAAGCCTCATTGCCACTGTAAGCGGAAGCTATAAAGTAAATATTGATGAAAATGGTTGTACTGGCACCTCTTCCTGTCATGATGTTGTTGTTGGAAAATCTGACTCTACTCCAATCGTTACCACACCTCCTGTTGTAATTCGCCAAAATGCTTCAACTCAAAAAGCATTTATAGAAGTAAATAAAATTGTTGCACAAGACAGAACACATAATGATGAGTTTGGAAGATCTGTTTCTATCAGTGGTAATTATGCTGTAATAGGTGTTCCTTTAGAGCATGAAGATGCGGAAGGAAAAAATCCTGTAAATGGTGCCGGTGCTGCTTATATTTTTAAACTCGATGATAGTGGCAAATGGAAACAACTTCAGAAAATCGTTGCATTTGACAGGGCACCAGGTGATAATTTCGGATGCTCAGTTGGAATAAGCGGTGGGTATATTATTGTCGGTTCCAATCGTGATCATAAGAATGTAGCTGGTATAAAGGATAATTATCTTTCTGGCTCGGCTTATATTTTTGAATTGAACCAAAACGGAACCTGGTACCTCAAACAAAAGATCACTGCAGATCCTGGCAGCAGGGGCGGCCAGGAATATTTTGGAACTGCCGTGGCTATTGAAGGAAACACCTTAGTTGTTTCTTCACCAGCTCATGCCAAAGATGTTACCAACAGGAATGAATCCAATGTTACTGCGACTGGAGCACTTTATGTTTTTGAGAGAACAGGTTCAGGTTGGATCCAAACGCAAAAACTTGTTTCCAGTGACCGCGAACTTGGGTCAAGTTTGGGTAATTCGGTCGCCATTTGCGGTAATAATATAATTGGTGGTGCATGGGGTAACGACCATGATGCATTGGGCGGGAACAGAATGGATGCTGCAGGTGCCGCATACATTTTTGAACGCAGTGGCGGCGTATGGAAACAAACACAAAAGCTTGTTGCCAGTGACCGAACACCTCATGATGAATTTGGTTTTTCCGTTGGCATGAGTGGTGATTATGCCGTGGTAGGTGCAAGAGCTGTTACTGAAAAAAGAGGAGATGAAGATAATGGAACTTACACAGGCAATGCTTACGTTTTTAAACGTGGCGGTGATGGCAAATGGAGCCAGCAGATGAAAATAAATCCTGATGACAGGACAAACGGGGATTATTTGGGAACCTCTGTTGGTATCAGTGGTAATTATTTAATTGTTAGTGCACCGGGACAGGATACCGATAGCCTCGGCAACTACATGCCAAATGCTGGGGCTATCTACGTTTATTATTTGAATAAACAAGGCAATTGGATCTTATCCGATAAAATTTCTACGTTCTTAAAGCATCAATTGGATGGTTTCGGTCATGCAGTGGCAATAAGTGATTGCAATATCATTGGCACTTCATGGGTCGATCAAACAGACGAAGAAGACAAGAATGCAATAACAAATGCAGGCTCCGCTAATATTTTTACTGC
>OEMC01000242.1_pt2 | contig 12908 bp, 16 predicted proteins | sample 1503201 | NCBI WGS metagenome assembly OEMC01 (sample SAMEA104379564, study PRJEB20068) | metagenome | isolation source: 1998 | reverse complement strand
AGCAGTGATGCAAATTTTCTCATGGTAATAAATGTTTTGGGTTTGAGTAGATCTAAAAAATAGTATGACAAGCTGAAATGAGTTTGTGATGCACTGTCGATATTGGTGAAAATTGACTTTCTGTAAAGGGTTGAAAAAAGTAATGAAGATTGTTTGTTTTCTTATGCAATCAAAGTAGAAATAGATTAGCGTCAACGTTGGATGAAATTTTATACAGAACCCTGATAAAGTAACAATAAACAAGAATTATAATAGCCGGGACTGATGAAAGTAAAAAAATATCTGTTGATTTAAGGTTTGCTGGTAGCTGATACAAAATAGTTTAAAGATTTTACCTCATAGGTTATTACATGATTTTTAAACATGATCAGAGAATCAAATACAGTTATTTGTCTACATAATAGTCGTTCTGCAAGATTAGTGCTGTTTGCAGTGAAATAGGCTGTATATATAAGTGTATGGCCATCCTACATTGAATCCCCTGTATTTATTTACAACCCCTGTCTATATTTAAATCTATTGTAATTAAGCATTTAATACAAAACCCAATGAATGGTACAATATCTGATGTTTGAAGATGGGAGGATACTAACAGATCCTTTATTTCATAAGCCGAAAGAACAGAATAGAATTATTAACAGGCTTTCTTCCGTTGTAGAGTTTATTGATAATCACTTTGCAGAAGATATAGCATTAAAAGATCTCGCCTTGCAATGCTACTTATGTCCAGCTTATTTCATCAGAGAATTTAAGAAGGAATATAATGTTTCACCATACAGATACTTGATTAACAGAAGGCTTGATGAAGCAAAAGAATTGCTATATGATAAAAAAATTACGATTAAAGAAATTTGCAACAAAGTAGGTTATGAAGATATCTGTTCATTCAGTAAATTATTTAAACGTCGGTTTGGCCTGTCTCCAGAATCCTTCAGAAAAACACTCGATCAAAAAGAAAATGCTTGCAGTATACCGCCCTTCTCTTGAAGACCTCTTTTAAATCTTTGATTCCTATCTCAAATGCTTACATGTGAGGCCGTATATAGCAAAGCTCTATTCGTGCTAAAAATTTCCTGAAAAGAAATAGAGGAGTAATTATGGTCAAGTGAGTATACTGAAAGTGTAGTATATATGGTTTTGAGTGTAGTTTATTTGTCAAAACTGGTTGTTCATTAGACTATCATTGTAATGCCAGTGTTTATTACGATTTTTGTTAAAGGATGAAAAGACTAATACTACATTTTACATTTTGGGTAGCCTATTTAATTCAGGATGCACTGTTGGAGTATCTCTGGTTAGGCCCGTCACTCAAAAATATTTCTGAAAACAATCAGCTTTGGATGGCTTTCGAAGCGGCTTTAGTTATACTTATCCCCAAGCTTTTGTTTACTTACTACGTTATGTACATAGCCATTAGCAGGATACTCAGAGAAAAAAGCAGACATATTCTGATTGCCGCTGAAATATTTTTTTTCCTACTTGTCTCCATCATACTCTATCGGATCATTTTCAATTACTATATTTTCCCGAATATATATTCCGGGATAATAAAAATCCGACCATTGTTTGATGGCCGCCTGGTTTTATTAGCTTTAATGGATATTGGCTTTGTATCAGGAGCTGCGATTACTTTTAAACTACTTCGTAAGCAATTGATTGGAAAAGAAAGAGAAAAAAGTCTCGTAAAAGAGAAACTGGAAACAGAGTTAAAATTCCTGCGCAATCAAACAAATCCACATTTTCTTTTTAATACACTTAACAATATTTATGGACTGGCGAGGAGAAAATCAGACGATACTGCGGAAATCGTTTTAAAGCTGTCAAAACTTCTTCGTTTTATGATTTATGAATCTAAAAAAGATTTAATCAGCATAGCTGAAGAAATGAAAATGCTCGATGACTATATAGAACTTGAAAGAATCAGATATAATAGCCGTTTAAAAATTAATTTTAAAAAAGAAATTGATAATAATGCCCAGCAGATCACCCCTCTATTGTTACTCCCCCTGATAGAAAATGCATTCAAACACGGAGTAAGCGAAAGTTTGTCTGATTCTTATATTCATATTGAGGCTGTATTGCAACAAAGCAATCTGAATTTTGAAATTTCAAACAGCAAAGAACCCGGAAATAATGATCCAACAAGTTATAATATCGGGTTAGGTAACTTAAAAAGACAATTAGAGCTGATATATAAAGAACACAATCTGTTGATTGAGAACAATCACAATATATTTAAAGTACATCTCTTTATTAATTTGAAAAGTTATGAAAAAGTATAACTGTCTTATTATAGAAGACGAACCCATTGCTGCAGATATTCTTAAAGATTACATCCTCCAAATACCATATTTACAATTAAAAACCGTATGTACTAATGCAATTTCTGCTTTGGAAATTATTCAAAGTGAAAAAATTGAAGTCATTTTCCTGGATATTCATTTACCTAAGCTGAAAGGGCTTGATTTTCTCAGGGCATTAAAATCAGCTCCGCAAATCATCATTACATCCGCTTACCAGGAATATGCATTGGAGGGGTTTGAATTAAACGTAGTTGATTATTTACTTAAGCCAATAGAGTTTAACCGGTTTCTTATGGCTGTAAATAAATTAGTCAATCAGAATATAAAACCGGCCACTGTTGCCATAAATTCCGGTTCTTCGGAAAGGGCCCACTTGTTTTTTAACGTGAATAAAAAGAAAGTAAAGATATACCTCGACGAGATACTTTATATTGAAAGTCTGAGAGAGTATATACGTATAACGACAAAAGATAAAAATATCCTTACTAAGTTTCAGTTAGGACAAATTGAAGAGTTGTTAACAGAAAATAATTTTCTTCGCATACATCGTTCATTTATTGTTGCAAAAGAAAAAATAGATGCCTTTAACTCTACGGATGTGGAAGTAGGTGGTAAGGAAATACCTATTGGGAGGAGCTATAAAGAACTTGTACTCAGAACACTTGAGTAGTCATATAACAGGATTTTATTTTAAAAATCGTATGTATAGCAGAATTGGTTTGTCTATTTCAATTGGCTTGGTATTCCTCTTTTTAATTTGAATACAATTATGAATACATATTCTCATTTTACATACATAAATGTGAATAAGACGTTTTTAAACCAACTATTAAAGCAAATCATTTACTTCTGCGATAAATGAATCAGATTACCGCATGTATCATCAAACATTGCTTTTTAAGAATACTTTTTTTACAACCAGATTTAAGAAAAGTTTCGGAAACGATTTAACCTTCTCATATGACAAACTTAAATAAGAGGTTTATACGAGTAACTCTTTCTTCCAATAATCAGAAACAGTTTTTCCTGTTTCAAAATTATCAACAACAAGTATCAGTTGGTTGTAATGATCGCTGTACATTACTTCTATATTGACACCCGCATCAGCCATCATACGGGTGATCTTTCCTAATTGACCTGGTTGGTCCTGTCTCAGGCGCTGTACCAACACTTCATGAACAGCTAATACTTTAATTCCATTTTCTTCAAGTGCTCTGCGGGCAGCATTACCATCTTCAAAAAGAAAATGGCCAATCCCTTTCCCATCTATTGTAAATGCACCACCGCCTTCTATACTTATCCGTGCATTCCCAAGAGTTTCTCCCATCTTTGACAGAGAACCTGGTTTGTTTTCCAATAAAATTGTTACATCGTACATTGTAGTTTTTTAAATGATTATTCTTAAAATTCTTCAAAAATATTTGTACCGGAATTACCATCTCTTGATAGCCATTTAAAATTTTCAATAAGCCTGAATTTTCCGTTTTCTCCAATTAATAATTGGCAAATAGATTGTCCGTTATCAATTTTATTATCAGTTTGTATCTGGCAATAGCCAAAGGTCAATTTGTCGTTCTCAATGGTCCCGATCAAATACCCTTGTTTTATTTTCCCACCTGAATAGCTTGCCGAAACGATATTCCCGTTTTGCGAAAATATAAATACCGTTTCTTTATCAACCACGCCATTTATAGACGTCTTAATAATATTCATTCTGATTTTATCCAATGAAATCATTTTCACTTTATACCTGTTGTAATTTCTTTCCGAATGTACAGCCTTTAGGCAGTTTTTCAAACCTGATTAGCTGCTGGAAAATAGGATTTACTAATTATTTAAAAGAATCAATTCGCTGTTCGGGTTATACTTTAGCACAAACAGCAGTAATCAACCACTAAATAGCTATAATTCATTTTTCTTTGTTTTTAAGCTTTGGTTAATTTTAATTCGCAAAACAGATCAGCTAAAGTTAGTTTAAGCCCAATCTTATTTAAGGGCATTAAATAATTCAGATTAGCTGACCCTCTGAAAAATACTGTAACTTAAATTGTCATAAAAAATGAAAAATATATTTTACTTTCTTTTTCTCATTTCATTAACATGTTATTCTCAGGCGATGGATGAAGAAATACTTAAAAGCCTGGTTAAAAACGAACAAAGTCTGCTTGATGCCATTGCTATCGGCGATAAAAATGTTTGGGCAAAATATTTGCATGACAGCTGTCTTATAACGCTGGAGACTAGTGGCATTATTTCTAAACAAAAGTTCATCGATTCGCTTAAACCTCTTCCTAAAGGATACGTTGGACATATTAACGTCATAAATCCCCGGTATAAAATATATGGCAATACAGCCGTTCTCAGCTTTGTTGATGATGAATACCTGGAACTTTATAACCAGAAAATACATACACAATACCTGCAGACCGATACATGGATTAAAGAAAAAGGGGAATGGAAATTGATAGCGATGCAATTGTTTGAAATACCCAAAAACCCCAAACCCATACAGTGTGATTCCACTATTCTAAAACAATATACGGGCAGTTACTATTTGAGTAATGAAAGAACTTGTACAGTAAAGCTGGAAAATGGCAGACTGATGGTTAAAAAAGGAGAGAGCAACCCCCAGGAGTTATTTGCACAGACGGAACAAGTTTTTTTTCGGAATGGAGATGGCCGGGTGGATATAATTTTTCTTAAAAATGATTATGGCAGTTTTAATATGATTGAAAGAAGAGAAGGTGAAGATTTAGTTTGGAAAAAAATGAAATAAAACTTACAAGAGCTGACCTACATGCGTATTCTAACCTATATTATTTTATTGGCGGTAATAATTGTCAATTGCTGTATCTCCTGCGGTACCACTAACAAAAATACAAAGGCCCCAGAACTCAGAAACTATACTGATAAAATTGTTTCTGAAACAAGATTGCCATATGTTCTGGATATTTCTTTCAAAGCAAAAAGATTGATTTATTATGGAGCAACCCATTCACAGAATCCGGCCGATACAATGTTTGATGATATTGAAAGAAAATTTCATGAACTCAAACCGGAAATTGCTTTTAATGAAGGAGGTAACTGGCCGGTATATAATAACAGGGATAGCACAATAAGATATTCCGGTGAGTCGGGCTTTCTGCGTCGACTTTGCAAAGTCAAAAATGTGCTGGTTCAGAGCATTGAACCACCGGATAGCCTGGAAGTTAATCATCTTTTATCTAAATTTAAGAGGGAAGATATATTACTAATGTATTTTGTAAGACAGGTAGAGCAGATTTCTGCATTAAGTTTTATTGATTCAGAAGTAGAAATAAATATTGACAGATTTATCAGAACGTTAAAGGGGAAAGGTTTAAGGTTAACTGAAACCGAATTAAATCATAGATATTTCGTTTCTTTGTATGAAAAATTTTACAAAAAATCTTTTGATAAAAACACATTTGACCCTACCACTTATTGGCCTATATATAATAAAACCTTGCTGAATAAAATCAGCAGGGAATCTTCTTATTTTCGTGATAATTATGCCATTAAAGAAATCGAAAAAGCGCTGGAGAAATATGACAAAGTATTCGTTGTGATGGGCGGCTCTCATTTGCTTGTACAGGAACCTATGCTTAAATATATTATAAGAAAGAAATAATTTAAACTTTTATCGATGCAGGCCAATGTTATTACATTATATAAATCTGCTAATTACGAAATAAATAATTTCTTATGCCAGTGTACAGACTGCGCCCTGTCCATGCCGGAATATCAGGATAAATTCTCCTTCTGCTTTATCAGAAAAGGAAATTTTTTGTTTAAAGTATTTAGAAATGATCTCGATAGTTATACAGGAAAAATTTTACTTAATAAACCCGGTTATGAGTACCAGGTAGCTCATATACATTCGATACCTGATGAGTGTACCATCTTTACGCTCAGCCAGGAATTTTATGAGCAATTAGCAGATATTTATAAAACAAGCCTGAATGGATTTTTAATAAATCAGGATATTCAATCCCTTCTGGTTGAATCCACCATTTCCATTGATTATTTACATTATCGTATTCTGGGTTTACTTTCAAAGAAAAATATTTCCTGTTTGCAAATTGACAGCTTATTAATGGATCTTATTGATAAAGCATTCTCAATAAATCCTTCAAAGGCTGAAGTGAAAAATATTTCAGACAAATACAAAAAAAATTACTTAAACAAAATTGAGATTGCAAAAGATTATATTCAGAGTAATTTTGAAAGCAATATAACACTTCAGGAAATTGCTTTAAGTTGTTCTTTGAGTCAGTTTCATTTTGCCAGAATTTTTAAGTCGATTGCCGGAATTTCACCCTACCAATATTTACTCAACTTCCGTCTTAAGCATTCCGAGAATCTCCTGAAAACCACCACCCTTCCTGTTACGGATATTTCCGCCTTATCCGGTTTCAACAATCCTGCTCATTTCACCTTTGCATTTACAGAAAAGAATGATCTTGCTCCTTCTGCATACCGTACTAAACAAGTTTAGCAAGAATTCTAAAGCCGTAAGAAATTTGAAGAAGTAATTTGCTCTCCATTTTATTAATCATAGTTCTTGCGGATATATGTTAAAAAAGGACTCAAAAGATTTTGAAGCAGCTCTGATTTCCAGAGAACCATCAGCAGAAATTGAAAAAGCAGAACGTATGTATGACTGGCTGATAGGAAGTTGGGATATAAGAGTGATTGACCATTTAAAAGATGGTTCAAAATTAGAACAGGATGGTGAATGGATTTTCAGCCGGGTATTGGAAGGCCGGGCTGTACAGGATATTTTCATTGTCCCGAAACGGGCTCATCGTTCACCTGCAATTTCAAAAGTAGGCAACAGATATGGATTCACACTAAGGATGTATGACAAGGATTCTAAGAGCTGGAATATTTTTTGGTTCAATCCGGTAAGCGGGGTTCGCAATCATCTTGCAGGCACATGGGTTGGAAAAAATATTGTTCAATCAGGGAAAGATGAAAACGGCAACCTGATGAGATGGTCATTTACAGAAATAAAACCTGATTCATTTCATTGGCTCGGCGAAGTATCAGATAATCATGCAGCTTCATGGAAATTAACCGTTGAATTTTTTAGTGTAAGAAAAAAATAATCAACTCAAAAACGGATTATCATGTATGAGATTGCACCGGATATTTTCAGAAAGCGGTTCCTTATTGAAGGATTCTTCATAAAAGAGACAAATGAAAAAACAATACTGGAGTTCTTTAAACGCATTACCAGTAAACTAAATCTGAAAACCTATGGTGAAGCAATAGTTCATACAACAGGTGGTGTGGGTAAAGAAAGTAACCAGGGCTATGATGCGTTTGTTCCATTGATAGATTCAGGGATATATATGGCTGTTTGGAGCAAACAAAAATTTCTATCTCTCATAATATACACATGTAAAGATTTTGAAGAAATGAGAGCACTGCAGTTAACAAAAGATTTTTTTCTCATTCTCGAACCAGAATATAAACTCTTTTGATTATGATTACCAGAGTGTGGCATGGCAGAACAACTGTAAAGCAGGCCGATAGCTATCTGCAGTTTTTATTAAATAACGGTACGAAGGAATACAGGCAGACATCCGGCAATATCTCAATAAAAATATGGCGGAAAATCGAAGCTGATTGTTGTCATTTCTATACTGTTACTGAGTGGAAAAGCTTAGAAGCAGTAAAACTATTTGCTGGTGAAGATTACGAAAAAGCTGTTTATTATCCGGAAGATAAAGGTGTTTTACTGGAGTTTGAAGAAAAGGTCAGGCATTACGAAAACTATGATGTAAAATAGTTAACATCCATTGTGTTTTTAAAAGAGAAATATGATGACTGATATCTTCCGGCAAAATATTATCCTCGAAAATGAAAGAACCTTATTGAGACCTTTGATTAAAGAAGATCTTCAATATTTACTTCCCTTTGCGCTGAATGAACCGAAGCTATGGCCTTATGCTTTACAAAATCCAGCCGGTGAGGAAGGCATGCGTAATTGGCTCGAAAGGGCATTAAAAAATAAAGCGAATGAAAAAGAATATCCGTTCATCGTATTTGATAAAAAGGTAGGGAAATATGCAGGCAGTACCAGGTTTAGCGACATCCAGGCAGCAGACAAAACCACACAAATAAGTTATTCCTGGTATGGACAAAGTTTTCACCGCACTGGATTAAACCGGCATTGTAAGTTTTTGCTGTTTCAGTTTTGCTTTGAAGAATGGAATCTGGAACGGGTAGAGCTAAGAGCAGATATTAATAATTTAAAAAGCATAGAGGCAATAAAGATACTTGGTTGCACAGTAGAAGGCGTTTTGCGAAGTGATAAGCTTACTGATCGGGGCATACGGCGAAGCAGTATGGTGTTTAGCGTTTTGAAAGAAGAATGGTTTAACAGGGTAAAAAAAAATCTTAAAAACAAAATCTACGAGTAAATAGTTTTTCGATCGATACAGCATAATATAGATGACTTATAAAAAAAGAGAGATTTAAATAAGCACAATATTAAAATAGAAATTTCATTTATTAATTCAAGTTTATGCGAAAAGAATTTAAAACTGCAAAACCTTTGAGCAAGTTGTCAGCGACAGCTGCCCGGATATCGCTTGGATTGGCTATCTTTTATGCACTCCTGCTATTCATTCTTCATTTTATTAAACCCGAAATCGACCCAAGATGGGATTTCATCAGTCAATATGCTTTGGGCAGGCATGGCTGGATTATGACGTTGACATTTATTGCTATAGCAGGCAGTCTCATTAGCTTAATTTTTGCAATCCGTTCGCAGGTAAAAACTATTCCTGGTTATATCGGCATTGTATTGTTGTTGTTAGCAGTTGCTGGAATGACAATTGCCGCCATTTACCCAATGGATCCAATGACAATCTCGCCTGAAAATGCAACGGCAAGCGGCAAAATGCATGAATTGGGTGCAACGCTTGACTGGACGCCTGTAGCTACATTGCTGCTCAGTTTTAGTTTGATGCGTATAAAAGCATGGTTTCCGATTCGCTGGCAATTGTTTATTGGTTCTTCAATATCAATATTATTGACAGTGATATTTATTGCCGTTATAGCCTCAGCAGATGGGAAAATCGGAACAGGAGTATATGCAGGTCTGGTTGGGCGGCTTCTTATTTTATCCTATATCGGCTGGATTGCAATAGCAGCATTACATATTATAAGGCTTTATAAACAAGAGTCATTGACGAATAAATAAAGTCAATTTACAAGCTCCTGCAGTAACCTCTTTTTTTATAGCAAGTTTCAGATTGCAAATGGACATTCTACCCAATAGTTTTGTCCTTGTTTATAGAAAATTAGAAACCATTATAGAATTGAAAAAACCGGTGTGTTAAAAATATGAATTTCAATATTCGGAAATGAATGTATTACCATGGAAATAAATGAAACAATTCCGATAGTAACTCCAGGAGATGGTACCGTCAATGGTGAAAATATCCCCCCATATACAAACAGTTGGGAAATGATCGCTGTTAACCCCGACGAGAGTATTACTCGTAGAGGGATATGGAATGATGAAATTTCTTTTTATACAAATAAAGGAAAAGAAATATTGAGACGGGAACAACATGTTTATTACAATGATAGAGAAGTGATACATAATGAGGAAATTTATAGAGAAACATTGATGCCTATTAAACTGAAAATTCAGAATAAGGGCGAAGAATCTCATACAGACATTTACTTTGAAGAAAAAAGAATAAGCGGAAAAAAGATTTTTAACATCGAAGGGTTGAACGTGATACAAAAAGTATCTTCTCAATTTTCCATAGAATTTCCGGAAGTCGTTTTTGATTGGCACCTCTGGGGAATTTTAATCTCTGGGTTTCCTTTAAAAGAGGGATACTGTGCAAGGTTTCTTGCTCATGAGTCCTATTCATATTTACCAGGGGATTTTCGATGGTTCACACTGAAAGTGACTGGTAAAGAAATCATAGATGGAGGGAAATGGGGGAATAAAATAAGTTGCTGGACAGTTGAGGTAAAAGCTGAGGTAATGTGGAAATTATGGATTGCGGTACAAAAAGATATAGCCCCGGTACAACAAATAAGAATTGACAATACTGATGGAGTACAATTATGGTGGAAACCTCTTAAAACCAATATGGTCGAAACCTCTTAAAACCAAGTAACAAAGACTATGAAGCCTTTAGTTGTCATCGAAGCACCAAGTAACCTGGGCTTAAAAGAACCTGAACCAGGAAAGGAACCGGGAGTAAAAAAGCTACCTGATTGGTTAAAAGATCATGGCTTTTATCAAAAGATATCCCCTGAAAAAATTATCCGGTTAGAAGCTCCCACATACAGCATGAAGCTCGATAAAGAGTCAGACGTTCGTAATGCTGAAGAAATAGTTTTTTACTCAAAGCAATTATCTGCTGAAATAGGTAAAGTATTAAATACAAAACGATTTCCGTTTACTGTGGGTGGAGACTGTAGCATACTAGTTGGTTGTGCCCATGGTCTGAAATCAAACGGCAAGTATGGGCTTTTTTTTATAGATGGGCACACTGATTTTATATTACCGGATTTATCCCGTACCAAAGCCTTGGCTGGAATGGACCTGGCAGTGGTAACCGGCTATGGGCATAGTAAGCTCACTGATATAGATGGGTTAAAGCCCTATATAAAAGAAAACCATGTTCTGGCTTTTGGAAACAGGTACTATATGAAAGAGTACGTTGAGGTAATAAAGAATTCCTCCGTTCTGTACTATGACCTGTCAACCATCCGAAAAGAAGGTATTGAGCAAATTGTAAATATTTTTTTAGCCAGGATGGAGTTTGAAGTCGTTGATGGGTTCTGGATTCATATAGATGCAGATGTTCTGAATGATGATATTATGCCTTGTGTAGATTCACGCCAACCTGATGGATTAAGTTACGATGAATTAAGATTGACTTTGACTTTGCTTTTAAAGTCTGAATTAGCTGCAGGTATAGATATTACAATACTTAACCCTGAGCTGGATTCGTCGGGCATATATACAAAGGCTTTTGTAAACGAACTATCTGCATGTTTCATGCATGAATTCAGTGATAAATAATATCTGATTAGCAATATTTAATTGACCCAAATTAAGCCGCATGGAATACACTAAAATCAGAGGAAGCAACTATTATTTTAATGACCTTAATCCTGATAAAAAGGAAATAATATTGCTGATACATGGACATCCATTTGACCATACTATGTGGCAATATCAGATTGAGGAATTAAATGATTCTCGACTTATACTCCCGGACCTGAGAGGATATGGAAAGACGGATTATAAATTTGATAAGATTTCAATTGAAGAGCATGCCCTTGATTTAGCTCTCCTACTGGACTATTTAAACATTGAAAAAGTTCATTTGATCGGACTATCAATGGGCGGTCAAATAATAATTGAATTTTCAAGACTTTTTCCACACAGGGTATTCTCATTGGTATTATGTGACAGTAACCCTTCCGGAGAAACAGAGATTACATATCAAAGCAGGTTAAAGCTGGCAGACAGAATGATGGCAATCGGGATGAAAGCATATACCATACAGGACATTGATAAATATTTACATCCGGATACAATTAAACAAAAAGGCGATATCTATAGCCATCTCTTCCAAATGATGATTAACACTAAAGTAGAAAATGCATTTGCCTCACATAGAGGCAGAGCAGAAAGGCGGGATAATTCTGAATATCTGAAAGAAATAAAAGTTCCTGCCTTAATTATTGTTGGAGATAATGATTTTTTTACACCGATTAGTGAAATGAAGGAAATAGCAAATAAAATTCCCAACTCAAATTTTGCTATAATTAAAAACTCCGGGCACATGCCGAATATGGAACAAGCTAAAGCTTTTAATACGTTATTGCTTGACTTTTACGGAAAACAACGAAATGAGTAGTTTAGATCGCTACTAATGTCCGGAGTCTTTAATTATCGTAATCTTTGACAGTTATTATTGACCAAAATGGAGAAAAGGCTTATCAATTATAACAGAATAGCAAATGCTATTGAATACCTTACCGAAAACTTCAAATGCCAGCCACATTTGGATGAAGTTGCTAAAAGGGTTCATCTAAGCGCTTTTCATTTCCAGCGAATCTTTACGGATTGGGTCGGTATCAGTCCTAAAAAGTTTCTTCAGTATCTCACAGTAGATTATTTGCGGAGTAAAATACAGGAAACAAGTAATATGATTGAGGCTGCAGAAATTGCAGGTCTATCCGGACAATCAAGGGTACACGATTTGTTTGTAAGTATTGAAGGCGTCTCACCACGTGAGTTTAAAACAGCAGGAGCCGGCCTGGAGATATTCTATGGATATCATGCTTCTCCTTTCGGCATGTGCTTTATTGCCGTTACAGAAAAAGGTGTATGTTGCCTGAATTTTGTTGATGAAGAAAAAAAAAGAAATGAGTTTATACAATTCTCTGAGAAGTGGCATTTTGCCACTCTTATTCACAAACCTGATTTTACCCAAACTTATATTCAAAAAATATTTCAACCTTCCCTTAGAGATTTTAAAAAACTAAACCTGCTTGTCCAGGGAACAGATTTTCAAATCAAAGTATGGGAAG
>OEMC01000151.1_pt1 | contig 13202 bp, 7 predicted proteins | sample 1503201 | NCBI WGS metagenome assembly OEMC01 (sample SAMEA104379564, study PRJEB20068) | metagenome | isolation source: 1998 | reverse complement strand
CCTCTCAATTGATGCAACTGTGACAAGCCAAATTTTTCTGCACTCTCAATAACCATCACAGAAGCATTCGGAACATCCACTCCCACTTCAACCACCGTAGTAGATACCATAATTTGTGTTTCTCCCTCGACAAATCGCTGCATATTGGCATTTTTTTGTTCAGCTTTTTGTCTGCCATGAACCATACTTATCCAGTATTTTGGTTCCGGAAACCAGGCTTTCACATTTTCATATCCCTTCATCAGGTTTTCGTAATCGAGTTTATCGCTTTCTTCTATTAAGGGGAAAATAATATATACCTGCCGCCCTTTTGCAATTTCATCTTTTAAAAAAATCATCACTTTATGACGGTTATTCTCATAACGATGAACTGTGGTAATCGGTTGTCGACCCGGCGGCAATTCGTTGATCACACTATAATCGAGATCTCCATAGGCTGTCATTGCAAGAGTACGGGGAATGGGTGTTGCTGTCATTACTAAAATATGAGGAGCCGTTTCATTTTTTTCCCAAAGCCTGGCTCTTTGCGCCACGCCAAATTTGTGTTGTTCATCCACAATCGCTAATCCAAGGTTTTTAAACTGAACTTCTTTTTCTATAACAGCATGCGTCCCTATTAATATATGTAGCGAACCTTCAATTAGTTTTTCCTGAATTGATTTTCTTGCAGCCGCTTTGCTGGAACCAGTCAATAGCCCGACTTCCACCGGCATTTTTTTCAACAAAAAAGAAAGTGTTTTGTAATGCTGCTGTGCAAGAACTTCAGTGGGTGCCATCAGGCAGCTTTGAAACCCGTTATCAGCAGCTATTAACATTGTCAGCAGGGCGACTATTGTTTTGCCGCTGCCGACATCTCCTTGAAGTAAACGGTTCATTTGTTTTCCGGTAGCTGTATCAGTTCTTATTTCTTTAATTACTCTTTTTTGTGCAGCTGTCAGCTCAAAGGGAAGATGTTCTTTATAAAATGTATTGAAATAACCGCCCACTTTACCAAACAATACTCCTTTTGAAAAACGGTGCCGTTGTGCTTTTATTCTTGCCATCCTTAATTGTGCCAGGAAAAGCTCTTCAAATTTTAATCTTTTTACAGCCTCTTCATACTCAGTATTATTTGCAGGGAAATGAATTTTCAGAAAAGCATTATACCGGCTGATCAGTTTGAGTCGTTTTATTATTGAAGCAGGAAGATTTTCATTGATGCTTTTTTCATCCAATAGTTTTACCAAACCGGAAGTGAGTTTTCCGATCTGTCTTCCCCCAAGTGCTTTTGATCGTAGTTTTTCGGTAGTGGGATATATGGGTTCAAGAAAAGACTGCCCATCTTGTTTTTCATGAGTTAACAATTCCATTTCAGGATGCACAATCTGCGGCTGACCCTGAAAAAAACTTACTCTACCAAAAACTAGGTATTGCTTACCGGGTTCTAAACTCTTCTGTATCCAGTTTAGCCCCTGGAACCAGGCTAATTCTAAAAATCCGCTTTTATCTTTTAATTGTGCAACAATACGCTTCCCCCTTTTCATTCCAACAGTTTCCATATTCAGTAAAGTGCCGGCTACCTGAATGTATTCGGTAGAAGTATTAATCTCACTGATCAAACTCACTTTTGTTTTATCAACATGCCGGTGGGGAAAATGATGCAGTAGATCATTAAACGTAAAAATCCCTAGTTCCTTTTTAAATAAATCAGCTCTTTGCGGGCCGACACCTTTCAGGTATTCGATCGGGCTTGTGAGTATGTTTGAGCTCTGAGTAATATCTCTGTTTTCAAACAAAAATACTACTCCTTATGAAGCCACGCTGATTATTAACAGTTAAGAAATCAGGGGTTAAAAGCTTGCCACCCCCGGGTTTTTTTTCTACTTTCACCTTTACAATCCTTAATGAGGAAAAAGACCTGTACCGATGAACTACTCTTTGTATTTATTGCAGTCCAGCCTCAAATTTTCTGACTTCAAAGTTCCTTTATTGGGCTATGTGACCGCATTTGTTGTTACCCTTATTTTAATACCACCGGTTTTATTAATGGTCAAAAAATTTAAACTTTTTGACCGCCCCAATGCAAGAAAAGTACATACTGAACCAAAACCAACTTTTGGTGGCATAGCTATTCTTGCCGGCACGTTTATTTCACTATTGATCTGGTATAAATTTCCTGAACACCCTTCTATTATCACCTTTCTTTTATCCGTAGTAGTATTAATGGTAGTGGGCATTATGGATGACCTGAAGGATCTTGCAGTTCGTTATAAACTGATTATTCAGGTAGGGGTAGCCAGTTTATTGGCTGTGTCAGGAATCAGGATTTCCAGTTTCGGTGGGCTATTTGGAATTGGTGAATTACACCTCGCGGCACAATATACCATTACAGTATTAACCATCGTAGGCATAATCAATGCTTTTAATTTTATTGATGGTATTGATGGGCTTGCCGGCGGAATGGGATTTATGAGTCTGATTATACTGGGCCTTTTTTTGAACCTGAGTGATGACCCTGGTTTTGCTTTAATGTCTTTTGCACTGGCAGGAAGCCTGCTTGCATTTCTTTATTTTAATTTCAACCCAGCAAGGATTTTCATGGGAGATACGGGATCATTAGCATTGGGTTTGATCATTTCTGTTCTCTGCATACAGCTTATGAAAAGAAATGCAATAGCTCCTGTTCCGATAGTGCCCAATATTTATATTTTCACATTGGGTCTGGTTATGATACCGGTATTTGATACTCTCCGGGTATTTGGCGCCCGGTTATGGAAAGGTCAGTCACCATTTTCGCCTGATAAAACACATATTCATCATCTGATTACCAAAGAAGGCTTTAGCCATGGATTTGCGACAAGAATTATTTGTGTGATTCATGCTTTTATCCTCATTCTCGTTTACTGGATGAAAAACCTGCAACCAGAATTTCAACTTCTGGTGCTGGTTGTAATAATGATTGTCTTGATTTTTCTCTTTAGGAATATAGCCTGGTTGAAAAAATTCATTAAGCCAGACAAAAAAACAACTGTTCATCAATCCTCTCTTTGATAAAAAAAGCAGGATGGCTAGACAACCCCCTGCTTGAGGCCTTCGCGACCTCCACATGAGAAAACTATTTTTATTTCGAAGAAAAAATCTGCTTTTATAAAGTTATCATCAGTTACATTATCCCTGATCATAACCTATCTATACCATGAATATTTATTGCTGAGCCAAAAAAAGATTTGTTCATCCCTGTATATCTCCGTTTGTCTAACAAAAAACAGCAGCCTTTCGACTGCTGCATGAGGAAACACATAACACATGTAATCAATAACCAGAGTTTTGCACAACATTAGGATTTGCATCCAATTCACTTTGAGGAATTGGCCAGATACGTCTGTAATTATCGGTCGGCAGCGTTAGTGGCGCATTCGAAGGATAATTATTGTTCAGATTTAGCCGCTGCACACTCTGACCTAATCTAAGCAGATCAAAATACCGATGGCCTTCAAAAGCCAGTTCTTTTCTTCTTTCCGTAATTATAGTGTTAATAAGCGCTGCTCCCGTAAAAGTATATCCTGTAAAAGACGGGTCTCTCTGTGTTGTCACCTGGTTAAGTCGGATAAGGGCATTCGCATCATCTGATGTTCTTGCATACGCTTCGGCCAGTATCAATAAAACATCAGCATAACGAATAATTTTTACATCATCCTTTTCTGAATTATTCGTTGTGTTTGAATATTTATTTACAATACGTACGTTTTGACCGGCCCTTACTCCATTAATAAGTAGTCCCCGGCGGGCATCAGTAGCCGAATATTGATTATACAATTCTTCTGTACATAAAGCGTCGCCATATCCTGCCTGATCATAGAAATAAGCCAGTGAATTACTGCCGCCGTTATCTATGTTATCAGAAGTAATTTCAAATATGGTTTCTACTTTACTTGTCACAGGCGAAGGATTACGCCAGTAATTAACAAGATTAGCTGCTGCAGTAAGAGTATAACCGCCATTGTTCACCACTTCCAGAGCTGCGGTTTTAGCGCCATTATAATCTCCTTTAAACAGTAGCACTTTTGCAAGAATTGCTTTCGCCACATACTTGCTGATAAAAGAAGAATTCTTGTTTGTAACTGTCATCAAACCAAAAGCATCGTTGAGGTCTTTCTCTATTTGTGTATACACTTCACTTAACTTGGCCCTTGATGGTTTCAGATTGGGATCATACTCCAGTACCAGGGGAACGCCAACTGCATTAGCATCGGTGAAATATGGCTTGGCATACAAATTAACCAGCGTAAAGTACATGAATGCCCTTAATGTAAGAGCCTCACCTTTCAATTGACCTGTGTTAGTGGTCGAAGGTAGATTCGCATTGATGATATTATTGGCTCTTAAAATTGCATTATAGGCATCATTCCATGTGTTCTGTGCATTGGCATGCGTATTAATATAGGAATATGTAAACTCAGGAATATACCTGTTAGAATTTTGCGTAGAGATATAAGCATTATCTGCCAGTAAATCTCCAATCAAAGGGAGTGTTCTTCCAAAAAGATCATTATCCCGTAACTGTGCATAGGTGCCATTTACAGCCGCCTGCATATCACTTTCACTGGTGATCGCTACATCCAGAGATATCTGGTTATACGGTTTCAGATCAAGAAAATCTTTTTTACAGGCCGAAAGCGAAAGCAAGGTTCCGGCAACGATTATATTGAATATTGTTTTCATAATTTTTTCTTTAATGGTTTACGTTAAAATCCCAGTGTTAATCCTATCGATACTGTTCTTTGTATCAGCACCTGCAGGTTGTTAGTACCGTTAGTTGGCTGTTCAGGATCAAAGGTTAGCTTATCATCAAATGCATGTGTCCAAAGATTGGTACCACGTACATAAAACAGCACGTTGTCCAGTTTGATTCTGCTAAGCACTGATTTGGGCACCTTGTAGGATAACGTAAGATCTCTTAAACGTACATAATCACCTTTGAAAAAGTCTCGGGATGAAACCGCAGTGGAGTTATTGCTGTTATTATAAATATACTTCGGGTTCTCAGTAATGTCTCCGGGTTTAGTCCAGCGATCAAGTTGGCGGCGTTGTCTGTTCAATTGCGGAAAAGCACCATCGCTACGCAAAATAAATGCCCAGTTATCATTCAACAGGTTTCCATATACATAATTGAATTGTGCATCAAGCGAAAAACCCTGGTATGTAAATGTAGTACTGAAACTACCAAATCCTTTAGGGGCTGTAGTTCCAATTATGGCTCGCTGTACCTGTCCGATGGTAGAAGTAGTAGCCTGTTTAGTTCCATCAACATACCATAAAGGATTACCATTGGTAGGATCCACGCCGGCCCAAAGCCGTGTATAGATGGCCTGAACATCTACACCTACTCTGCGGATAAATGGCAGAGCAAGGATATCTGCATTATTCCGCAGTTTGGTAATCTTATTTTTATTGGCAGTGAAATTTACGGCAACATCCCATTGAAAATCTTTTGTTTTAACCGGTGTTGCGTTCAAAATAACTTCCCATCCTTTGTTTTCCATTTCACCAATATTGGCACGGATGCTGGTAAAGCCGGAAGTACCAGATAGCGGGTCATCAAGCAAAAGATCACTTGTTTTACGGTTATAATAATCAACTGTGAAATTGATTCTGTTTTTTAACACGACTGCATCAATTCCTATATTCATCGGCTTATTCAACTCCCAGGTAAGATCAGGGTTACCCACATTATTAGGACCACTTCCGGGCGCCTGGTTATAATTATTACCGAAAGCGTATGTAGCTCTCCAGTCATAGTTACCAATATTGGCATTGCCATTTACTCCGTATGAGCCACGCAATTTTAAAGAATTGATGAAGGATATATTCTTAATGAACTCTTCCTGATCAAGATTCCACGCTGCTCCAGCAGACCAGAATGTGCCATATCGGTTATTAACTCCGAATCTTGATGAACCGTCCCGACGTACGCTGCCTGACAGCGAGTATTTGTTTCTATAATTAAACTGAACAATAGAGAACATAGAGACAAATGAGAAATCAGTCCGGGCGCCTGTTGCTGTTACAGGAGTACCGGGAGCCGGTAATACTAACACAGTAGTTTGCGGTAAGCCATTGCCTGTTGCAGATACATTGTATTGCTTTGATTTCTGACTCTCATACCCCACCTTCACATCCATTCCGAGCTCTTTGTTTTTTAAGAAATCTCGATGATAGTCAAGCATGTTTGTCCATATCCAGTTTCCAACTCTTGTTGTGAAGTTGGATACCTGGCCACCCAATGTTCTTGAATCTCCGAAAAAAGGATTGCGGTAAGTTTCTTCTTCCAACAGAAAATAATCAACCCCAAACTTGGTGGTGAATTTCAAGTCCCTTAAAATATTATACTCTCCGGTGAAAGTTGAAACGGTTTTGATGGTATTCTGGTCTTCCCGGTCATATTCTATAATTGCAAGCGGGTTATAGGTCTGGTTAAAAATAGTATTACTGATATTTAATGTCCCATCTGCATTATAAGCATTTTGTGATGGCCTGAGGAAATAACCTGCCAGTACAGGGTTTCTGAATGCTCCGGCAGAAAAAGGAGAAAGCTGTTTAGTAAACGCACCGGTAAGATTAATCCCCACCGTTAATTTCTCATTGGCTTTATGCCTGAGATTTACATTACCGGAGTAACGAGAAAACTCAGAACCGACCACTACAGATTTTTGTTTAAAAAATCCGCCGGAAGTATAAAATGTTGTTTTTTGATCACCGCCGGAAAGTGAAACATTTACATTTTGAGTGGCGCCTTGTCTTGTTACAAGATCAATCCAGTCCTCATTGTATGTATTTCCAAATCCTAAAGAAGCAAGTGTTGCATCAATCTGTGCCTGGTTGGCGCCAGCATTTACAAGACCTTCGCGGGTAAGATCAAAATATTCCTGGCGATTAAGTGGCTTACTTAAATCATTAAGATAAGCAACACTTCCAAATCCGAATTCAGAGTCTATTCTTATTTTAGATTTTCCCGCCTTTCCTTTTTTAGTAGTAATAAGTATAACTCCATTGGCCGCCCTTGATCCATAAATCGAAGCGGAAGCTGCATCTTTCAGCACGGATACACTTTCAATATCATTTGGGTTTATGCCCGCCAGTGTATTAGTTGAATTGGCAGGAGCCAATCTTGAAAAATCACCTGCATTAATCGGAATGCCATCTACCACATATAATGGCGCAGCGCCGGCTGTAATGGATCCTACTCCGCGGATCAACACATTCTGTACGGCGCCTGGTTGACCGGACGTTGCTGTGGAGAATACTCCGGGCACTCTTCCCTGAAGCATTTGATCAACTGAAGTGAAAGGCTTGTTCTCAAATTCAGCTCCGTCAAGCTTGGTAATGGAGCCTGTTATCTTTTTCTTGTTCTGTGTTCCATAAGCAACCACAACCACTTCCTGCAATGATCTATCCTCTGGTTTTAGTGATACACTAATGGTGGAACGATTACCAATTGCAATCTCTTCGGATCCCTTGCCGACAAAGGAAAAGACCAGTATCCTGGCATCTCTGTCGACCCTTAGTGTAAAAATTCCTTCGGTATCGGTAGTGGTTCCCGTGCCGCTGCCTTTTACAGAAACAGAAGCATTGGCTACAGGGCTACCATTTTCGTCAGTTACCTTACCGGTAACGGTGCGACTCTGTCCCATCATAAAAAGAAAAAAGCTCGTGAGCAACGCTGATAATAATAATCGTTTCATTTGCTGAATTTTTATTGATAAAGATTTAATGCAAGGCAATAATTAATACATCAGCGCTTCACAGCAGTAAGGCTTAGTTACTGAAACATGAATTTATTTTCATAAAACAGGTTAATCCTTTAGTGAAATTGCTTTGTCCTTCTGTTTTTTGATAAATAAAGCAGCGATTCGGATTTGGCATCAGTCGTATTTTATATACTATCATTAATATTGTTTTATAACTGACATAAGTCTGACAAAACTTTTACCATTGGTAATTGTTAATGCCCATGAAACATTTTTCACTGTTACTTAACACAACATAGAATTAGATTTAGAGTTATTGGCAATAACACCACAGCCGAGGAACATGAAAAATATTTTCAGGGAAAAAACCAGGATCATTAACCACAACCTGTGCTGCTATGATAAGGGACCTTCATTTACGGCTCATCTTTATTCCCCTGCTGGGTATCTTGATTCCTTTGGTTTCAGGAATCGCCGGTTATGAAAAATATACCCTTCTTCAGATTATAGGATCGAATCTTTATTTCATTCTCACTTCGTTTATAATATGGCGCGGTTGCAACTGGATTCATAAAAAATTAAGACCTGCATTCAGCAAAGCAAAAACCCCTTTACTAAAAATAGTTTCCATTTCCGTGATATCGGCAATGTATGGAGCCGCAGCCGGAGGATCTTTAACTATGATCTGGTTCCGAATTTCAAACCAGCTGTTTACACTGGAAAAGCTGGTTGAATTCATTGCCTTTACTACAATGGCAGTTTTGTTGTTTACACTGGTTTATGAAATTCTTTTCCTGAATAAAGAAAGAGAACTGGACACAAAAATTGTACATGAGCTGGATAAGGAGCGGATGGAAGCCGAGATGGCCGTTTTGAAAAATGAACTTGATCCGCATTTTATTTTTAATTCATTGAATACCCTGAACCACCTGATCATCACCAGCCCAAACATGGCTCATTTATATAACAGCAGGCTGGCCCTGGTGTACCGCTATTTCCTTACCAATAAAAATCGTGAGCTTGTTTCGCTGTACAATGAACTTGAGTTTATAGAAAATTATTTTTTTCTGCTGCAAGTGAGACATGAAAATAAATTGCAACTTGAAACAGACATTACAGGAATAGAGGAAAGAAAAATAATGGTACCGCCCTGTGCTTTGCAAGCCCTTGTTGAAAATGCCATGAAGCACAATGAATTCAGCCTGGAAAGTCCTTTGAAAGTAAACATATCTCTAAATGGAGAATATCTGAAAGTCAGCAATAGTATCCGGCCAAAACCTTACCTGGCCTCCTCATCAAAGATCGGGCTTAAAAATCTCAGCTCCCGGTATAAGCTGGTGTGCAACCGGGACATTGTTATTGAAAGCGACGACACTACATTTCTTGTCAAACTCCCATTAATCAGTAACACATAAACCTTAAGCCATGTTAAACACAATTATTATCGAAGACGAAAGACTGGCCCGTGAAAATCTTCTCCAGTCATTATTCAGGGTTTCTCAGGACATCAATGTCATTGCAGTAATTTCTTCTGTAAAGGAAGGCATTGCTAACCTGGGCAAATATGATAAGGTGGATATTATTTTCAGCGATGTGCAATTGCCGGATGGATTGTCTTTTGAAATTTTTCAACGAACTGAAGCACAGGCTCCGGTTATCTTTATTACCGGCTTTGACGAATTTATGATGAATGCGTTTGAATCTAACGGAATTGATTACCTGTTAAAACCAGTTGATGAGAAAGAGCTGGATAAAGCGCTGAAAAAATATAAAATGTTTCAAACTCATTTTGCAGGTAAAGTGCCGGGACTTAGTCACCTGCTTAATGATTATTCAACGGCCAGGAAAAGAACCCGGATTGTAGTGAAAAAAGGGCTGGAGCACATTGCTTTGCCGCTTGAAGATATTGCCCTTTTCTATACAGAAAATAAAATTGTTTATGTTCTTGATCATTCGGGAAAAAAATATCTTATTGATAAAAACCTGTCAGAGCTTGAACACGAACTGGATGATACAGCATTCTTCAGGGCAAACAGACAATACATCATCAATGTAAAATATGTAAAGGGTTTTAAAGCTTACGAAAAAGTAAAACTGATGGTAGATATGACTTTACCTGAACTCCAGGATCGCTGCAATATTATCATCAGCCAGGAAACAGCGCCTGATTTCAGGAAATGGATATACGAAGCATGAGGGCTATCCTTCTTGCATTGATTTATGGATGGCATATTCAGCACCGCGTAATTCAGCTAGTCCACGCAAACGGCCAATAGCAGAATAGCCGGGATAAGTTTTCTTTTTCAGATCGTCAAGCATCTGGTGACCATGGTCTGGTCGCATGGGGATGGAAATATTTCTTCTTTTCATGATGAGTAAGGCCTCTTTGATTATTGCATACATATCTGTGTCTCCGGCCAGGTGATCTGCTTCATAAAAATTCCCTTCGCTGTCACGCTTGGTATTCCGTAAATGAAGAAAGTGGACATTATCGCCGAAACGCCGAAGCATTTTCGGTATATCATTGTCCGCCCTTGCTCCAAAACTTCCTGTGCAAAAACACAAGCCATTTGCAAGCGACGGAACTGCTGCTAACATTTCTGCCGCATCCTTTTCTGTACTCATTACCCTTGGTAAACCCAATACAGGATATGGCGGATCATCAGGATGAATTGCCATTGATACACCGCATTCTTCAGCCACTGGAATGACTTCTTTTAAAAAATAAATTAAATGTTGTTTGAGTTTTTCCGGATCGATGCCCTCGTATTTTTTTAATTCCGTCAATATAAGTTCAGGCGTAAATGAATCATCGCTGCCGGGCAAACCCAACATCATATTTGAATACAGCTTTTTCTTTTGTTCTTCTGATAATTCTGAAAAACGTTTTTTTGCTTTATCAATTTCTGCCCCTGTATAATCTTTTTCGGCACCGGGACGGTTGAGCAAGAACAGATCAAAAACCAAATAATCAATCCTGTTAAAATAAAGCGCTGTGCTTTTATCAGCTAATTCATATTGTGTATCTGTTCGCAACCAATCCAGCACAGGCATAAAATTATAAGTGATCACTTTTAACCCGCATGATGCGACATTACGCATGCTTTGTTTATAATTTTCAATATGAAAGACATAATTCCCGGTTTGTCTTTTTATATCATCACTTACCGGCAGGCTCTCGATCACTGTCCATGTCATACCTGCTTCTTCAATCATTTTTTTCCGGATTTCTATTTCATCAACAGTCCAGATATCACCGACAGGAATATGATGCAAAGCAGTTACTACACCAGCACATCCAGCCTGGCGTATATCCCAAAGACTCACCGGGTCGTTCGGCCCGAACCATCGCATAGTTTGATGCATCAACATCATTGTGTTGTTTTTTGTAAAAATATGAATATTGTGAAGAGTGAGTTGTCAGTAGTGAGTGAGAAGAATATTCTGGTACTGACAACTCACCCTTCACCATTCTATCCGGTGAAGTACATATAAACTGAAACGATCGCTGCAATCAACAATATTGAAAGCACAACATCTTTCCAGTTCCAAGATGAGCGGTTTTCCATCCTGTCTTGTTGTGACAAAGTAGAAAAAGTAAGCCCACTGATCTTGTTATATTCTGGTGGCTTGGTTGCATAGCTTACTATAATAAATACAAGCATGCAGACAATAGTTATTAAAAGACTGTAATACTGGAAAAAAATATTGTTAACGACCCAAAGGAAAGAGCCTTCTGTATACGCAGCTCCTCCCAGTTTAACTGGTGTATCAACGATCAGGCGGAATAAACCCATTGCAAAACCGGTAAGTAATGTTGCCAAACAACCGGGACCATTGAGCCGTTTCATAAATACTCCAAAGAAGAAAACAACAAATATTGGTGGTGCCAGGTATGCCTGTATGCCCTGCAAATAGTCGTATAATCCTTTTGCGCCCTGTATAACGGGTATCCAAAGCAGCCCGATAATTACCATGACTACAGTTGCAATTCTTCCAACACGAACTAGTTTTTCCTGTGATGCATTGGGCCTGAATCTTGAATAAAAATCCATAGTGAATAATGACGACGATGCGTTAAACACACCGGCTAATGCACTCATTAAAGCCGCAAGCAGGCCTGCAACTACAATACCTCTTACACCAACAGGAAGTACATGCGTCACTAATAACGGGAATGCTGCTTGTGCCCTTTCTCTTATCAATTGACCATTTGCATCAAATAATTCTTTGTGTATATCCGGGTTCAATCCACTTTTTGCCAATGCAAAACATATCATACCGGGGATGATAAAAAGAAAAACAGGAGTAAGTTTTAAAAAGCCGGCGAAGATAGTACCACGTCTTGCTTCTTTATCATTCTTTGCTCCTAAAATACGTTGTACAATATATTGGTCCGTACACCAATACCACAAACCAATGATTGGTGCACATAATAACATAGCCGGCCATGGATATTTATCATTAAAATACCATGCTTGTTTTGTTGCTTCTTTAACAGGAGCCCATGTACTTTCCACTCCTTCCGGTACAACAGGTTTCCATAAATTAAACATTTCGCTGCCGCATATTTCTCTCAGTTTGTCCCATCCGCCCAATGCTTCGAGTCCATAATAGGTTACAAGAATGGCCCCGATGATTTTTACAAATGTTTGAAGTGTTTCAGTATAAACAACTGCTCTTAATCCGCCAATAATAGTGTAGATACCGGTTAAAATAATAAGCAGGATAGAACCGATCCAGAATGTATCCATTCCCATTATGTTTACTTCCGGTAAGAGTGCTCTAAATACAACGCCACCTGCAAAAATGCCGACTGCAATTTTAGTAAGGATATATGCAAACAATGAAATAAGTGACAGAACTGTTCTTGCTTGTGGAGTAAATCTTCTTTCCAAAAACTCCGGCATGGTAAATACTTTCGATCGCATAAAGAAGGGTCCCATTACCCAACCTAACACTAACAGACACCATGCATGTAATTCATAGTGTGCTAATGCAACACCATCTGTTGCGCCTGAACCTGCAAGACCAACCAAATGTTCCGATCCGATATTGGATGCAAAAATGGAAGCACCGACAACAAACCATCCTAAGTGACGGCCGGCAAGAAAATAATCATCAGCAGAGTTTTTATCCTTCTTTTTTACTGCCCACCATGAAATACCTGCAATAATTGCAAAATAAAATAAGATGATGACCCAGTCTAACCATGTAAGCATAGCATTCTGTTTTGGTTATGAATTAATAAGTCTTAAATAAACCGGTTGATAATGTTTTCCAAATATTCCTGCTTGCCACTTTTCACTACAGGCTCTCCATTTGTAACAGCATAGTCCCTTAAGCTCTCTAAAGATAGTTTTCCTTCTTCAAATTCTTTTCCCTTTCCGCTATCAAAGGAAGCATATCGTTGCGCTCTGATCTTTTTATAATCTGATTTCTGTAAAATATTATCAGCAATAGTCAATGCTCTGG
>OEMC01000010.1_pt1 | contig 13254 bp, 8 predicted proteins | sample 1503201 | NCBI WGS metagenome assembly OEMC01 (sample SAMEA104379564, study PRJEB20068) | metagenome | isolation source: 1998 | reverse complement strand
TCCTGATCACTTCACTTGGGATAATGGTTAGAGAACCTTGTTTATTTAAGAATGTATTTACTCCAACAATAGGGAATTCTCCGGTGTGCTTCTGATGTTCGTAGAATAAACTTTCTTCCTGTATTTTATTTCGCTGATACATTCTTTCCATTGATCCCAATACACCGCCTCGTTCAGTGATTCGGTCAAATTCAGTTAAAACTGCTTCTTCTACCAGATTAGTTAATTCTTCAATAGCGAAGCTTCCTTGTATAAAATTTTCCGTTTTGGCTGAACCTAATTCCCTGTTTATAATTAACTGGATAGCCATTGCCCTTCTTACACTTTCTTCTGTCGGTGTTGTTATCGCTTCATCATAGGCATTTGTGTGTAATGAATTGCAGTTGTCGTAAATAGCGTATAGAGCTTGCAAAGTTGTTCTGATATCATTGAAATCAATTTCCTGTGCATGCAAACTTCTGCCAGATGTCTGGATATGATACTTCAACATCTGGCTGCGCTTATTGGCCTTGTATTTATATTTCATAGCTTTCGCCCAGATTCTCCTGGCTACTCTTCCTATCACACTGTATTCCGGATCCATGCCATTACTGAAAAAGAAAGAAAGATTGGGAGCGAAATCATCAATATTCATTTTCCGGCTCAAATAGTATTCAATATAAGTAAATCCATTTGCCAACGTAAAAGCCAACTGTGTAATTGGGTTTGCTCCAGCTTCTGCAATATGATACCCACTGATGCTTACACTATAAAAATTGCGTACTTTATTTTTTATAAAATATTCCTGCACATCTCCCATTAGTTTTAATGCAAACTCGGTGGAGAAGATGCAGGTGTTCTGCGCCTGATCTTCTTTCAGAATATCTGCCTGCACGGTTCCTCTTACTTGTTGCAAGGCCGTCTGTTTACACTGCTCATAAATTTCCGTTGGTAAAACTTCATCCCCCGATAAACCAAGAAGTTTTAATCCTAATCCATTATTTCCTTTAGGAAGTGAGCCTGGTAAAGAAGTATTATCGTAAACAGGAACAGATTTATTGTAATATTTCTTTTTAAACACTTCAGTGACCATTGACCATTGACTATTCGCCTCGATCCATTTTTCACATTGCTGGTCAATTGCTGCATTCATGAAGAATGCAAGCAGCATCGGCGCCGGACCATTGATAGTCATGCTTACTGATGTTTTCGGATCGCAGAGATCAAACCCGCTGTATAATTTCTTTGCATCGTCAACCGTAGCAATGCTTACTCCGGCATTTCCCACTTTGCCATAAATATCAGGACGGGGGGCTGGGTCTTCTCCATAAAGTGTTACCGAATCAAAAGCCGTGGACAATCTTATTGCCGGCTGATCAAGGCTTACATAATGAAATCTTTTATTGGTTCTTTCCGGTCCACCTTCACCTGCAAACATTCTTGTAGGGTCTTCTCCTTCTCGCTTCAAAGGGAATACGCCGGCTGTAAACGGAAAATGACCCGGCACATTTTCCTGCGCCTGCCATTTCAGTATATCGCCCCAGTCCTTATATTTTGGTAAAACAACTTTGGGAATTCTTGTGCCGGATAAACTTTTTGTAAACATGTCCTGCTTGATCACCTTATCACGAACTGTATATTCATAATAATCCTTCTGGTATGCTTTCATTTTTTCACTCCAATTCCTGATAAGTTTCCGGGAAACCGGTGTAAGTTGTTCTTCATAAAATAATTTCATCTTCTCCAACACGGCCTGGGAATAACCATGGGATCCCTGGGCAAAAGAAAAATCCTTCATCATGGTAAGAGTACCCTCCAATTGGTAAAGCTGTGAAGCAATTGCTGCCTGTTCATTCACTAACTGATCATAACCACGGTTACTTTCACTTATCTCACTTAAATATCTTACCCGGTTAGAAGGAATGATAGCTTGTGAGATATTTGCAGTCTCTTCAAAATGAACTTTACCAAAGATGATTTTTGTCTTGTCTTCAATTTTTTTCAGTAATAATTCAAACAAATGATTTACTCCATCATCATTAAACTTGCTGGCCATGGTTCCTACGATGGGGAGCTCATTATCTTTTGCCGTAAAAAACTGGTGATTTCGTTTGTATTGCTTTCTTACATCTGCCAACGCATCCAAAGCGCCGGCCTTATCAAATTTATTGATACAGACTACGTCTGCATAATCCAGCATGTTGATTTTTTCCAATTGAGAAGCGGCGCCGTACTCCGGTGTCATCACATACATACTAACGTCGCAATAATCAAGAATACTTGCATCGCTTTGTCCAACCCCGGCGCTTTCCAATACGATTAAATCAAATGCAGCAGCTTTACAAATATCAATTGCTTCCTGCATGGCAGCACTTAATGCGGTATTGTCGTCTCTTGTTGCCAGTGAACGCATATAGGCTCTTGGATGAGAAATTGAATTCATCCTTATTCTGTCGCCCAACAATGCACCGCCTGTTTTTTTCTTTGACGGATCAACAGAAATTACTGCAATAGTTTTATCAGTAAAATTGTTGAGAAACCGACGAACTATTTCATCGGTAACAGAAGACTTACCTGCACCACCTGTTCCCGTAATTCCTACTACTGGAATTTTAACTGTGGCTTTCCCTCCTTTGTCCGTTTTTCCCTGACCATTTTCGGCATTCGTTATATCCCTTGCAATCTTTCTGACATCTTTAACCTCTCCCAGTTTCATTGCAGTTGCGTACTCAGCTTTACCGTTCAATTGTACATCACACAAACGGATAACATCCTCAATCATTCCTTCCAGCCCCATATGTCGTCCATCGTCCGGACTATAAATTCTGGTAATGCCATATTTATGCAGCTCTTCTATTTCAGTTGGTAAAATAGTACCGCCACCACCACCAAAAATTTTTATATGCCCGCAGCCATTTTCTTCCAGCAAGTCTTTCATGTATTTAAAAAACTCTACATGACCGCCCTGGTAACTGGTGATAGCGATACCCTGAACATCTTCTTCAATAGCTGTTTCAACGATTTCTTTTACTGAACGGTTATGCCCGAGGTGAATGATCTCAGCGCCTTTGGCTTGCATAATACGTCGCATAATATTTATGGCAGCATCATGTCCGTCGAACAGAGAAGCAGCAGTAACAATCCTGACTTTATTCTTTAAGGTGTACGCCATATCTACAATTCAGTTTACAAAAATAGATGAAAAAGCTAATGGCTGTTAGGGATATAAGTTATTGATTACAAACTGTTCGAAAGCACTCCCTTGCAAAGCTGGGTTTGAGTGGGGTTCATTACATTTGCTACATGCAGCAGGCAGCTCAATCTATACTTGATCTTTATTTAAAATGGTGCGGTAAAGAGGCAGCTTCGATTGATGTATTGCCACAATCCGGCAGCGAACGCCGTTATTTCCGCATTCATGATGTGGATGGCTCTACCACAATTGGTACTTATGGAGCTAATATTAAAGAGAACGAAACCTTTCTTTATTTCTCTGGTAATTTCATTCAAAAAAAATTACCGGTTGCCAACATTTATGCTATAAGTGAGGACAGGATGTTTTACCTCCAGGAAGATTTTGGTATTGTGTCCCTGATTGACTGGCTGGAAACAGAAGGATATATCGATACTGTTTATACTCTTTTCAAAAAAAGTCTTGAAGAACTTGCTAAGCTGCAAGTGACCGGTGATAAAGGATTGGATTATGAACGCTGCCTTACCAATAAAGAATTTGGCAAGCAGGCTATCATGGCTGATTTGCTTTATTTCAAATATTATTTTTTGGATGCCTTACGTCGACCTTATGATAAACAAAAGTTGATTGATGATTTTGAAGCTTTGAGTAACTATCTCACTCATACCGAGTATAAATATTTTATGTTCCGTGATTTCCAAAGTCGGAATATCATGGTAAAAGCCTCCCCCGGAGGGGGAGGCTTGGAGGGGGCCTCCGTCCATTTCATCGACTACCAGGGTGGTATGAAGGGTGCTCCGCAATATGATGTGGCCAGTATGCTCTGGCAGGCGAGAGCCAACCTGCCTGATGATTGGAAAGAAAAATTGCTGACTGATTATATGAATGCATTTGAAACTCTTATCCAGTCATCAATTGACAGAACAGTTTTTCATAGTCAATACAATGGTTATGTACTTATCCGTTTGCTGCAAGTGCTGGGAGCTTACGGCTTCCGTGGTTTGTTTGAAAGAAAAGCTCATTTTTTAACCAGTATCCCTTTAGCATTAGTGAACCTGAAATGGTTTATTAATAACCAGAGTGTCGGTATCGCCTTACCTGAATTCAGGAAAGTGCTTGATATCTGCATCAGTGATGAAACGATACAGCAGTTTACTCCGCTTCAGGCAAATGATGATACTGCTTTGCTTGTTCGGATTAACAGTTTTTCCTACAAGAATGGAATCCCGGATGACAACGGTGGCAATGGTGGTGGTTTCGTTTTTGATTGTCGTGGTATTTTAAATCCGGGAAGATTTGAGGAATACAAATCCCTTACAGGCCGTGATAAAGTCGTGAAAGATTTTTTGGAACAGCAAACCAAAATGCAGGAATTCCTGAACAGCGCTTTTGATATCGTTGATATCACAGTAGAAGATTATTTAAAAAGAAATTTTGAAAGTCTTGTCATCAATTTTGGGTGCACGGGTGGTCAGCATCGGAGTGTGTATGCCGCTGATGCGCTGGCCAGGCATTTAAGAAACAAGTTTAAAGTGAAAATAGTTTTACAGCACCGGGAGCAGAACACTTCCGAGCAAAAAGGATTTTAACAGCATGAAAGCAATGATTTTCGCAGCAGGCCTTGGCACAAGGTTCAAGCCCTGGACCGACAAGCATCCAAAAGCATTGGCTGTTGTAAACGGCAAATCATTGCTACAAAGAAATATTGAATACCTGCAACAATATGGTATCAAGGAAGTGGTAGTCAATGTTCATCATTTTGCCGATCAGTTAATAGAAGCCATCATTAAAAACAAAGGTTGGGGTAGTAATATCGCCATCAGCGATGAAAGAGATGAATTGCTGGAAACCGGCGGCGGTTTGTTGAAAGCAAAAGAATTTTTTACTCCCGGTGAGAAATTTATTACCTGTAATGCTGATATCCTTACTGATCTTGATATCAATAAACTTATTTCATTTCATTCAGAGAAAAAGGCCTTGATCACTTTTGGAGTTACTAAAAGAAAAACTTCACGTTATCTCTTGTTTGATGACAGCATGAGATTATGCGGTTGGAGAAATAATAAAACAAATGAGGAACGTATCTCAATTCCCCCTCCTTCGGAGGGGTTTAGGGGGAGGCATGAAAAAGCTTACAGTTGTGTAGTGGTATTCGAATACGACATCTTCCGACTGATGGGAGAAAAAGGATTTACCGGAAAATTTTCATTGATTGATGTTTACCTCGCTTTGGCAGGCGAACATCTTATTCTTGGATATGACCATACTGGCGACAGGTTGGTGGATGTGGGTAAACCAGAAAGTATTGCCATGGCTGAATCAATTTTTCCATAAAAGATTGTAAATACTTTTTTATCGGTATCAGCCGTATTCTTCATTTAGATTATTTTACAGGCTTAATTCAAACCAATCATCTCATGAAGAAGTTTTTTATCAGTATTCTTTGTTTTGTTTTTACAACAAGTAGCATTGCACAGGAATCAAAATATGATCAGCGGGAAGCATTCAATCCGCAATTTTATCCATATCCAGGAAATGATGTACGCAGTGCAAGCGGTGAACCCGGGTCAAAATACTGGCAAAACCGGGCTGATTATAAAATCAACGCAACCTTAGATACGGCTACTCATAAAGTAAGTGGCGATGTTGAGATCACTTACACCAACAACAGTCCTGATAACCTGAAATTCTTGTGGCTTCAGTTGGATCAGAATATTTACCGCAAAGATTCCCGCGGTTCAGCCACTACTACAGAAGCCGGCGGACGATGGGCCAATCAGAAATTTACCGAAGGTGATGTAATAAAATCTATCAGCATTGATTTAAGCGGAAAGACTTTTACCCCAAAATACAATGTAACAGATACCCGCATGCAGATTTGGTTGAGTGAAGTTTTAAAATCTTCAGGCAATAAACTAAAAATGAAAATCACTTTTGAATTCGAAATCCCTGAAAGAGGAACTGACCGTATGGGAAGATTGAAAACAAGAAATGGAGTTGTGTACGAAGTGGCGCAGTGGTTTCCACGGATGTGTGTGTATGATGATATACAGGGATGGAATACACTGCCCTACCTGGGTGCCGGAGAGTTTTATCTTGAATATGGAGATATTGAATTTGCCATTACTGCCCCCGCTGATTTGATTCTTGCAGGTTCAGGAGAATTATTGAACCCGCAGGAATGCATGACAACCGAACAGCAAAAAAGATGGAATGATGCAAAAGCCAGTGATAAAACTGTTGTCCTCCGTGGCGAGAAAGAAGTGACTGATAAAAACTCAAGACCTGCAAAATCAAGTTGCACCTGGAAATTTAAAATCACCAATGCAAGAGATGTAGCATGGGCAGCATCCAGATCGTTTGTATGGGATGCGGCAAGAATAAATCTGCCAAGTGGTAAAAAATCAATGGCCATTAGTGTGTATCCGGTTGAAAGCATTAAGAAAAACGGATGGCAGCGTAGTACCGAATTTACTAAGGCGTGTATTGAGCATTACTCTCAAATGTGGTATGAATTTCCCTATCCTGCGGCATCAAATGTGGCCGGCACAGTAGGTGGTATGGAATATCCTGGTATCGTTTTTTGCAGTTTTAACTCTGCCGGTGCAGGTCTATGGGGAGTAACGGACCATGAATTTGGCCATACCTGGTTCCCGATGATTGTAGGTAATAATGAAAGAAAGTATGCATGGATGGATGAGGGTTTCAATACATTCATCAATGGCATTTCTACTGAAGAGTTTAACAAAGGTGAGTTCGGCAGCCAGTCATTTTTTGGATTTGATATGACCAATTATGTTTTTAATGATGAAATGGATGGGTTGTTCAATACACCTGAAGTAATTCAGCAGGATAATCTAGGTATAGCAGCTTATGAAAAACCATCTATTATGTTGAACGCATTGAGGAATGTAGTGCTGGGCAAAGAGCGGTTCGATGCCGCCTTTCGTGAATATGTCCGCCGCTGGGCCTTTAAACATCCAACACCATGGGATTTTTTTCATACCATAGAAAATGTTGCCGGCGAAGATCTCAGTTGGTTCTGGCGGGCATGGGTATTAAATACCTGGAAGCTTGATCAGGGTGTCAAAGATGTAAAGTACATAAGAAACGATCCGACTAATGGGATTACTATCACTCTTGAAAACTTTGAAAAGATGCCGATGCCGGTGATTATATTAATAAAAGAAGAAAACGGAAAAGAACATAAAATCAACTTGCCCGTGGAAGTATGGCAGCGTGGGCCAAAATGGACATTCAGTGTACAAACCACCAGTAAAATTAAAGATGTGATTCTTGATCCTGACAAATTACTTCCAGATATTAACCGCGATAATAATAAGATGAAGGAAAAACCATTTTAATTAACCGCAATCATACTGATCTCAACGTTCACAAATTTCGGTAGCGCCGATACCTGAACAGTTTCTCTGGCCGGAAAAGTTCCGTCAAAATATTTTCCGTATACCTCATTGATCTCTGAAAAACGATTCATGTCAGTGATAAAGATGGTTGTTTTTACCACGTTATTGAAGGTCATACCGGCAGCAGTGAGAATTGCACGCAGATTATGCATTACCTGGTGAGTTTCCTGCTGAATATCTTTATTTTTCAATTCCCCGGTAGAAGGTTCTATGCAAACTTGTCCGGAGATATACAGGGTATTGCCAGTGAGTATTGCCTGGTTGTACGGGCCAATTGGAGCCGGTGCGGATGAGGTTTTAATGATCTGTTTGTCCATTCAAGATTTTTTAAGGAAAACGAATTTAGGTTTATACCTTTTCTTTGCAAAAAATATTGTATGAAGTTGGCCCTTGTCGCAGATGAACTATTAAAAACAGAGCTTTTGTCCATCTCCCCTTCAAAAAAGGTTGAATGGGTTTGGCTGAATAGTGTTGATGAGTTAAACGCTCAGGATGATGCAGATGCCGTGATCGACCTATTATTTAGCAACAATGAAGCTGAGGTGAAGCTTTTGAAAGAATTTTTACCCCGGCCAGTAATTGTTAATTCAGTTTTATTAACTCTGAAAGAAATAAACTATCCGTTTATCCGTATCAATGCATGGCCTGGTTTTCTGAAAAGAGAAATAACAGAAGCTACCTGTAATAATGAAGCAGGAAAAATAGCCGGAGAAAAAATATTCAGCACTTTAGGAAGAAAAGTAGAATGGGTGCCGGATATAACAGGTTTTATTTCGCCCCGGGTTATTGCGATGATCATTAATGAGGCTTATTTTGCCCTGGAAGAAAAAGTGAGTACAAAAGAAGAAATAGATACGGCCATGAAGTTGGGCACCAATTATCCCTTTGGTCCGTTTGAATGGGCGGATAAAATTGGTTTGAAAAACATTTTTGAATTGCTGAATATGCTTTCCCTGAAAGAAAAAAGATACCAGCCAGCTCCTTTATTAATAAAAGAAGCTGGCGAAAAATAGCATGGCAATCATATTAAATATTGATACGTCAACCGAAACAGCATCCGTTTGTCTTGCAAAAGATGGTAAAGTCTTGTTGCTTCAAAAAAACGATCAACAAAAAGATCATGCTGCCTGGCTGCATGTTGCCATTAAACAAATAACAGTCGATGCAACTACAGAACTGTCACAACTTAATGCCATAGCTGTTACTATTGGTCCGGGTTCCTATACTGGTTTAAGAGTTGGGCTGGCTGCTGCAAAAGGTATTTGTTATGCATTGGAAAACCCTTTGATAGCAGTGAATACACTTTTAGTGATGGCAAATGCTGTAAAAAATGTGTATGAGGATTCCCGGGAAGAGTCGATTGACTTTTTTTGCCCTATGATTGATGCCCGGCGAATGGAAGTCTTTACTGCACTTTATACAAACAATCTTGAAGTGGTGAAAGAACCGATGGCATTAATTATTGATCAAAATAGTTTTGCTGATGAATTGTCGTCAAAAACAATTTGTTTTTCAGGTACCGGAAGTGCAAAGTTTAAAAAAGTCATTAATCACCCAAATGCCAAATTCAGCCCGGTTATATCCGACTCCTCTGCAATGTCTGCGCTAACTGATCTGCTTTATTCAAAAAAACAATTTGCTGACCTGGCTTATATAGAACCCTTGTACCTGAAAGAGTTTTATACCCCTACCCGTTGATCGTTGTGGGAAAATATTTCTTTTAACACAAATATTTTCCGGTTCTAATAAGCGCCGTTTATTTTTGACAGTAAACAGACCAGAACATTATATCATGAGCACTTATTCCCTTATCATCAGTCCCGCTTCAGAAAACAGTCCAGAGCTCAGAATTGATACTTTGAAAATTAAAAAAGCATCAATCATAGTGAGAGCTATTAACCATAAACTCCGGCAGGTCATTTTGCAATTAATTGGCGACCGTGATAAAATCACGGTGACTGAAATATTCCTGCATTTGCGACTGGAGCAATCTGTAGCCTCTCAACATCTTGCCATTTTACGTAAATCGGGCTTTGTTAAAACCAAGAGAGAAGGTAAGTTTATTTATTACTCAGTAAACAGGCAAAGACTGTTGGATCTCAACAAGTTTGTTGATGAATTATTAAAATAAACTGTTATCATTTCTTTTATCTCCCTTCATTCACTTTATGCTTGCCATTTCTCATTTATCTTTGCAATATAAATTATCTTCAACATATGCTGATCAAGCAATTATATACTGGCTGTCTGAGTGAAGCGGCTTATTACATTGAAAGTAATGGTGAAGCCGCCATCATTGACCCGTTGCGTGACATTGATGAATATCTGCAACTGGCTAACGAACGGAAAACTAAAATCAAATACATTTTTGAGACCCATTTTCATGCTGATTTTGTAAGCGGCCACCTGGATTTGAGTAAAATAACTGATGCCCCGATTATTTATGGCCCGGGCACAGAAACTAAGTTTCCGGTACATGTAGCGGCTGACGGAGAAACATTCAAAGTGGGTAATCTGACTATTGAAGTACTGCATACACCTGGTCATACCCTGGAGTCATCTTGCTATTTATTAAAAGATGAAAACGGGAAAGATCACTGCGTATTTACCGGCGATACTTTGTTTGTTGGCGATGTAGGTCGGCCTGACCTTGCACAAAAAAGTAATGAAATAACGATGAATGATCTGGCAGGGATGATGTATGACAGTATTCACAACAAATTATTCCCTTTGGCTGATGAAGTAATTATTTATCCTGCTCATGGAGCCGGAAGCAGTTGTGGCAAAAACCTGGGATCAGAAACTTTCAGTACTATAGGTGAGCAGAAGAAATATAATTATGCGCTGCAGGCCGCAACAAAAGAAGAGTTTATCAAAGAAGTTACGGATGGTATTGCCGCACCACCACAATATTTTCCCATTAATGCAATGATCAATAAACAGGGATATGAAAGCCTGGATGAAGTACTGAAACAGGGATTAAAAAAATTATCTGTGTCAGCGTTTAAAAAACTCATAAATGAAGACACAATAATCCTTGATACAAGAAATGAAAATGAATTCACAAAAGGATTTATTCCCGGTTCAATATGCATTGGTCTTGAGGGTCGTTTTGCAGAGTGGGCCGGTAGTCTACTGCCATTTGATAAACCCATTCTGCTGATAACTGAAGCTGGTAAAGAAAAAGAAACCATTGTCCGATTGGCAAGAGTAGGTTTTGATAAAATGATGGGCTACCTGCATGGCGGTTATGAAGCCTGGAAAAATGCCGGCGAAAAATCGGATTTGATTATTGATGTAGAGCCTGATGAGCTTTTAATAGATACTACCTTTGATAAAAAACTGGTGGTGATCGATGTAAGAAAACCGACTGAATACGCAGAAGGTCATTTGCCACAAGCTATAAATCTGCCACTGAACGATATGAACGACCCGGCCAGTATGGCCAATATTGAAGAGGACCAGAATCTTTATATCCATTGCGCCGGAGGATACAGAAGCGTAATTGCTTCTTCTTTATTGAAACGCCAGGGAATTCATAACCTCCGCAATGTTGTTGGAGGATGGAACGCTATCAAACAACAAGAGAAAGTAGAAATAGTGAAAGAGAAGAGTGTGCTGAATTGATTTGTGATTAAAGGGATGCACATGTTGGAAGAGTCTACTGTAAAAATTTTCAAGTCTTTTATTTTCCCAATAAAAAGTTAACGTCCCCCTTTTTTAACCACTCGTCAAGTACATACTGCCATTCAGCTAAAAGGAAATTTTCTCTGCAAACTTCACTGTTATTTTTATTCTACGAAAATTCTTGTACCCTTTATGTTAGCGTAGCAAAGAAGTATAGCCTTTCGTTGTAATAAAGTATAACCATGAAAATCAAAACCATTTTAGCCCCTGGGGTTATTGTATTGCTTTGCCTGAATGCCACTGCACAAACCCCAACTCCCAGGCAACTTGAAGCCAAACGAACAAATCAAAAAGTAAAAATTGATGGCCTGATTGATGATCCTGCATGGAAAGATGCAGCGATTATGACTGACCTGGTTGAGTTTCGCCCAAAGGTTGGCGCTATTGAGAGCCCCGAAACAAAAACACTCACTTACCTGATGTATGATGACGAAGGAATTTATTTTGGCGGCTATTGCTATGAGCGGACGAAAGATAGTATTTCCCGTGAGTTGGCCGGCCGCGATGGTTTTGGCTCTAATGATTATGTTGGAATTATTTTTGACACTTATTATGATAAGATAAATGGGTTTGAATATTTCGTAACCCCTTTGAACGAACAATGGGATGCAAAGATGGCCCCCGGAGGTAACAACGGAGGAGAAGATTTCAGTTGGAGCGCTGTTTGGAAAAGTGGTGCTGTTATACACAATGATGGATGGAGTTTTGAAATGTTTATTCCCTATTCTGCTATCCGATTTGGAAAAAAAGATGTACAAAACTGGGGACTAAACATTACACGCCGCCGCCGAAAAACAGAACAACAGTTTACCTGGAACCCGATTAATCCCAATATGAACGGGTTTCTTACACAGGAAGGTGTTTGGGCTGCTATTACCAATATAAAACCTCCCCTTCGCCTACAATTGTCGCCCTACTTTTCTGTGTATGCCAATCACTTCCCCTATAATCAATCGGGCATAGAAAACATGACCAGTGATTTTAATGGCGGCCTTGATCTCAAATATGGCATTAACCAGGCTTTTACACTTGATGCGACCCTTATTCCCGACTTTGGTCAGGTGCAGAGCGATAACCAGGTATTGAACCTTACTCCTTTTGAAGTAAAGTTTAATGAAAACAGGAATTTCTTTACAGAAGGAACTGAGCTTTTCAGTAAAGGCAATTTCTTTTACTCAAGAAGGATTGGCGGAAGGCCTCTTCATTTGTATGATATATATAACTCAGTAAACCCGGACGAATCGGTGATTAACAATCCTTCTGAGTCAAAGCTGATCAATGCTTCCAAAATTTCCGGCAGAACGCAAAAGGGTCTTGGTATAGGAATACTGAACGCCATTACCAATCCTCAATATGCTACCGTTGAAAATGCAACAACCAAAGAACAGTATAAAATTCAAACGGATCCGCTGACCAATTATAATATTCTTGTATTGAACCAAAGCATGAAGAATAATTCAAGTATTTCATTGGTCAATACCAACGTATGGCGCAGCGGAAAAGATTATGATGCAAATGTAACCGCTGCTCTTTTTGATCTGAACGATAAAAAGAATATGTGGAACCTGGGTGGAAAGGCAGCGGTGAGCAATTTGTCTGGGTATAATGCACCCGGTGATACCAAAACAGGATACAGTCAGCAATTATATATGGGCAAAAGCAGCGGCCGGTTCAACTTCAATGTATGGCAGGAGCTTACCGATACAAAGTTTTCCAGTAACGACATGGGTTATTTCACTAATAATAATTTTCTTGACCATGGCCTTTCTGCAGGATACAGATGGACTGAACCAAGAGGGATATACAATCGAATTTTCCTTAACGTTAACGGAAGATTCAGCAAGCTTTTCAGTCCAATTGCAGGTTTAGACCAAAAATATCAGACGGCGAGACTCAATTTCAATTTCAACATGCAGTCAAAGAAAATATGGTGGATTGGGAGTAATATTTCAGTCAACTTCAGGGAAAATG
>OEMC01000189.1_pt1 | contig 13287 bp, 14 predicted proteins | sample 1503201 | NCBI WGS metagenome assembly OEMC01 (sample SAMEA104379564, study PRJEB20068) | metagenome | isolation source: 1998 | reverse complement strand
ATTGATCACCGACCAGAATACGGGCAGTGGTGGAGATGAATACGAGATGATATTTTTCGGTCAAAATCAATTTAACGGTATTAAGGATACAGTCCGGTTCATTAACGAAGCCAATAACACTGAATTTGAAGAAAGGGAGTTAATTCTAAAATACCTGAAGCTGGGCCTGGCCCCTTATATTACCCGGACAAAAATGGCTAAGGATATTCAGATTCAAATGAAATCGGACAAACCAGGAATTAGTACAAAAGCAATAACAAGTACGGTTACAAAAGATCCCTGGAATTATTGGGTGTTCCGTGTTCAGCTTAGCGGTAGTTATAATGTGGATGAAGTATACAGAGAAAATCGTTTTAACGGAGAACTGTCAGCTAACCGAGTAACGGAGGAACTTAAAATTGGTGTTGAACTGGATGGCGGTAAAAATAAATCAGAATTTGAATATGAAGATGACAATGGAAATCTTACAAAGTATACCAATAAAAATAATAACTATGAATTCAGCCATTACCTTGTAAAAAGTATAACCCAGCATTGGAGTTGGGGATATGAGGCAGCTAGTTCCAGAAGTACTTTTTCAAATAATAAATTCAGGGCTCTTTTCCGTAGCGGAGTTGAGTACAATATTTTTCCCTATAAAATGGTAAATACAAAGTCATTCACATTTGTCTATTATGCAGATGTACGACGGAATAATTATATAGACAGCACCCTATATGATAAAACAAAAGAAACCCTGATTGGCCATGGTATAGAAACTAAACTAAATGTCAATCAAAAATGGGGTACTATTGAATTGGGCACAGAATATCATACTTACTTGCACAACTGGAAATATTTTAAGCTTGAAGCTAATTTTGAGTTGGATATTCGGATTACAGGAGGGCTTTCATTTTCTGTTGCTACTTCTGCTGAATTGATCCGCGATCAACTGGAGCTTCCCAAAGAAGGTGCAACACCTCAGGAAGTACTTACCCGTAGAAGGCAATTGGCTTCCGGTTATCGGTTTTCAACTCATTTTGGTATTTCCTACCGGTTTGGTTCGAAACTGAACAATTTTGTGAATCCAAGATTTGATTAATTTATTTCTTTAGTACAATACCAAAAACTTCCCGGTATATTTTCTTGCAAAGTTATAGTACGCTATAGTACCTGTGTAAGTTAAGTCTTCAAACCCGGAGACCCATTTGTAGATATATTTTAATTTTTAATCAAATAAAATTGTTTGCACTAAAAATTGAACACTCTGAAATAATATCCTTTATTGAAAATATCAGTTGACCTATCCGGTCGTCAAGCGTCCAGCTCCTTTCATAAATTATAAATTTTTTCACCAGCTTATGGATTTTCTTTACTGACGAATCTAAATGTTTTGTCATTCTGTTAACACGGAAAGCCTGATACATTTCGTTATTTGCTGATTGAAACCATTAACCTAAATCATTAGCCATGAGAAAGCCTGCATTTTTTCTATTTTTCTCCCTTATTTCTTTTTTTACAAAAGCTCAGAATAGCTCCACTTTACCGCAGCGGCTAAAAGTATTTATTGACTGCAGCAATACATGGTGCGATCAGACATTTATTAAAACTGAGATCAATATTGTAGATTTTCTGCTCGACAACCAGGCGGCTGACCTGCATATACTGATCACCGAACAGTCAACCGGAAGCGGAGGCAGGCAATACCAGATGATTTTTTTTGGACAAAACCTGTTTAAGAACCAGTCGGACACACTGCGGTTTAATACCAGTCCCAACGCTACCGATTTTGAAAACAGGGACGTATTTATCAAATACCTGAAACTAGGCCTGGCGCCATTTATTGCAAAGACATCATCGGTGAAAGGTGTTACTATAAATATGAAGCAAGCAGAAACAGGCGAAGAAAAAAAAATAACGGCCGCTACAAAAGACCCCTGGAACTATTGGGTATTCAGAATAAATGCTAATGGGAATATTAATGCAGATGAAGTATATAAAAGCCACCGATACAGCGGTCGGTTTTCAGCTAACAGAACCACGGAAGACTTAAAAACAGAGTTCAGCATGTATGCCAGTAAAAACAAAACGATTTATGAATATGAAACCACGCAAGGGTTTGAAAAGTTTACAGTGACTAATGATGATTATGGTTTCAGCCATTACCTGGTTAAAAGCCTGAACAAACATTGGAGCTACGGCTATGAAGCAAATCTGAGCAGCAGCAGTTTTTCCAATAATAAAAGACAATTGTTTTTCAATACAGGTATTGAATACAATATCTTTCCCTACAAAGAGGTTAATACTAAGTTTTTTACTATAAGTTATAGAGTTGATCTACGCCGGAATGTATATCATGATACAACCATCTACGATAAACTAAAGGAGACGCTTACCGGTCATGGCGTCGAAATGAATATGTCGTTCAATCAAAAATGGGGAAGTGCATCTGTTGGCGCCAGTTATCATAATTATTTTAATAATTGGAAATATTTCAACTTAGGCGTCAGCGGCTTTATCAGCGTCCGGATTTCAGGTGGTTTATCGTTTAATGTATCAGCATTTGGCGGATTGACAAGAGATCAGCTTAATCTGCCAAAAGGAGGCGCTACTGAGCAGGAGGTTCTTACAAGAAGAAGACAATTGGCTTCAGGATATAATTATTACACCAGTTTTGGTATGAGCTATCGTTTTGGCTCCAAGCTCAGTAATTTTGTTAACCCGAGATTTGGTGGCGGCGGTGGCGGGATGTTCTTTTTTGATTAAAGTGACTTTAGCGCAGGGTTTTATTTTTTTAATGCCCTGGTATAAACTTCCAGGCATCTCTTTCTAGCAAATTCATGTTCTACTATCGGTGAAGGATAAGTTAACTCTTCAAGCTCAGGTACCCATTTGCGGATATACTTCAATTCCGGATCAAATTTCTTTGTTTGAAGATAGGGATTGAAAATTCTGAAATAAGGCGCTGCATCACACCCGCTGCCTGCAGCCCATTGCCAGCCGCCATTATTTGCGGCCAAATCATAATCCAATAATTTCTTTGCAAAATATGTTTCGCCCCATCGCCAGTCGATCAGCAAATGTTTCGTGAGAAAAGATGCAACAATCATCCTGACCCGGTTATGCATAAAGCCAGTCGCATTTAACTCTCGCATACCTGCATCCACAATCGGGTAACCGGTTTGACCTTTACACCATGCTTTAAATTCTTTTTCGTTATTACGCCACAGAATTTTGTCATACTCGGGTTTAAATGAGTTACTGACCACATGGGGAAAATACCAAAGAATCATTTGATAAAAATCCCGCCAGATGAGTTCATTAAGAAAAGTTTCATTCAGTTTACCTGCTTTTCTTACCAGCTCACGGATACTGAGTGTGCCAAAACGAAGATGTACACTTAGCTTGGATGTACCATCCGAGGCAGGAATATCTCTTTGCTCTTTATACTCTTTGATTTTATCCGGTATCCATTTTTTGGCGGGAAAAGAAAAAACTGAGCTGGTAAAGCTCATGGATGTAAGAGAAGGAATATCTTTTACAGCTTGTTTATAAAAATTTGAGAAATACTTTTCAGTTACATAAGAAGAAAGATAAAAATCATTCTGCTTCGATTTCCATTTCCTTGAATAAGGAGTAAAAACAGTATAAGGTTTCCCGTCTTCTTTCAAGACTTCATCTCTTTCAAAGATCACCTGGTCTTTAAATGTGAGAAATTGAACATTTCTTGTCACTAAAATTGCTTTTACCTTTTTGTCTCTTTCCAGAGCATAAGGTTCATAGTCATGATTAGTGAAAACTTTATCAATTGCATAATCAATAGTCAATTGCTTCCATATTTCATCCGGATATCCATAGCGTACATCTAGCGTTGAACTGATTACAGTCAATTGCTGCTGAATTTGCCCAAGAGCAGTTCGGATAAAGGCTACCCTCCTGTCATTCCTATCTTCTAGTTCATCAAGGATATTCCGGTCAAAAATAAAAACCGGTACAACAGGTTTTCCAGCTTTCAGTGCATGGAATAATCCGGCATTATCTTGCAAACGAAGATCTCTTCGAAACCAAAAAATATTTACAGCTGTTTTTTTGTTCATTTGATATTAAAACAATTCTACTCCCAAATTGTTCTAACCAGTTTATGATAAATTTCCGAGGAAAGTAAATTGGAATACTTTTTATCCCTAAATTGTTTTACCCAGCGGATACCGCGAATAGCATTTGTCAGAAAAACTTCATCGACATCTTCCAGGTCTGTTGTGTACAGCATTTGTTCTTTTACTGTAAATCCTGATAACCTTAAGTTCTCTAACAAATAACGCCTTATTACACCGGCAATACATCCTTCGCTGAGTGGTGGCGTAAAAATGATCCCGTTATTAATCCAAAACACATTTGCAATAGTGCTATCGGCTACTCTTTCATATGAGTTTAGTACAAGGGCATCGTTTAGTTTGTTCTCTTTGGCCCATTGTGCAGCCATTACATAAGGGAGATGACTAGCCGATTTTAAATTGGAAAATTTATCGATACTCTTGAGGGCATCCGGGTAAATATCAATCAGGAGTCCGTCCCGATAGCTATCGGGGCCATTTAATTTACTCACCGTTTCGTCCAGTGGCCAGCATTCAATTAAGTAATGAAACTTATTATCCCCATCATAAAGTCCACCCTCACCTCTTGAAACCGAAAGTCTTACTCTTGCACAATCTGTGCATTTGTTTTTCCTGCAAAGCTTGATTATTTCTGTTTCAAAAAGATCTTTTGAAATATGGCTGGGTATTTCAAATTGCAAGGTTTGCAAAGAGCTAAACAATCGTTCGAAATGCAGACCAGGAAGAAGTATTCTTCCATTCAATACTCTCATTGTTTCAAACAAGCCGTCTCCATAACGATAACTCCTGTTGGATGCCACCAATACCGGATTATCAGCATCAAGTAATTTCCCATTTAAACAAATGTGAGCCATCCGTTCAAAGTAAAACAAAAAAGCCATTCATAAAATATGAATGGCTGAATATATCTTTAGAGTTTTAGTTTAAGCCTGTTCTACCAGTCCGGCTTTTAAAGCATACATTACCAATCCTGCCATGCTCTTTGTACCCGTCTTTGTTTTCAGTTTATCCCTTATAGCTTCCACAGTTCTGGGGCTCAGGTCAACAATATCGGCTATTTCTTTAGTGCTCTTCTCTTCACACATCAATCTCAGAATAGTAATTTCTTTATCATTCAGATGAACTTCAGCAGGCTTGTGCGCATCAGCAAATGTTTTATTGCGAAGACCGTTGAGCAGCGCCTTATTGGTTAGATCATTAAAGAAGAATTCGTTTTCATACACCTGCTTTACTGCTTCATAAATTTTTTCAGCGCCGCTTTCCTTAGTAAGATAGCTGTTAGCGCCAATTTCCATCATCCGGCTGATCATGGAGTGGTCGTTATGCATACTAAGCATAATTACTTTTATACCTGGGTATAGCTTTTTGATTTCAGGCAGTGTAGCCAGTCCATCCATAATAGGCATGGATATATCCAGCAATACTACATCGGGTTGAATATGCTTTAATAAATTAAGCAGTTGCATGCCGTTTTCAGCTTCAGCTACCATATGAATGTCCTTATGGGCAGACAGGGAAGTCTTAACACCGGAACGGAACAATGTATGGTCATCGGCAATGGCCACTTTAATCGCTTGGCCTGGTTCTAAGTTTTTCATGAGAATTGTTTGGTTTTTTTAAAATTATTGGAATCTTACGATTCTTTTCGATACTGGTTAGTAAATAAACGAATTTTCTTAAAAGTTATTTTCTTGGTTTCTTTCACTATGCAAATTGTGAAATCTCCGTAACATAGAACATAGTACTAGTACCTTATTTGATATATGTGGAAACTACTTGATTCTGCAAAATTTTGCGAAATAGTACTCAAGAAAGGATGTGGTGTTTACGGTTGTTAATATTATTTCAAAGATTAATCTCCTGATTTCTTTGATTTTATCAATTTGATGTAGCCAGTGCATTTAAAATTGGGAAAATTGAAGAAGGAGCAATCCACCAATTTGGGTTTTAAAAAATTGATAGAAAAAGATAGTCAAACTTATTTTTTAAGGGTAAATATTTCTGCCTGATAGTACTCCTTAAAGGATGATTAATGAAGAAATTTCCGGATAAATACTCTTTTTGGCCTACTATATAATTATATAATGGGAAATATGCTAATTAAGTATTAGCTCTTAACCGCCACAAAATATGCCCTAGGGTCGCCTAATGCAAATTGTTTCTTCCCAGGTATGCTATAGACTTCTTTAAGCTGAAATCCGGTTTTATTCAGCATGCTTTCTAACTCTGCAATGGAAAATATATAATCTACTGCTTGTTTCTCCTCCCTTTCTCCGCTATCTGTAATAATTATAGTGGTGGTCTCTACTCTTGCCGGACGTAATAAAAGTTTGCTTTCCACCAAGAGTAAAAGATCATTAAATCTGTTCCAGCTTTTTTCCTTGAATTGTTTCATCACTATTTCCGCAATGGACCATGTATTAATAAAAAACTTCCCTCCCGGTTTAAGGTGTGTGGCAATATTGAAAAGTAGTTGTAATATATTTTCTTCATCAAAAAACTGCAGACTATTGCCCATACAGATGGCAGCATCATATTGCCGGTTGATTTTCATTTCCATCACATCAGTACATATAGCTTCAATATCCAGGTTCTCAAGAGTTGCTTTTCTTTTGATTTCATTAGTATAATCCTCCAGATTGTCAACCGCCGTAATTTTTATCCCTTTTTTGGCCAATTCAATTGCATGGCGGCCATGACCGCTCATTAAATCCAAAACAAAACTTCCGTTTTGGAGCCCCCCTTCTTCAATAAGAAAATCGGCTTCGGCTTGGTTTATTTTTTCAGGAAATATCTGACGCCATATATCTTTATAATAGCCATCGAAATAGCTATTGTTTACGTTTTCTGTTTTTACGCTATCTGGCATTCTGAAATTTTTTTTATTACTCCAAATCTTTTTATACAGCAATACCTCTTTATTCCAGCAGTTTATTACGCATGGCATACATCACAAGTCCTGCGATAGTTTTCGCACCAACTTTCTGTTTCATATTCTGCCTTATTGTTTCGATAGTTCTTGGACTCAAAAAAACTTCTTTTGATATTTCCTCAGTGGTTTTGTCCTCTGCAATGAGTTTTAAAATCCTCAACTCCTTTTCTGAAAACTTTACTGGATTGGGATAGAATTGTCTCACTTTCTTTTTATGCTGTAGTTTCAGTAACACAGCCTTATTCACCAATTCATTAAAATAAAAATCGTCATTCATACAAGTTAGTATGGCCTGATAAATTTCTTCTGGGTCAGTCGTTTTAGTCAGGTAAGCATTGGCGCCCATCTCCATCATTTTTGTAATCATTTCCTGATCATCATACATGGTCAGAACAATAATCTTCAGCGCTTCATATTCTTTACGGATAAGGCTGATGGCGTTAATCCCATCCACTTCGGGCATGCGGATATCCATTAAAACCACATCTGGGAGTTTAATTTTCAATTTGTGCATCAAGTCCTTCCCATCTTCGGCTTCCCAGATAATGCGGAGGTATTCTTTATCTTTTAATGCCATTTTTATTCCGTCGCGGAAAATTTTGTGATCATCGGCAATGGCAACTTTGATTAGATCGGCAGTCATGGATAATGGTTACTATTTAATGAAAAAGTTGAACTTCAAAACGAAAATACTTCTTTTTTTCTCACTATCCATAAAGATAAACATATACCAACAAACAAAAACCCGACCTGTAGTCATATTACTATAAATGAGTTATCCGTCTGTCACAGTTACAAAAATGATTTTTTATTATACTTGAATCAAACTAAAGTTTCCTTTCAAAAAACTATTATATAAAATCCATTCTGGCTAAATAAAAGAAAGACCTCTGCCACTGAAAAGGTATTAATACGATTAAATATGTAAAAACCATATTCTGCAAAACGGGCATATTCACTCTTGCAAGAACTGAGCATCGTGAATACTTTTGACTTAAGTTGATTGACGAGGATAAGCTCCCTCAAAACATCCAATGTCCTAGTCCCGATTCATCGGGAAGAAACCGTCCAAAAAAGAATCTCATTATCCAATGAAAACCGCAGGCGAAGTCCAATGTCAATCAACTTCTTTTTTTATCCTAAAGCAAAAAGACATACTCAAGAGATAATAGACAAATAAGATCTCCTTCAAATAGAGTATCGACTATCTACAACACTCTTTAATCCCGATTCTCTCTTTTCCACACCTGTTGATAACTACAAGAAAAATCGAATTTTCCTTGGTAAATTTTCTATTTTTGCCATAGTAAATTTACTAAAAATACTTGGTTAATTTACTCGTTATACAAGGGTATAATTACTTTAAAAATGCCATGAAATTCAATATGGGATTGCATTTCAGGCCATTTACTGCTGGTTTATGGCTCCCTCTGCACTTGAGAAGCCTCGGTTTTTGGACAACTTTTATCCTGTAATTAATCTTAAAGCCGAAAAAAAACACAGTTATGAAAAAGATCGTTAGAAGAGCTTGGGATGATATTGAAACAATCATTTCCTGGTAAGCCTGAAGAAGTAAGGCTAAAAATTACTATTTTCTAAGGAGGTTTTCTATATTTGGAATAAATTCCAAACTATAGAAAACCTTATTTCATATACGGCTAAGTATATCGATCTGTTGCCCCCTCTTCTTTTCCTTCTTTTTTATCCAAAAATAAAAAGTGAAAGAGGTCTTTGGGTAATCGCAGTCTCTTGTATCCTTCTTTTTTTAATTATCTTTTTTGTTGATTATTTCCATGCTCATAAAGAAAATCTTCAATTCAGAAGGATTTTAATTAACTCTTTCACCTTCATTGAGTTTATCTTTTTATCTGCTTTTATCTGGATTAATATACAGAGTAAAAAAGCCCGGGTTATTCTAACTATCTTTTCCTTACTCTTTATATCCTTCCTGGTCTATTTTAATATTACAGAAACATTTATAAGAATTGATTCAATTCCCATAGGAATTGAATCAATAATAATTATTTCTTTTTCCTTTTATTTTCTTTATGAAAGTATCAAGAATCCGACATTAACTTATATATATAAAGACTATCGATTCTGGGTAATTATTGGTATGATTATTTATTTAGCTGGTTCATTTTTTATTTATATATATGGTGAACAGTTGGAAAATTCCGAATGGAAAAAAATAAAACATTTACCGCTTGTTTTTTATATTATCCGGGCATTGTTTTTTTCAGTCGCAATATTTGTTTCTGCCAAGAGTTCTGCCCAGAGAAACCAACCAATAAAAAAAACCATCCCCTACCTTGACATAACATAAAAAATTAACCACCCCTACTATTACCATGTTTCTCCTGCAAGTCACCAACTCATCAACCGGAACCGTACTCTTCTTGGGTACCATAGGGATGCTTGTGCTAACAGTTGGGCTTGTGATATTTATTATCATGCACCAGCGCAGAGTACAACGCTTCCAGCAAAAACTGCAACAGATGGAAATAGATCAGCAAAAAATGATGCTGAATGCTTCTATTAAAATGCAGGAAGAAGAAAGACAACGCCTGGCAGCAGATCTGCACGATGATGCCGGCCCTTTACTTGCCACAGCAAGATTATACTTAAACGAAAACCTGGTAAACCAGGACAAAGTAAGCCAGTTGCAAAGTATATTTCAGGCCCGCCAGATCATTGATGATACTATTCAACTGATAAGAAATATCAGCCATGATCTGATGCCGCCGACCTTAAAGAATTTCGGGTTAGAGTCGGCCATAAATGACCTGTTTCAGAAAATAAGTGGCAGCGGCACTGTAAATGCCAGTCAACGTTTTCATGATTATAAAGACAGATTGAAACCTGAGAAAGAATTGATTGTTTTCCGGATTATTCAGGAGCTCATAAATAATATTCTTAAACACAGCAATTCCAGTTTTATTCACCTCACACAGAATGTACATGCTGATAAGTTTTACCTGCGCCTTCATCATGATGGTCGCGGTATTGTTCAGTCTGACTTTGAAAAACTGAACAAAAGCAATATCGGTCTTGGTCTAAAAAATATCAGTAGCCGTATTCGTTTACTACAAGGCGATATCGTTTTTGAAAAAGATATTTCCCAGACCTATTATAAGGTAACCATTGAAGTACCAAAAGATGAACCTTATAGCTAGAAAATGGTGTTTGGGAATAATAGGGAGAGATTGCATCTGAAAATTTAATTCTAATTTTAAGTACTATCTGATAACTATGGGAATTATTAAAGTAGCCATCGCTGATGATCATAAAATATTCAGAAAAGGTGTTGTTCTTTCACTTCGACCTTTCACAAATATCAAATTTGTTTTAGAATCAGAAAACGGGGATGAATTACTAAAAGGAATTGACGAAGCTGATCCTGAAGTAATACTTATGGACTTACGTATGCCTGGTAAAGATGGTATTGAAACTACAAAAATTATCAGCAAGCAGTACCCAAAAATAAAAATCCTGATTCTTACAATGTACGAAGATGAACGATTCGTTTATCATATGATGGAGAATGGAGCCAATGGATACTTGCTTAAAAATGCTGAGCCGCAGGAAATTCGTCGGGCCATCATGGATGTTCACGAAAAGGGGTATTATCTAAATAATTTTGTTAACCGTATTTTATTGAAGAGATCTCATGCCCGGCAAAAAGTGATTCCCTCCCTGAACAGTGAGATAACTCTCAATGACAAAGAAAAAGATGTACTACGTTTTATTTGCATGGAATTTACAGCCCAGGAGATTGCTCAAAAAATGGACATAAGTGCCCGAACAGTTGAAGCTATAAAAGATCGTTTGATGGAGCGCTTCGGAAGTCGCAATACCGCAGGTCTGGTTTTCTTTGCTGTAAAAAATAATCTTGTAGACTGATGTCGTAGAAATCAGGACTTCATTTCAGGAATTTCACCTTCTATCACCAATTTACCTGCAGTTTTCAATTTTATTTCTTCTACAGAAACTCCCGGTGCTCTTTCCAGCAGCCTGAATCCTTTATCTGTAATATCAAGTACTGCTAAATCAGTTACTACCTTCTTTACACATTTTATTCCTGTAAGAGGTAACATACAAGCTGGAAGCAGTTTCGATTCTCCTTTTGGGTTTGTATGCATCATGGCAACGATGATATTTCTTGCACTGGCAACAAGGTCCATCGCTCCACCCATACCCTTTACCATTTTACCTGGAATCTTCCAGTTAGCAATATCTCCTGTTTCACTTACTTCCATTGCTCCCAATACAGTCAGGTCTACCTTACCGGCTCTTATCATGCCAAAGCTTTCACCGCTATCAAAAAAAGACCCTCCAGGTAAAATTGTAACAGTCTCTTTGCCGGCATTAATAAGATCAGCATCTATTTCCGTTTCCATCGGATAAGGACCCATGCCCAGCATTCCGTTTTCACTTTGCAACACAATACTCATACCTACAGGTATAAAATTGGCTACCAGTGTAGGTATTCCAATTCCCAAGTTCACATACATTCCATCTTTGAGTTCTTGGGCAATCCGCTTTGCAATTCCGTATTTATCGAGAGCCATGGCCTGGTTTTAATGATTGTTTACTAATCAGCAATTATTCTTTCATACAACTAGTGTTTGAAAAATTTCTGATATTGGTTTCTGGTTTCACTTCTTTATTTGAACTGTTTTTCGTTCAATTCTTTTCTCATAATTGCTTCCCTGAAAAATACGATGCACATAAATACCGGGAACATGTATATGATCCGGATCGAGTTCTTCCGGTTCAACCAGCATTTCTACCTCAGCAATGGTGATATTCCCCGCCTTCGCCATCGATGTAGAAAAATTTCTTGTTGTCTTCCTGAAAACAAGATTTCCGAATCTGTCGCCCTTCCATGCTTTTACTATTGCAAAATCTGCATGCAGCGCATGCTCCATCAGATAATTCTTATTATTGAACCTTCTTGTCTCTTTTCCTTCGCCTATCTCTGTACCATAACCGGCCGGCGTATAAAATGCTGGAATACCCATTCCTGCCATTTGAATCCTTGTAGCCAATGTCCCTTGTGGGATAAGATCAACTTCCAGCTCACCACTAAGAAGTTGTTTTTCAAATTCTTCATTCTCTCCAACATATGAACTCAGCATTTTTTTAATCTGCCTTGTTTTTAAAAGCAATCCCAATCCGAAATCATCCACACCGGCATTATTAGAAATACAAATGAGATTCTTTACACCTTTTGTATATAAAGCAGCTATACAGTTTTCAGGAATTCCACATAGCCCGAAACCGCCGAGCATTATTGTCGACCCGTCTTCTATATCCCTGATAGCTTCAACTGCTGAAGACACAATTTTATTCATCCTATTAATTTTTTGAAATACAAAATTATATAGTGAAGAAGTATGTAGCTAATCTAATTTGGTTGTATTGGTTTTACTTCTATCCCTCTGCTCGTTGAGTCAAAAACAGGGCTTTTCACCTTATTCTGTTCATCCATTACTCTTCTTTCATCACTGCGCAAGGAGTCCGTAATTACCTTGAGCAAGTCTGGTCTTGTTTGATAAAAGGACAAACTTTTGCTGAACTTTTTCTGATCAACAGAGTGCAATTGGAAAATTTGCTCATAAAGAATAGTTCTCTCTGTTTTTAATTCAGCTGCGTTTTTTCCTACCAAATAACTATTGGCATACTCATCGGCCCGCATAAGATCCCAAATAATTAGTCTCATCTTCTGCGGCGATAAAATCTCTGCGGGGATTTTGTTTTTTGGAGAACACCCGGCAAAAAGAAAAATGATCAGGATAAAAATAGCAGCTCTCATTTTAATTCATTATAAAGCCGGGCATTAGTAATATCTAGTTTAAGCAAAAGGTTTAGCGCTTTATCTTTCATTTCTTTGCCCGCTTTGCTGAACACTTTTACTATTTCGGTACCTTTCCCCTGAAAAAAAAACTGCATGATCATGGAGTTAGGATTTTCTGCATTGATGGTTCCAAGAAAATTAAGACAATTAAAAATTCCGTTTCTCCCCTCCTCTTCATTTTCATAAAAAATATCCATCCCGCTTCTGTAATAAGAATAAAGTGCATCATGCAAGAGAGCAAAGCGGTTACTATTTATATTCTCTGAGAGCCAATAACGGTTACGCAAACTTTCAAAATTTTTCCAACCGGTAATATCCCTGGATTCGGGTGCATTATTGACAATATTCTGTGCCTTCTGGAAGTAAGGATCGCCACCTCTTAAAGAATAACTATCATAATC
>OEMC01000681.1_pt3 | contig 13469 bp, 6 predicted proteins | sample 1503201 | NCBI WGS metagenome assembly OEMC01 (sample SAMEA104379564, study PRJEB20068) | metagenome | isolation source: 1998 | reverse complement strand
AATATAATAAAGGCAGTTGGTAAAAGCGGGTCAATAAAAATCCCTGCCAATACAAAAATTATTAATTGCAGCGGGAAAACAATAATACCGGGATTCATTGATGCACATGCACACGGTAATCATTTCAATTCTGGCCCCTCCCCAAAACAATTCTGGACATACTATGTCAATCTTGCTTACGGAGTTACTACCATGCATGATCCTTCTGCGAATACAGAATGGGTTTTTGCTCAAAGTGAATTGCAGAAAGCAGGGTTAACAGCAGGTCCGAGAGTTTTCTCAACGGGAACAATTTTATATGGGGCAGATGGAAATTTTAAAGCAGTGATCAATAACATTGATGATGCAAGAAGCGCCATTCGCAGAACAAAAGCATTCGGTGCATTTTCTGTAAAAAGTTATAACCAACCCCGTCGTGAACAGAGCCAGATGGTGATTCAGGCGGCAAGGGAACTGGGAATAGAAGTAGTGCCGGAAGGAGGCTCATTTTTTTATCACAACACAGCCATGATCCTTGACGGGCATACAACTATAGAACATAATATGCCCATTGCAACTTTAAACGATGATATAATTCAATTGTGGAAAAATTCAAATACAGCATACACTCCTACATTGATTGTTTCTTATGGTGCAGTAAGTGGCGAATACTACTGGTACCAGCATAGTAATGTTTGGGAAAAACAAAGATTGCTCCGTTTTACACCAAGAGTAATTATTGATACAAGAAGCCGTCACCGCACCATGCTGCCGGAAGAAGAATATGAAAATGGTCATATTCTTGTTTCAAAAACCCTGAAAAAACTTGTTGAAGCCGGCGTAAAAGTAAATATGGGAGCACATGGTCAGTTGCAGGGGCTTGGTGCACATTGGGAAATATGGATGATGTCACAGGGCGGAATGACCAATCACCAGGCATTGAAAACAGCAACAATAAGTCCTGCACAAAGTTTGGGGTTGGATGATTGGATTGGTTCTTTAGAAGCAGGTAAACTGGCTGATTTAATTATTATGGATAAAAACCCACTGGAAAATATTTATAATACAGAAAGTATCCGTTACACAATGGTGAATGGCAGACTATATGATGCAGAGACCATGAATGAAACCGGTAATTATAACAAACCAAGAGGGAAATTTTTCTGGGAATTGAGTAAAAACGCCGAATACTTTCCATTGATTACAGATACGGAACAGGCAGAAGCCGGCAAGTGTTTATGCGGCAAGCATTAAAATGGGGCGATCTATCCAAAACAAAAATTTTAGATAATCTGTTTTTCCCTGAATTTTTTTCTATAGGAGGGGGAAAGAGATTAAACTTATTTTAATATTCTTATTCAAAGCATGGCTTGTTCCTCGTGTTATAGGGTATGTTGAAAAATTAAAAGACCAAACCATGCTGCTGTCATCCTCTTTCAAAAAAGTAAGTATTACCGTTTTTATAGTTATTTCTTTTTTTAGCTGCCAAAAACCTATTGAATGGCCCGAAGATGTTTTGAATCCGGGACCTGCTCCGGTTACTGAGGTACAGGTAAATGATAACGAACTGGTCATTGCTTCCGTGCAGGGAATTGTGGTGAATGAAAATAACGTGCCGGTACAGAACGCTACTGTAAAAAGCGGATCCCAAACAACAACAACTAACCGATATGGAGTATTCCGGTTTTCTAATATTAATTTGTCTAAAGCTAATGGCTCAGTAAAAGTGGAATACAATGGTTATTTCAATGCCTTCAGGACTTTTATTTCTAAAGCGGTCCGGATTCATAACGTACGAATTCAACTTTTACCTAAAACAAACACAGGAAATTTTTCAGCGGCATCAGGTGGCACAATAAATATTGCCGGAGGTGCAAAATTGGTAATGCCTGCTTCATCTGTTACAGATGCAAGTGGCGCTATATATAATGGTACCGTGGACGTTGCCATGACATGGATTGATCCTACCGCACCTAACCTGGGTTCAATAATTATGGGTGATTTGAGAGGAATAACAACAGGTGGTGTCGAAAGAGGATTATCAACCTATGGAATGCTAGGCGTTGAATTAACCGGACCGGGAGGACAGCCATTAAAAATTGCTCCCGGCAAAACCGCTGAGTTGACTTTTCCTGTTCCTGCAGCATTAAACGGCAGTGCTCCTTCCACTATTGATCTATGGCATTTTGATGAAGCAACTGCTCGATGGAAACAAGAAGGCACTGCAACAAAAAACGGAAATACTTATGTTGCTAATGTCAATCATTTTTCATTTTGGAACTGCGATGCTCCTTTTCCTTTGATTGAATTATGTATGACATTGGTGAAATCGCCGGAAAACATACCGCTGATAAATGCACAGGTACGTATAAAAAGAACTGTGAATAACAGCTATGGTTATGGACGCACAGATTCCCTGGGCCGTCTTTGTGGTAAAGTACCGAAGAATGAAGCATTGGTGCTGGAAGTATTGGATCAGTGTAATATCGTTGCTTATTCTCAAAATATAGGACCCTACGGTTCTAATTCCGATTTAAATACTGTGTCAGTAAATTTGCCTTCTGTCAATACATTAACCATTACCGGTACGGTTACTAATTGTGCCAATGCTAATGTGACTAATGGAGTTGCTGTCGTATATATAGAAGGAGGTTATAATTATTCAGTGCCGGTGAATAATGGAGCATTTTCATTAACAGTTGCAAGATGTACAAGCGGTACAGTTAATTTTACTGTACTGGGTGTTGATTATACCGCATTACAACAAAGCGGGCCGGTGGCAGGCAGTGGTACTACGGGAACAGTAAATGCAGGAACTATCCAGGCTTGCGGCACTTCAGCATCTCAGTTTATAGAATTCCTGATAGACGGAACTCCACAAACTTATACAACACCTCCTGACAGCATTATGTCATTTCTTTATGCATCCAACAGGCAGGTATATATCATGAAAAACAATGGCGGTAGTGGAACCACGGACGGATCATCATTTACCTATACTGACCGGACTACCGTGGGTACAACGCCATTAGTGAATTGCTTTATCAGGTCTGGATTAAATTCATCACAGCAGATAATTACAGCTTCACCGGTTGTAAATATTACTGCAATCGGTCCGCCAATTACAGGATTTATTGAAGGTAATTTTACAGTGCAGATGAATTTTTCCGGAACTCCAAAAACTGTGGTTTGCACTTTCAGGGTGAGGCGGAATTAGATATTGTTTCTGGTTATCACTATATTCAGTACATTATTTTACCCTTGTACCATTACATTGGTTTATCATAGCCTTTTGAATTTCCCGGTTTTTTCTGAGAAGTTCAAAGGCCTTTTGGGCTTAATCATTAACCCAATATATCAACAATGCCAATAAACAGAATGATGGAGAGTTGATAGGTTTGAGCTACAGATAATAGCATAAGACAGTAAATTTCCGATTGGTAGCCATATACTTTGAAACACCTGAAAAAGGTGTTATTTTTGAGCATACTAACTCATTATCCGGCTCTCAGGCTGGTCTACTTCCCGGTTCGGGATTCCTTTTAAAAACCATAGTCGATTTTATGAATAACTCATGTTCATGTAATGAAGAGATTATTGTATATACTCATTGTGTTAAGTCTTGCTACGGGCAGGGCAGAGAGCCAGTCATTCACAATTGATGACCTGGTTACTTTGTCTTCTCTTTCCTCAAAAAGTATTGACCATTTCATAAAAAAGAATGGATTTTCTTCAGCTGGTAGCGGCTGGAACAAGTATTCATCGGGCACCAGTTATTTTGAAAAAATAAAAACCTCAAAAGTTGATTCACTGACAGGAAGGAGTATTGATATTTATAAAGAAGGAGACACAAGATTTTTTGTATTGCATACAACTTCTTTGAGTGAATACCGGGATGGCCAGCGGCAATTGATATCAGCCGGCTTTTTTTATGACAAGAAAAAAGATCTAAGCGTGTCAACAGCCATGCTGTTTCAGAAAAAAGATATTACTATTGAAACTCTATCCGTAGTGGAAGATGATATTCCTGTCTATACTTTTTTGTTGCAGAAGAAAGAGCTGCCACGCCCTTCTGATATAAAGCATGCAGAAGATTTACTGAAATTTACTTCACATGAATACCTTGCCGGTTTTTTTGGCGAGAAAAATGTAAAAAAGGATCTGTATTATTTTTCAGAAAAGGAATTGAAAAAATGTTCTGTGCTATTTTCCAACAGCAGCCTACAGGCTGTTTTTGTATGGAATGATGAAGATAACCTTAGCGATCTTGCTTATGTTCTGGTAAGTAATGTTATTCCTACAGTAAGTGCAGCAAAATTCAATGGAGTGTTGAAGAATAATCTATGGCAATTGAAAAACGGTATTTACCCGGGCATGAGCATAAAGGAACTTCTGAAGGTAAATGAAAAAGATTTTGAAATTTATGGCAATCAGTCAGAGATGGCATTTATGGTAAAATCAGAGAGCAGTGGCAAGGTTGATTTCAAAAAAACAGCGATCATGCTGAGTTGCAGTAATTGTAACGATGACAGGCTGTTTAACAAACAGGCGGTAAAAGCATTGGATCTTGCAGAAGAAAATCTCCCAGTCTATGTTTATAACATCATTATATTTCCTCCACAGCGTTAAAATTTGAAAGCTGTTATTTAAACAAAACTGAAACTGTCTCCATCAAACAAACCTTTATCACTTAGTTTTAAATGTGGAATAACAAGTAAGGCCATAAATGAAAGTGTCATAAACGGAGCAGACAAAGCAGAACCTAATTCTTCTTTTACCATTTTATCAATAGCTGTATAAGCTTCTGCTACTTTATATCCATCATCATTACTCATTAATCCGGCAACAGGCAATGGAAGAACCATTTGTTTTCCGTTGCTAACAGCACTTACACCACCATGTTTTTCTATCACAAGATTAACGGCCATGCAAATATTTTCATCATCCACACCCACTGCAGCTATATTGTGGCTGTCGTGTGCAACAGAAGAGGCAATGGCGCCTTTCTTTAATCCAAAGTTTTTAATAAATGCTTTTGCTACTGGTGTGTCTTTGTAGCGGTTGACAACAACTATTTTGAGAATGTCTTGTGTTATGTCAGTTTGTAGTTTGTAGTTTGCAGTTTGTAGTTCTGCTGAAATTTTATTGGTAATCAGTTGGCCATCTAAAGCCTCAATAACTGGTATCGTGAGTTGTGAGTCGTGAGTCGTGAGTGAGTAAGCAAAATCTTCCGCTTTCTTTTTGTTGCATGAAAAATTATTTATCACTTTCGACTTCCCACTTCCGATTTTCGATTTTCCATTTTCTGCAACTAACTCACCATTAATAAATGTCTTCACCACTTCAAATTTTTCCAAATCTTTTACTACAATAAAATCAGCCGGGTCACCTTCTTTTAATAAACCAACATCCAATTTATAATGCAGCACAGGATTGATACATGCAGCCGTTAATACTTTAAATACATCGATTCCTTTTGCCACAGCTCTTGCACAAAGAACATTAATATGCCCCAGCACCAAACTATCCGGATGTTTGTCATCGCTACAAAACATCATTTGATTAGGATAATCATTCAGCAGATCAATCAGGGCTTCAAAATTTTTTGCTGCACTACCTTCACGGATGATGATCTTCATCCCATTCTGCAGTTTATCCAATGCTTCATCTCTGGTAAAACATTCATGATCTGTCGTGATTCCTGCTGCGATATATTGTTTGGCTTGCTCACCTCTCAATCCCGGGGCATGTCCATCCACAGGTTTTAGTAAGCGATGGGCTGTAGCAATCTTTTTCATTACTTCTTCATCTTCATTCAGCACACCGGGGAAATTCATCATTTCACTCAGGTACTTTATTTCATCTCTTTGCAATAGTTTTTCAACATCAGATGAGTCTAAAGTTGCTCCTGCTGTTTCAAAAACAGTTGCCGGTACACAGCTTGGGGCACCAAAATTGAATTTAAAAGGAACAGTTTTCCCGTTTTCAACCATAAATTCCACCCCTTCCATTCCACATACATTGGCAATTTCATGCGGGTCACTGACTGTTGCAACTGTACCATGTACTACGGCAAGTCGGGCAAACTCCGAAGGCACCAGCATAGAGCTTTCAATATGAACATGAGCATCTATAAAGCCGGGAAGAATGTAGTTGTGAGTTGTGAGTTCTGAATCGTGAGTTGGCTTTATTGAAATGATTTTTCCATTTTGCACAATAATTTCTGCGGGGTAGATTTTTTTTTGACGAATATCAACAAGATTGCCATTTATGGAAAAGGAAAACATGCTCATGATTTTGATAAAGGTACTACTTCGCCATTCACATATAGCGGTACAAAGAATTCAATAATGGCTTTTTAGTACACAGTAATTTACTAACTTCAAACCCTTAACACAAACACTCATGAGAAAGTTATTTTTATTATTTGCCATAACAGGCATTTCTTTTTTTTCTTTTGCTCAAAAATCAAAACCAACTGCCCAGGTGCCAACCCCTGCGCCTGTTAATGACGAGGAACAATTATTTTCCAAATTAAAATACCGTTTGATCGGACCTTTCCGGGGCGGACGTAGCGCGGCGGTGACAGGCAGCTATAAAAACAAAAACACATTTTACTTTGGTGCTACCGGCGGTGGCGTTTGGAAAACGACCGACGGCGGCAGCAACTGGACAAATATTTCTGATAAATATTTCGGCAGTTCAATAGGCGCTGTAGCCGTAGCACCAAGTGATGAAACAATTATTTATGTGGGCGAGGGTGAAAACACCATGCGTGGAAACGTAAGCGAGGGCCTTGGTGGTATGTGGCGTAGTGATGATGGAGGAAAAAGCTGGAAGAATATTGGTTTGAAAGATGGACGTCATATTATCCGAATCGTTATTCATCCGAAAAATCCAGATATAGTTTGGGTAGCAGTCATGGGTCATCTGTTTGGTCCCAATGACGAACGTGGCATTTACAAAACAACCGATGGAGGCAAAACATGGAAAAAAACTCTTTTTATAAATAATCAAACCGGTTGCAGTGACCTGGTTATGGAGCCAGGAAACCCGAATGTTTTCTATGCCGGTATGTGGCGGCTAATCAGAACGCCTTATTCATTAGAAAGCGGTGGTGATGGAAGCGGTTTATATAAGAGCACGGATGGCGGAGAAACATGGACAAATATTTCAACAAAGAAAGGATTGCCAAAAGGTGCATGGGGGATTGTAGGTGTGGCTGTGGCGCCATCCAACACAGACAAGATTTATTCCATCATTGAAAATGCAAATGGCGGATTATACATGAGTGCTGATGCCGGTGAAACATGGACATTAACAAGCGGTGATAATAATATACGTCAGCGGGCATGGTATTACACCAAAGTTTTTGTAGATCCTAAAAATGAAAACCGTGTGTATTGCCCCAATGTAAATTTTATGCGCAGCAATGATGGTGGCCGGACATTTCAGGGTGTAAATACACCACATGGTGATCATCATGATCTGTGGATTGACCCCGAAGATGCAAACAGGATGATTGTTGCCGATGATGGCGGTGCACAGGTTTCATTTGATGGAGGGAATAACTGGAGCACTTATTTAAATCAACCAACCGTACAGGTATATCGTGTTAGCACCGATAATGCTTTTCCTTATCGTGTGCTTGCTCCGCAACAAGATAATGGAGCATTTAGAATCAGAAGCAGAACTTATGGTGCAGCCATTACTGCAGCGGATATGGAAAACGCAGCAGGCAGTGAGAGTGGTTATATAGTTGCCGATCCCCTGAATCCTGATATTACTTACGGTGGAAATTATATGGGCTCATTGCAGAGATTAGATCATCGAACAGGAGAAAGCCGTGCATTAAACGTGTGGCCGATAGATAATATGGGTGCCGGTGCAGAAGCAGCGAAATATCGTTTTCAATGGAACTATCCCATTTTCTTTTCGCCCAATAATCCAAAGAGATTATATGCGGCGGGTAATCATTTGTTCGCCACAGAAGATGAAGGAAAAACATGGGAAAGAATTTCTCCTGACCTGACAACAAACGATAAAAAGAAACAAGCTTCAAGCGGTGGGCCGATTACGCAGGATAATACCAGCGTTGAATATTACTGTACCATATTTACAGCAACAGAAAGTTGGGTAGAAAAAGATTTATTATGGGCAGGCAGCGATGACGGATTGATCCATGTAAGTAAAGATGGCGGAAAGAATTGGGAAAATGTTACGCCAAAAGATTGTCCGCAGTGGATGATGTGGAATTGCATAGACGTTGATCCTTTTAAAAAAGGAGCAGCTTATGTCGTAGGTACAAGATATAAACTGGATGATTTTAAATCCTACATCTATAAAACAGAAGATTATGGTAAAACATGGAAGCTGATTGTAAACGGCATTCCTTCACTTCATTTCGCAAGAGCTGTCCGTGCTGATAGAAAAAGAGCTGGCTTGCTTTATGCAGGGACTGAATACGGTATGTATATTTCTTATGATGACGGCGCCAACTGGAAATCATTTCAGTTAAACCTGCCGGAAGTTCCCATAACCGATCTTACCATTAAAAATAATGATCTGATTGTCGGTACACAAGGCAGAAGCATTTATATATTGGATGATTTAACAGTGCTGCAGGAAAAAAATGCAGCTATATTAAATAAGAATCTGCATGTGTTTAGTGTAAATCCTGCTTATCGCATGCCCGGTGGTGGCCGGCGTGGAGGAGGTGGTGGCGGATTTGGAGGGGCACCTCAACGTAATGTTGGAATGAATCCTCCGAATGGAGTCGTGTTTAATTTCTTTATGAAAAGCGCAACTGATTCTACCAAAATCTCCGTTGATATAATGGATAAGAATAGGAAATCAATTAAAACTTTCTCTACCTCATCAAGGGACAATAAAGTTGAAGTGGCAAAGGGCATGAACCAGTTTGAGTGGGATATGAATTACCCTGAAGCAGAAAGAGTGGAAGGACTGATTTTATGGAACGGGTTTATTGGCGGACCTAAAGCTGCACCGGGAAGTTATTTTGCAAAATTTAAGTCCGGCACTGATTCCACAGAAGTTTCCTTCACTATTGTCGCTGATCCAAATTATAAAACTTCGCTGACTGAATATGAGGAACAGTTCAATCATCTGATCACTATCCGGGATAAATCATCTGAAATTATGAAAGCGATAAAAAATATCCGGGAAGTTCGCCAGCAGATGAATGATTTTAGCGCAAGGGTAGGAAAGGATTTACCCAAAGAAGTAAAACAACAGATTGACACGGTGAATAAACAAATGACGGCAGTTGAGGATGCGCTGCATCAAACCAAGGCAAAGAGCGGGCAGGATGTATTGAACTATCCGATTAGACTGGACGATAAACTATCCAGTATTTATAATGCATCATCGGCAGGACAATCAGGTCTTTCAAGACAAACAAAAGAAGCTTATGCAGAGTTAGTGCCATTGATTGATGAGCAACTGAATAAGCTAAAAAAAATCATGAGTGAAGATGTAGCGAAACTCAATCAGCTGATTCATGAAAAGACGCTGCCTGTGATTGGAGTAAAGAAGGAGTGAGGCTTATGGTGATAATATTTCTGGGTCGTCTCGCTTTATGCAAGACGACTTTTTTATAAAATTTCTTTGGCGGTGAAGAAAAAAAATTATCTTAACTGAACGATGCGGATCAAATGGAAATATTTTTTTCTGCTGTTTATTGTAGCAGGCTGCAAAAACAATGCTGACCAGGCTGCTGAAAAAGATTCATCATTATATCCTGAACCACTGACTATTCCCTTGAACCTATCAGGAGGCTATGCAGTTAATTCCTTAACCAGCGATTCTATAAAACCTGTCATTAATTTATATGGCGATACAGTAAAAACAGGTATCTCTTTTCCTTTTATAGGAAGCATTGATGAAAGAAAGAAAAGTTCATTGGAGATTATTAAACCAACGGCAATCACTAAAAGAATTATCACTGACAATTATCACCCCTTACCCGATAATATCAGCAGTATTCCCATTGACACTGCAAAATTGAAGAGGACAAAACTTGGAGAGGGTGATCAATCATTTGTTCTTCACAACTCAACCGGCATTGTTCCAACAGGAGTCCCCATTCAAATTACCGGAAAAATAGTTCCATTAAAAGAGCCTATGCCAACAAGAGCTTTGCCGATGCGGTCAAAAGATAATGCAACCGTGAATGTTCAGTACCTGGATGTAGAGCAGGGGCTTGGTTATTCTTATGTTTATGGCCTGCTGGAAGATAAAAGGGGAAATATATGGATAGGTATGGATGGTACAGGTCTAAGTAAATATGATGGTGTAAATTTTACCACTTATACAACAAAGGAAGGCCTTTCGGGAAATTCAATCAGAGAAATTTTTGAAGATCATAATGGCAATATTTGGATTGGAACCGAAAACGGAATTACCATACTGGATGGAATCAATTGCATCCGGTTTACGGAAAAAGAAGGCCTGCCGGTTAAATTGGTTTACTCAATAATGGAGGATAAGAAAGGCAATATCTGGATTGGGACTGAGAATCGTGGTGTGACAAAATTTGAAATAAATAAACTGGCAGGCGGCACAGGGAAATTTATACATTATACAGTAAAGGAAGGATTGCCTGATATGACCGTATCATCCTGCATTGAAGATGACAAGGGATTTATGTGGTTTGCTACAAGTAATGGGTTGGCCCGGTTTAATGGACAAGATTTTTTAAAAATAGAATCAGGGTTAGGTTCTAACAAGATTTCAAAATTACTGGATGATAAAAATGGAAATTTATGGATTGGCACAGCGGACGGCATTGTCCGGTATGATGGCAAGAGCGTTATACATTTTTCAAATACAGAAGGACTCTCAGACAATATAGTAATATCATTATTAAAAGATAAAAAAGGAAATATCTGGATAGGCACCTTATCCGGCGGTATTAATAAGTTTGATGGAAAGGGGTTTACACATTATGCATTACAGCAGGGATTATCCGGAAATAAAGTAACTAAAATAATAGAAGACAGACAGGGATATATCTGGCTCGGTTTTGAAGGTGGCGGCGTAAATAAACTAAGCATTTCGGGTTTCACCTATAAAATAGATAAAGCTTTTTTTGATAACAGCCGGGTAAGGCCGATAATGAACGATGCCAGGGGAAATCTCTGGTTTGGTACGGAAGCTGGTAATATTTATAAATATAGCGGTAAGGAGTTGGGAGAGAGATATGATTTTAATTATCCACCAAATTTCTTTGGCTATCGTTCCATGTTGTCGGGCAAGGATGGTAACCTGTGGTTTGGTGCCACGGGAGGAGTAGGTTTAATAAAGTATGATGGGAAAAAATTTATGCATTATATGTTTGGAGATGAATATGGGGCAGGAATCATCATGTCAATTGTTGAAGATAAAAACGACGCTATCTGGTTGGGAACGTATAATGGCGGGGTTAAAAAAATCGATAAAGAAAATTATACAGCCAAGAAATCAGTTTTAGAAGAGTTTACCGTAAAAGAGGGTTTATCAAGTAACAGCGTATTGACGGTTTTTGAAGATAAAGCCAGTAATCTCTGGATATGTACTGAAGGCGGGGGATTAAGTAAATATGACGGAACAAATCTTATCAACTATACAGAAAAAGAAGGGTTGTTTTGCAAATCTGTTACATCACTTGCGGAAGATAAAGATGGCAATCTTTGGTTGGGTACAATAGGCGCAGGTGTATGCAGGTTTGATGGTAAAGAATTTAATTATTATACAACGCTACAGGGCCTTTCCCATAATAATGTATGGTCGGTCTTTGAAGATTCTATCGGGCATATCTGGGCAGGCACCGATAAAGGGCTTACACTTTTTATACCGCAACAGGATAGTGATCTAAATTCTAAAAAGGATTATGCTATTTACAATTTCGATGAGCAGGACGGCATTAAAGCAATTGACTTTAATCTTCGTAGCGTTTGTATTGATAAAAACGACCGCATCTGGTGGGGAACCGGCGTAGGGGTACCCACACTGGATATGAATATTCCAGTCAAAAGCTATATTCCCCGTTCCTTAAACCTGAGTTTTATTGAGATCAACAATCGTTTTTATGATTTTCGTAATCTGCAGGATAGCACAAAGAACAAAATCAGTTTCAGCGAGGTCAAACCATTTTGTAATTACCCGGAAAAACTTTCTCTTTCCTATGATCAAAACCATATCAGTTTTCATTTTTCATCCATTGACTGGTCGGCACCGGATAAAATAAAATACAGTTATCGTCTTATCGGATTGGATGATAAATGGAGTAATCCATCGAGTGAAACCATAGCGGATTTCAGAAACTTGCCGCATGGTAAATATGAATTACAGGTAAAAGCTATTGGTCAATCGCAAATATGGTCCGGTCCTATCACCTATAACTTTATCATCCGGCCACCCTGGTGGCTTACCTGGTGGTTTAAATTAATGATTGTTACGGCTATACTGACAATTATTTTTATCATTGTGCAATTCATTTATAATTATCAATTACGTAAACAAAAAGAAGTATTCGAAAAACAGTTAGCCGTACAAATGGAAAGACAAAGGATTTCATCTGAAATGCATGATGATGTCGGCGCTGGTCTTTCCGGTGTCAGGTTGATGACAGAAATGGCAAAAGCAAAATCGAAAGACCCTCAAAGTATTTCTGAAATAGAAAAAATTTATAATTCAATAGGAGATGTTTCTGCCCGGATGAAAGAAGTGATCTGGAGTCTGAATACTGAAAATGACAGCCTCAATAGTTTGATTACTTATTTACAAAAACAAACCAGGCAAATGATGGAGCATTATCCGGCAACATTCTCTTTTAATATATCGGATACCATACCGGATGTAAAAATCAACGGAGAGGCAAGACGGCAAATTTATCTTTCCCTGAAAGAAGCTTTACATAATGTCATTAAACACTCCGGTGCCGATAAAGTGGAACTGAATATAGCCTGTGATGATAAACTGAACATTTCCATTACGGATAATGGCAAGGGGATGAACCCAGAAGAAAACTATTCCGGGGGAAATGGTTTGAAAAATATGCGTAGGCGGATGAAAGAACTGAATGGGGAATTTTTTATAAAGAATGGAAAAGGGCTTACATTGATATTTAAAATCCCACTGAATCAGGAAGTATGATTACAGTATCTATTGTAGAAGATAACGACCAGTTTCGTAACGGGCTGGAAGCGATTATAAAATCACAAAATGAATTTGCCTTAATAGGTGCTTATGCCAGCGCTGAAAAAGCGCTATTGATTTTGCCTGAAAACCCAACTGATATTGTGATATCTGATATTAGCCTGCCGGGTATGAGGGGTACTGAATTGATCATACGATTGAAAGACAAAATGCCGCAGACACAGTTCATGGTTTGCAGCATACATGATGATAACGATACCATATTTGAAGCGTTGAAATGCGGAGCATCGGGTTATATACTGAAGGACCCGGTAACGGCGGATGAAATTGTA
>OEMC01000431.1_pt2 | contig 13820 bp, 7 predicted proteins | sample 1503201 | NCBI WGS metagenome assembly OEMC01 (sample SAMEA104379564, study PRJEB20068) | metagenome | isolation source: 1998 | reverse complement strand
AGATAATTAAACACCCTGTCCAGAACTGCTTTTACATTTTCTTTTGCAGGCGCACCATAAGGAACCAGGTAATCAGGTTTCATTAAGTGCAATGGGGTCGTTACATCGTTTTTTGCGGGGGGCTGCTGAGCATTTGTCGGGGAAAGTATAAAAACATGTGCAGCAATTGGCAAGCATATATATTTTTTCATACTACAAACAAATTTCATACAACAAGCAATTAACCGGTTAAAATTAGCGAAACCGTTTTCGCATTCATCCTGCGCCGTCCTGAGTTATATAAATGAAAAATGGCGGTCATTCTATGACTCGCCATTTGCCTGCTTATGATTACCATATGAAAAAATTAATACCCCGGGTTTTGCATCGCTTGTTTTTGGGTAGCTGTTAAAGCTACTCCGCTAGCCTGTATACCATCAAGGAATGTTTGAGGTATTGGCCGCAGCAGATGGTAGTCTTTAATATTGGGAGCTGCATCAGGATTAAATGCTTTAGCACGAGCCACCAAGGTTTTAGTGCGGGACAAATCTTCCCAACGTTTGTATTCGCCGGCAAGCTCACGGGACCGTTCATTTAACAAAAAACACAGCATCCTGTCATACGGAGAAGAATAACCTAGTCTGCTGATAATGTACTCGTCATTTGCAGGCAATGCTGCAATACTTGCAACAGCCAAACTTGTAGCTGTTGTAGGAGGAGATAATAAATTAAGATTATTAGATTCGCAATAAGAATTCTCAGCCATATAAGAAAAAGGTATTCCTGCTTGTAAAGTTGCATTACTGGCACCGCCACCATCGTAATATGCTGTACGATTTTCACCAGCCTGATATTGGGCCCTTGCTCTTACAGGATTAATATAAGGCAAAGCATCTGCGTAACTACCAGTGCCCATAGCAGCAAGACGTATCTTAGCTTCGGCAGCAATTAAATAAGTTTCGGCACTACGAGCCAAAGTAATATCACGAAGACCTCTTACATCATTAAAACCACCTACACGTGAACCATCAAAAAATTTACTTAAAGATGGAAAACGAACATCAACAAACAAGGCACCATCATTTGTAGTACCGTTAGGATAAGCCACATAAACGTTTGCAATTGGTCTGCTTGTTCTTGCATAAGGTACAGTATTTAGTACTTTGTAAGAAGGAAATCTGGTATCTCCGGGCTGATTGATTACATACATAATTCCTACATCACCATTTACATAAGGAGCCCCGGCTTTATTTACCAAACTCTTAGTTCTGAAACTCTTCCAAAATCTTGAATCATTCACTAAATCGTACACTCTATACATAAAATAATTAGTTGCTAAGCGGCTAAATGGTCTGTCACCGCTAAGGTCCCGCTGCATCTGCGGTAAATCGTCGTAGCGGGATGCATAATAAAGATGCTGAGTATTAGAACCACTGGCAGAAGCATCGGCCGTAAACTGGGCAGCTAATATTATTTCGCTCAGTTTTTCGTTTGCGCTTTCAGGGGCTGTGAATTTCCATAAATCGCCAAAATTTGGCGCCAATGGATGATTGCCAATAACGGCATCGCACAAAGGCGCAATAGCAGCCAAGTCGGCAGCTTTTGTAGATGAATTCCAGGAATCATTAATCTCACTTGCACGGGACAAATATGCTTTAGCCAAAAAATGGGCAGCTGCATCCTTGGTTATTTTTGAAGGTGCGCCTGCATTACCCAAAAGGTTATATGCCTCTTTAAAATCACTGATAATTTGCGCAAATACATCTTTAGGGGCAGCACGGGTAAACTCTAATTCAACACTGGAACTAGGTGAAACTTTTAAAGGCACTGCTCCATACTGGCTTACCAATCTTAAATAATTATATGCACGGAAAAAGTATCCTTCGCCCAAAGCGGTTTTCTTAATGGCATCAGCAGTAGACGTACTGGCAGTTGCATTTTGTATTATCAGGTTTGCATAACTTATTCCTATGTATAAATTATCCCACTGTGCATTGGCTGTAATGGTATTGCCATTAATAACAGCATTAATAGAAGCCAGTCCATTGCCATAAGAAGTATATGCTATGTTTGAGTTGTCGCCTCCTACATGAAATTCATCAGTGCCATAGGCCATGTTAGAGAATGCATGTTCGCCATTAAAAGGTGTGCAAAATACATGATGATATGTACCATTTACCAGTGATTGGATACCTGCATCAGTTTTATAAAATTCCAGGCTCCTTGCTGTAGTAAGGTTTTCATCTAAGAAAGTTTTTTTGCAAGAAACAGCAGTCATTACAACTGCGATGATTGCTATAATGATAAAAAATTTATTCTTTTTCATACTTAACTGTTTTGTTTATTAAAATCCTGCATTAATTCCAACGGTAAAGCCACGGTTGTTGGTAAAGGCAGCCACATCCATATCCATGAATTTGATTTTTGAAAAAAGCATTCCTGGATTAGCAGCCTGGACGTATAGCCTCAGATTTGTCATATTTAGTCTCTTTAAAAGCTTCGCATCAAGATTATATGATGCAGAAATATTCCTGATTTTTATAAAATTTGCTTGTCGAAATCCCAACGAAGTAGAATAAAGATCTCCGGTACCTGTGGAATAAATTGGTTTTTGATACTCCGAATTAGTGTTGTTTTCTGTGTAATAATTGAGTGCCCGTGTACTGGCTCTGGCCACCATCGCCTCACCTCCGGTATTAAACATGTATTTTAAGCGGCCATATAAAAAGACTGACAATTCGAAATTTTTATATGTAAACCCATTTGTCATACCTACTATCCATCTTGGTCTTGTATTTCCTACAATTACACGGTCGTTGTTTGCATCTATTTTATTATCACCGTTCTGATCTACTGGTCTTACATTACCTGGAGAAAAACTACTTCCGGTAGCGTTAAACAGTTTATAAGTTGCAGAATCGGCAATATGCCATAAACCGTTTGCCTTAATACCATAAATTACCCCAATTGGCTTACCAATAAACCAGTTATTATTAATATCATCCTGCATACCGTTTGCTAAAGAAACAATTCTTTCTCTTTGCCAGGAAGCATTGAATGTGGTTGTCCATTGAAAGTTTCTGGTTGTCATATTCACCGTATTGATATTGATATCAATGCCCCTGTTTGCAGTTTTCCCAATATTTTGTAATGTAGAGCTAAAGCCTGTAACCGTAGGAATACTGCGGGCCATTAACAAATCCTCGGTATTTGATGTATATAGATCAAGTACGACGGAAATGCGCCTCTTAAAGATAGAAAAATCTAGCCCCACATTATACTGTGTTGTTTTTTCCCAACCAAGTTCCTGATTGGCAAAAACAGAAGATGGAAGAGAACCAGCAGTAATTGTACTTACAAAAGGATAGAATAAGGGTGTAATAGCCCCTTTTGTAGTATAGGCATCAACTGCTGAATTGCCCGTATTACCAGCCCCTATACGAAGTTTTAAATCGTTAACCCAATTTACATTTCTCATAAAATTTTCATGGTTAATACGCCATGCTATTGCAGCACTTGGAAACCATTCATATTTATTGCCGGGTGCAAATTGTGATGCACCATCTCGACGGGCAGATATCGTTAATAAATACCTGTCGTCAAAACTATAATTCAACCGGGCCATATAACTCGTTAATTGCCTCTGTATTAAATCAGCATTTCTGGTTACAGTAAGTTGAGTGGCAGGAATAACTGATTGATTCAACGCATTCCATCTTTGGCTTGCAAACGGGACCCCAGTTCCTGTAATTGTAGTAACCGGGTCAGCTACAAATTTAGTAGCACTTTGTAACAGAGTAAGACCAAAACTATGTTTCATTATTGTTTTATCATAATACAATAAATTATCAATAGTGTATGAAAAAGTCTGGCTTTTTTGCAGCGAAGCATTGCTGGAACCACTGCTGGCACCAGATAGGGCATCAATATAAATTCCATTCTGGTACTGTGAAAAATCAGGACCAAAGTTCATCCTGTATTTTAATCCTTTCAGAACAGGATGGATGGCGCTAAAATCAACTTGTGCATATAAACTACCAAAGGCCCGAAGTGTTTTACGCTGATCTTGTGTATAATTCCATTCATCTACAACATTCTTAAATGCAACATCACCAGCTGGATAAAGAACCCTTGCGCCGGTAGAGTCGTAAGGTACTGCATAGGTGTAAAGCCTCCTTGCAGATTCATAAATGCTTGTAGCCGGACTTCCAACAAAGGCACCAATTACCCCATTAGATTGACCAAATTCCTGTATACTATTGGTTACATTCATAGTAAGACCCATAGAAAACCATTTGGTAGCCTGTATATCTACGCTGGCTTTTCCAGAATATCTTGTAAACTTCTGTCCTATAGAAGTGCCTTTATTATTCAAATACCCAAAAGAGGCATAGGCTTTTATTTTATCGGTACCTCCGCTAACACTCAATGTATGATCTTGTGTAATACCAGTTTGAGATACTAAATCTTTCCAATCAGTAGTTGTTACTGCCGAACCATTCCATTTGCCCGAAGCCCAGCCTTTGTTAATATTAGACCAGGCAGCGGGGTCGCTGGTAGCCAGAAATATAGTCCGATCATTGTTTATATTAGGATTATCGCCTCTGGGAAATACGGCTGGGTTTGAATAATGATATGCCCAACGGCGAAAATCAATAGCTTCCGAAGCTGTCATCGCTGGTGCTCTATCCACTATATTTTCAGTAGTAAGAGAACTGTTAAAACTTAATTGCACTTTACCGGTTTTACCCTGCTTGGTAGTAACAATTACAACACCATTGGCTCCCCTTGAACCAAAAATTGCTGAAGCCGATGCGTCTTTCAACACATCTATTGTTTCTATATCGTTGGGGTTAAGATAATCAATACCCCCGGTACTTAATGGAATACCGTCCACCACAAAAAGAGGTGAGTTGGATGCAGTTAAAGAACGTACGCCGCGAATGGTAATACTACCAACCTGGCCAGGGCGTTCATTGGACGTAATATCCACACCAGCCACTTTACCCTGCATGGCCTGCAACGCATTACTTACCGGCCGTGACCTGATGTCTTTCTGGTTGATGCCGGCAACAGAGCCGGTTACATCCTTCTTTTTAACAGTTGTGTAACCAATAACTACAACATCCTGTAATGATGAAGCAATATTCACAATGGATATGTTCACTTCTGATTTGTTGTTAATGGCAACTTCCAGTTGAGAATATCCAACTGATGTGATCACCAGTCTTGAAGTACCCGATGGGGCCATTAATGAATAAGAGCCATCGGCAATAGTGGCCGTAGCTATGGTAGTACCTTTTACCTGTACGGTAGCTCCTTGCAACGGGTTACCTGTTTCATCGGTTACTTTACCAGTAACTTTAAAATTGTTTTGTGAAAATGAAGCAAGTGAAAGAAAAATCGGAAGCAAAAGCATGAGTAGGCTTCTGCAATAAGCAGTTGTTTTCATCATAAAGCAATCAGTTTAAATTTGATAATTCAAATTAAAATAGCAGGCAATGGAAACTATTTTATTTTTCAAACTAAAAATATAAATCATCAACCAGAAACTGTCCTGTTGCATCCTGAAAATCAGGTTTCAGCAATAAAAATCTACGCAATCGTTCCCGGAAAAAGAGGGCTGTTTAGTTTAGTCAGTTACAAACTGTTAGATTCACTAAAACAAAAATTCTGAATAATTAAAAGGGCAGGTACTTAATTCCCTGCCCTTTTTCGTTGCTCATCATTCTGCTTGCTTATGAAAAATCAATAACCAGGAATTTGTACATATAAACCCTGCATAACATCAATTGCAATTTTATTTATACGATTCATTTTGTTTTATATCACTGGTATAAACCCGGAGCAGCATCCAATTGTGATTGTGGCACAGGATAAATGATATCTTTTGCCGCTATAGTGTTCATTTTGCGTAATGCTGCATCTTCAACAGTTCTCCATGCATTAATAATGGTTAACAGGTTGCCGCTTCTCTGCAGGTCAAACCAGCGTGAGCCTTCATTCGCAAACTCTTTTCTTCTTTCATCGAATAACTGTGCTAATGTAACGGTTGTCAAAGTCGGCAAGCCGGCCCTTGTCCTGACCTGATTAACTATTGCATCAACATCACCTTGTGTTCCGGGTGCCCCATGTAAAATACATTCTGCCTTTAACATTAATATGTCGGTATATCTAACGGCTATAAAATTGATAGCCCAGTCAAACCGACTTGTAGTAGGAATTTTTGTAGTATCTAAATATTTCCTGAAAAATGGGTGTGCATCATTGGCGAAGGTGCTGGTATGGATGGTTGGTGACAGACGTTTATCAGTTGCAGAAAAACTATTCACCAGATCGTTTGATACTGAAGGAAACCCAAGAGCTCCGTTTAACCGGGTATCACCAATTGATCTGAAATAGCTATCAGGAGCGAGAATCCATGGGAACGTAGCGCCTAAAACCGGGTTTTGACCAGTAATATACATTACATCAAATATGGCTTCTTTATTAGTAGTAGGACTTTGATTACTATATGAAAAAATGCCGGTCGCCGGTATCGGGAAGGCATATGGGGTAGCATTGAAAACAAAAAGCCCGCTGCTGATAATATCCTGCAACAATGGCAAGGCCAGATTCCATTCATTTAATCCCATGCCAGCACCTTCAACCCCATAACTTGGTCCGGACCGGGTCATGTAAACACTTGCAAGTATTGCCTCCGCTGCATATTTGGTAGCCCTGCCAACATCTGTTGCACTATAGGCAGGAAATGTACCGCTGAAATTAGCGGGCAAATTTGCTACTGCAAACTGAAGATCGGAAATAATAAGTGCATATATATCAGTCACAGGACTCCGGGCAATAGTTATAGCTTCGGCAGCTGACACTGTATGATCAATAAGAGGAACTTTACCAAAATATCTGACCAGGTCGAAATAAAAGAAAGCACGCAGGAATCTTGCTTCAGCAGTTAATCTCGTTGCCAATGGAGCAGAGCCGATAAAACTGCCATTGTTTGTAATTTGCTCAAGTATTGCATTGGCTTTAAATATTCCATTAAAATTTGCTCTCCATGCTTCTTCAACATAAACATTTGAAGCGATATTAGGTGCAAAATTATTAATAGGATCGTGATCCCGGGCAACGTCATTGTTTGAGGGATAAATGTTATCTGATCGTACTTCAGACAGGAAAAGTAAACGGTCAGGGTAGCCTCTAAGGGAATTGTAAACTGCATTAACAGCCTGAATAAAATCGCTTGGTTGTTTATAAAAAGTTGCAGTTGTCGCCGTTGAAATAGGCACCTGGTCTAATTTCTTTTGGCACGATGAAACAAGGATAACAACGGCAATATTTAAAATAAAAGATATCTTTTTCATTTTTTAAAAATTAGGGTGATTAAAATGAAATATTTAATCCGATTATGAATGATTTTGACAATGGCATAGCGCCATAATCTCCGGCTTCTGGATATGCACTATTGGTGCTTATACTTGTATTGGTCGCCTCCGGATTTAAACCATTGGTGTATTTATCATGGCCAAAAAAGTTTTCTAAAGTCAGGTACACCCTTGCATCCTGTATAAAATTCTTTTTGACCAACCTCTTTAAATTATAACCAAGAGTTATATTCCGGACACGTACATAATCTGAAGGATACAACCAATCAGTAGCGGCAGTAATGGGACTATTAAAAGTTGAATAAGCCTTGCTGAACCTGCCATCTCCCTGGTTAGTTTCCGAATACCATCTGTTTACAAAAGATGCAGGATGATTATCCGATCTTCCCTGTCCGGGTCGTGTAATGGACCTTCCAAATTGTGAAAAGATTGAGCCTCCCCATTGACCCTGAACCAAAACATTTAAATCAAACCCTTTATAACGAACTGTATTGGTAATACCATAAGTGTAATCAGGATTGGGATGTCCTACAATTTGCTTATCGGCTTCGGTTATGGTACCATCATGATCCAGATCCTCGAATTTAAAATCACCAGGTTGTTCGTTGGGGCCGTAAGTAGGAACTTTGTCGGCAATATCTTTCGCAGTTAAGAATCCAAGTATTTTCAGAACATAGATACTATTTATCGGCGATCCAACGCGAAGAATTGCATCGGATACGGTGAATGAGTTAGGTATAATGATCTGGTTCTGACCTTGCGCCAAAGCCTCAATCTTGTTTGTATTATGTGTCAGGTTAATTGTAGTAGTCCACTGAATTCTGCCGACCATATTACGTGAGGTTATTTCCAATTCCTGGCCAATATTTCGCACAGAACCCACATTAGTGAGATAAGATGTAAACCCGGTTGCTGCCGGAACCTGAACATTTAATAAAAGGTCAGTATTTAATTTGTTATAATAATCGAAGGAACCGGTAATACGATTTTTTAAAATCCCAAAGTCAAGTCCGAAATCATAAGTCTGTGATTTTTCCCATTTCAAATCGGGGTTAGCCAGAACATTTGGCGTCTGACCTATCACCACAGCCGGTGTTCCCCCTAAAACATAGCCTGAAGAACCAATGGTTGCAATGCTGGCATAATCATTTGGTAAATTATCATTTCCGTTTACGCCATAAGATACCCTTAACTTCAGATCACTGATCAGAGATACTGATCTCATAAAGTTTTCTTCGCTAATAATCCATTTCAAAGAAGCAGATGGAAATATGCCAAATTGATTATTGACACCAAACCTGGAAGAACCGTCTCTACGGAGACTTGCTGATACTAAATATTTGCCCTGATAACCATATAACAAACGTCCGAAATAAGAGATCAAAACACTTTGAGTTGAAGTAGTATTACCTGTTACTGCTGCCGCTGCATTTAAGGTTTGTATTCCTGCACTCGTAAATCCGCCACTTGAATTCAGTGAGCTTTGGTCAAAACGATCCCAATTGTAGGCATATCCTGCCAGTACATTTATACTATGATCTTTTTTAAATACAGTATTGTAAGTAAGTGTGTTTTCATTTACAAAAGTCTGTCTTCGGTAACTTCTATATGTACCCGAAGTGTTAGCAAGAAGATTATTCGCCCCTGTAAAGATTCTTGGGTTTGAACTGTTAATGATAACTCCTGTTGCGCTCAAACTTGGAGTAGAAGTTCCTGCTGTGATATAAGGTACATAAGTAGTTCCAATGTTGTCAGTATTATCAAGATTCACTGTACTTCTGAAACTTAATCCCTTAATGATCTGGTATTCTCCAAATATAGTACCTAAAGTACGGTATCGCTTATTTGTACCTTTATTATAAGTCAATTTACCATAAGGTGAATTAGTAGAGCTGCTCCATAAATATTGGAAATTTTTTCCAGTATTAGGAAGCAGACCCATTGTGTCTTCCTGTACTGGTGAGAGACTTAAAGCCTGATGAAAAATTTGATCCTTTCCTTCTACACCAGGATCCTGAGAAATGGAATAGGTTGGGGCAATGTTTATACCAAACTTTAATCCTTTAAAAGGAGTGACCTCCAAATTTGCCCTCAAAGAATATGATTTATAATCCGTATTTATAACAAAGCCTTCCTGATATCCATAGTTTCCTGACAAAAAATATCTTACCATATCGTTGCCGCCGCTAGCTGAGATTTCGTAGTTCTGTACTTTGCCCTTCCGTTCTATTGCATCCTGCCAATCTATAAATGACAAACCGGGATGCCCTGGCATTGTCCACCGGGGGTCAAGGATATAATTTGCGTTATTTCCAGCAGCTCTGGAAAGTCGGGTGGCCATGTCATCATTGGCAGTCGCACCCACGGATGCAAATTGTCTCACATATGTAGCATTAATTACTTCAGTGGCCTGGTCAATCCATTGCTGACCATTCATCATTTCTAATTTTTTAGCTGTCTGGTTATAACCTCCATAAATATTAAAGCTAATTTTTGCTTTACCGGATCGTCCTTGTTTTGTTGTAATTATTACTACACCGTTTGCAGCTCTTGATCCATAAATGGCTGCAGCTGCAGCATCTTTCAACACTTCAATGCTTTCAATATCGTTTGGATTAATATTATCCAGCGGGTTTCCTGTTGAAAAACTTCCATTAGAAACGTTGCTGGAATTAACAGTTAAGGGAAAGCCATCTATAACATATAAAGGTTCATTACCTCCGCTGATAGATCCGGAACCACGTATCTGAATACTAAATCCTTTCCCGGGTGTGCCGGTAGTTTGTTTAACTCTAACACCGGCTAATTGTCCAACCAATGCCTGGTCAACTCTCAGAATGGGCCGCTCTTCAAGTTTTCTTGCATCAAATGAAGAAACAGCTCCAGTCACATTCTTTCTCTTTTGTGTACCATAGCCGATTACCACCACATCTTCCAGTACTTTCTGTGAAATGTCAAGCGACAGGTTAATGACAAGTTGATTCTTTACAGGGATTTCCTGTTGCAGATATCCCACCGAACTGAATAGTAACACATCGTCGCCTTTAACACCAGTAATTCTAAAAACACCGTCCTGGGCACTTAATGCTTGATTAGAGGTTCCTTTAACATGAATAGTAGCGCCGGGAATCCCTTTGCCATTTTCATCTGTTATTTTCCCACTAACCGTTCCGGAAAAATTTTGTGCAGCTATAGGTATGGAAAAGAAAAAAAATGCTGAAAATAAAAGTAAAGCAAAGATTTTTGCTTTGAGTAGTTTATACATCATATAGCAGTTTTTAAAATACAGCAATCAGAAATGACTCTATAAATTTATTATTGTAATAATGAATAATCGTCCTGCTCCATCCTGCATTACTCAATGAATGAATCAATTAGGTGTCCAGCAAGCGACTTCTATTTGTTAAGAAAATATCTGATTGCAGACAATGATGTGCAAGTGAATAAATTCAGGCAGCCATTAGACAGCTGTATTTACTGAATCAGGGATTTTATAAAATTTAAGCTTTACCATATCTGCAGGTAAAGGAGAGGGATTCCATGCATGATGTATAGCTAACGCTGCACCCATGGCAGTAGCCTGAGCGACAGAAGCAGCATAAACTTCTAACTTAGGAAAAACTAAAGCAAGGAGGTGCATATAAATGGAATTATTACTGAATCCCCCATCGACAAAAATCCGGTTGACACCTGAATGCTGAATGATTAATTGTGTTGAAATAAACTGTTGCTGAATAATATCCAACATCAGGCAATGGTATGCCTGCTCATAATTTTTAAACCCTGATAAATCCCTGCTATCAAAATTGGACCGGTGTAAAGTGTTTTCTCCACCGGATCCTGTGGATTTTTTTTCTGATACCTCGTCAACCCTATATGCTTTTTTTAATGCTTTTACTGTAGCTGCACTATACTTTATTTTTTTATAAAAATCCACCGGTTTATTAAAATGCTTTGCCAGTTTTTTTACCTGTTGTTCATGTTCATACCCGGCAAATAAACGGGATGCCTTGACTGGTCTTCCATGATATTCTAAATAGCATAGGCAGTCTTTTTTTAATTCTTCATTTGTCAAGGGTGTTTCATTAAAAGGGTTTAACGAAATACACCAGGTGCCTGTGGATAATAATATAAAAGGTTCAGTAAACACAGTAAGATATGGGATTAGCGCCGCTGAACTGTCGTGTAACCCGGTTCCAACTTTCAGTTTCTTATTATTGAAAATAAAATCCCCGGCTTTATCTGAAGATAAGATAGGTGCCAGTTTGTAATCAAGCCCTTCCGCTTTTACCCATTGGTGATATTCTTTTTTCTGAAAATTCCACAACAACGTATGAGAACCTATGCTTGTGATATCAGTGCAGGTATGATGTGTAATAAGATAATTAATATATTGTGGCAGATGTAAGGCATATTTTATCTGGCTATAAAGAGCAGGCTTCTCTTTTTTTATACGATAAAGCTGCATCCCTGAATTTAAACTACCCAACAATGGTGAGGCTGTTTCGCAGGAAATCTTTTCTACTCCACCATATTTTTCATACAAATCATTTTGAAGTGACCCGGGATATTTTTTTAAATAACTATATAAAGGCGTCAATAGTTTGCCATGTTCATCTATATACACAAAACTTGCCCCATAAGCAGAAAAGTTCACCGCTCTTACATCGTATTCTTTTAAGTGAAGCACATCCGTCAAAGTTCCAGTTACCCATTTTGTGAGCTGGTTTATATCATCACATGGATCGCCATCTTCATCAGTTATTTCTTCAAACTGTAATGATCGTTCCAGCACAATAGTATATGCCTCGTCAATAAGAAAGAGTTTTTTATTGGTCTTACCAATATCAAATATGGCTATGACGGGAACCGGAATCATAAACCCGTTGCAGTAGTTTTTTGTCCTCTTTCTTTAATTAATTGCTCTCTTACTTTTAAGAGCCTGAATAATTGCAGAGGTTGTAAGGAACCTCCTGTGAGCATTCTTGCTTCTGCAACCAGTGGGCGCACATCTGTACGATAAGCAGCCTGTAAAATCTCCTGAGTTTTTGTCACATCATTTATTTCCTGTGCTTCTTTGAGAGCTTTCGTATCCACCAGCAAGGCCTGGGCATAAGCAATCATAATGGCTTCTACAGATTGTAACAAATCTTCCAACGGGTCTTTTACATTATGTGAAGCATCAATCATCCAGGCAAGATCAGTAGCATGGTTCATTCCTCCTGCATCCATTCCTTCCACCAGTTCATTAAAAATTAAAAATAACTGGTAAGGATTGATGCTGCCCACTGTTAAATCGTCATCCCCGTATTTACTATCGTTAAAATGAAATCCTCCCAATTTTCCCATCATTAATAATAATGAAACGATCTGCTCAATGTTTGCGTTGGGTAAATGATGACCAAGATCAACTAGTGTATATGCTTTTGGTCCAAGCCTGCTTGCAAATAATAATGATTGACCCCAATCACCAACAGTCATTGAATAAAAATTGGGTTCGTATGCTTTGTACTCGATAAATACTTTCCAGTTAGCAGGCAATGCTGCATATATCTCCTGCAAACTTTCCATTGTGTTCTGAAAAGCTTTTCTGAAATTCAACTGACCAGGGAAACAACTGCCATCGCTTAACCAAACAGTGAGTGATTCCGATCCAAGCTCAACCCCATGTTTGATCACTTCAATATTATGTTTGATAGCTTGTTTGCGAATCGCTCTGTTTACGTTTTGTAATGAACCAAATTTATAACTAAGTGATTGACCCGGTTGGTCCTGGAAAGTATTTGAGTTTACTGCATCAAATTTTAATCCGTGTTGTGCAGCTAATACTCTTATTGCATTTGCATCTTTCGGGATATCCCAGGGAATATGAAGTGATATAGCCCCGCTTGACTGATTGAGTGCATGTAACAATCCAACATCTTCAATTTTTTCTTCCAGGCTGCGGGGCTCTCCACCACCGGGAAAACGGCCAAATCTTGTGCCCCCTGTCCCTAATGCCCAGCTCGGTATCGCAATCTGAAAATCTTTTAATTTCTCAATTATTTTTTCCAGGTCACTCACTCCGGCTGCAATAAAATCAAAGTTCTTTTTATGATCAGTTAAATATTTCTGATTATGCTCCTCTATAGCTTTTTTCGTTAATTGCATGAGCGAAATTTTATGGCAAGTAAAAAACTTCTTTCAATGATATGCTTACCGGTGAATTATCGGCATTGGTCTCCATAATATCTTTCATGTAAGCCCACCATTTTTTCATTACAGGATTTGCAGGCAAGTTATCTAATGTTGCAGGATTTTCCGCTTTCAGTACCCCAAACAGAATATTAGTTTCTGCATCCAGGAAAATAGAGTATTCGCTGATGCCGGATAATTTTAACAGTTGCTGGAGTTCAGGCCAGAGTTCATCATGTCTCTTTTGATATTCAACTTCAAGCCCCTTATGTAATTTCATTTTAA
>OEMC01000266.1_pt1 | contig 13826 bp, 11 predicted proteins | sample 1503201 | NCBI WGS metagenome assembly OEMC01 (sample SAMEA104379564, study PRJEB20068) | metagenome | isolation source: 1998 | reverse complement strand
CCACCGGTGCCCCCATTCTGCAAAAAGCTCAATCTGTCTTTCATGTTCAATTACAGATAATATAGTGGGTTTATTAGTAGTAATAACATTCGTTAATCCGGCCCTGTTCCTGATTAAATTGATATCAGATAAAGCTTCGTTGATTTTATCTTGTTGCACTCTCGCCTCTGCCCTTATAAGATATTGCTCTGCCAACCGAAGAACAACATAATATTCTGTAATAGTAGCGCCGGTTCTGATTTTGTATTTATAAGGATAAGTATACACACTGCCATTAACAGTTATATTTTGTGTCCAAACCGATTTGCGTTGATCGTTTATTTCAAAAGCATTTTTTAGAAAAGAAGTAAGAGAATAGGAAGGCACAATACCGGTTGCCGGAATAAAAAGATTCCCTTCCCATGTATTATAATTTGGTTGTACAGGTACCATTTGCCATATAATCTCCTTACTGGCAGGTAAAAAAACTTTGGCCAGGCTTGTTTCCAGATTATATAGCCCGGCATTTATTAAAGTGGTGGCATTAAGTTCGGCGTTTGCCCAGTCTCTTCGATATAAATATACTCTGGCCAAAAGCGCTGTCACTGCCCATTTATCAGGCCTTGTGTGATCTGTTGTCAGACCGGTAGAAGCTAAATGTGTTTGCGCTTCTTTAAGATCCGATATTACTTGTTCAAATATAGAAGCAGAAGAATGGCGGGGAAGAACTGCATTCTGCTCATAAGAAGTGGTTACCACAAGAGGTATATCACCAAAAAGATTTACCAGGTAAAAATAGCAAAAGGCTCTTATAAATTTGGCCTCACCTAACAATCTGTTTTTGATTTCTGCAGAAATATTTCCTGTTTTTTCTAATCCTTCAATGATAGCATTTGCCTGGTAAATATAATTGTAACCAAAGCCCCATATATTGTTTTGGATAGTTGAATTAGAAATGTTTAGCGAATTTTTGGAAAACTCGTCGTTTGTTCCGGCAATAGTATTAAAGATTTCATCAGCTGACATTGCCGGATACAAAGTCATGGCGCTGCTTGCAAAAATTGTATTCGTCTGCATCATGCGTGAATACAAACCCGCAGTAGCAGAAAGAGCAGATTTATCATCTGTAAAAACAACATCCGAAATTAGCTTGTTCTCCGGTGTACCAACAGTTACCATTTTCTTGCAGGAAGTCAGTCCTGTAGCAAGTGCTGATAGTAACAAAAAAAGAAAAAATGATTTATTGTTCCGGTATTTGATTCCTTGCATAGATTTTTTTTAAAAAGTTATTTGAATACCTGCAGTTATTGTTCTGAGCGGTGGTAAGTAGAAAAAATTCTGTGTTTCAGGGTCGGTGCCCTTATAGTTTGTTAGAACAAACAAGTTTTGCCCTTGCACATAGGCTCTGAAATTGCCTGAAGACAATTTTGTGAATTTTGAAAACGGAACACTATACGAAAATGAAATGTTTTTTAAACGTAGAAACGATGCATCAGTATACACATTGCTGGCTCCGTATGTCGAAATTGCGCTATTAGCCAGGTATGCCGGGTTGTTGGTTGATGTGGTATATCTCTGAATACTCGTTTTATCTCCCGGTCGCTGCCATCTGTCCAAAACAATGGTTGGCTGATTTCGCATTATACCCGGTGCCTGGTTTAAATCCTGCAGGTAACTACTTCCTGTTTGCTTTCTGAATTCAAAAAAAACATCTAGTTGAAGATTCTTATAACCAAAACTATTACGAATAGCCCCATAAAAATCAGGGTCTAATTTGGCAATTGCCTTTACATAATCATTCGGATAAGCTGGTGATGTAACTGCATTCCCATTACTATTAAGAAATTCATATATACCAGTTTGTGGATTTACACCGGTTAGTTGGAAACCGTTTCCAATATTTAAAGGTTGCCCAACCACAAATTTGTTTCTGTTGCTTGAGGCCTCCAGTTCGGGATAAGAAATTAATTTATTTTCAGGCATTGTCACATTCAACCATGTTGCCCAGGTAAAATGTTCTGTTTTTATATTAGTGGAAGAAACTTCAAATTCATAGCCTGTATTTTGTACTAGTGCTGATAGGTTCTTAATAATACTTGTAAATCCTGTTTGTGAAGGTAAATTATATGGCACTAATTGATTGCCGCACCTGTTTCTGAAATATGCAATAGTTAATAAAATGCGATCATTAATTAGCCCCAATTCAAGAGCTGCTTCTGCCTTTCTGTTAATTTCCCATCCATAATCCGAATTGAATAAGCCTGATGGGTAAAGACCCGGGCTTCCCTGGTAGGGGTAACTTGTAGTACTATAAGTATCCAGATATTGATAATCGCCTATATTATCATTACCGGATGAGCCATAACTGATTCGTAGTTTTCCAAAACTTATTACCGATCGCAGTTTTTTAAGAATCGCTTCGTTTGAAAATATCCAGGCTCCCCCAACCGAACCAAAATTAGCATACTGCCTCCCCGGGCCAAAGCGGCTTGAGCCATCCCTTCTTACATTCATATTTAATATATATCTGTTCGCCAGGTTTAAATTCATCCGGCTGAATAGTGCCGCATAACGATATTGTCTGTAATCAACAGATGTTGAAATACTTGCTGCACCAGAACTGGTCTTGAGAAGAGCATCATTATTATACCCTGATGCCAGCATGTATGAAGCATCAGTTGTATTTTGTTGCCAGGTTCCCCCTATAAGCATTTGAAGTTTTACTTTTTTTATACTTGCTGAATATTCCAGTTGCGGTTCCGCTATCAGCGTTTTGTATTCCGAGTTCCCAAACTGTGAGGACCCCGTTGGGTTATTGGCCGGGTTTTGAGCAGCTGCAGGACGTGTCCGGATTTCACTTACGGTAATTTTATTATAGCCAAAGCTGTTTTTAAATGTTAAATTCTTTGTTACTCTGTAAGTGAGTTGAAGATTACTCAATAAATTATCCGTTGTAGCGTCATAATTGACCTGTAAATAAGATAATGGATTGCTAAATGAATACCCATTACCGCTCCAGTTAAGCTTGCCATTGGCGTCAAATAATGGAGGCAAATTCGGTGCAAGATTAGCGAAGTTCGTAAGATCATTACCAGCAATGTTATTCTTGTCCTCTGATGCAAAACCTGTGAGTACTATGCTGAGTTTTTTATCAATTGTTTGATGCTTGATATTAAAATGTAACGATCCCTTGCTGTTTACCATATCTCCCGGATAAACAGTTGTTTCTCTTTGGTAACCCGTACCGATAAGAAATCTTGTGTTTTCATCACCACCGGATACTGATGCTTGGGTATTTATGACATTGGCGGTTCCACCGATCAGCATTTTTTTCAGGTCAGTGTACCTTGTGGTATCCCATACCAGTATATCATAGGCATTAGATGCAGTGGGTACAACCCCATCATTGAAAAAAGCCTCCTTCCGCATCTGCACATACTGCTGAGTGTTTAGCAGGTCCATTGTACGAGTCACTCTTGAGATGCCGGAATAAATATTGAAATCAAATTTCGTTTTACCGGCTTTTGCCTTTTTAGTTGTAATTAATACAACACCATTGGCGCCTCTTGAACCGTAAATAGCGGTGGCATCGGCGTCTTTAAGTATTTCAATACTTTCAATATCCGCTGGGTTTATAATATTAAAAGGACTAAGACCATTGCCATTAAATGTGAATGCAGCCCCCACCTGGTTTATATTATTGTTGCCTGATGCAAACGGTACACCGTCAATAATGAAAAGAGGATTGTTTCCTTGTGCAATTGAATTTCGGCCCCTTATTTCAATCTTAAAAGAAGATCCCGGTACTCCACTACTTTGGCTTACCAGTAAGCCGGGTACCCTGCCTGAAAGTGCAGCAAGCGGATTAGAAACAGGCTGCTTGCTTATATCATCAGCAGTGATCCTGCCCACACTTCCTGTATTCAATCTTTTCGTAGTCGTACCATAGGCAATCACAACCGTTTCATCCAGGCTGCTCACTACTATCTTTAGTTGAACGGTGATATTCGTCCTTCCCTTCACGCTGATTTCCTGGGTTTGGTATCCAATACTACTTATAATCAAAATCGCATTGGGTTCTGCATTCTGAAGGTTGAATGCACCATTTTCATTGGTAGCAGTTGCCTTGTTTGTTCCTTTTATACTTACCGTTGCACCCGGCAAACTTTCACCCTGTTCATTAATAACTCTTCCTGTTATCTCAATTACTTCAGGCAAGTTCCTGTTCTCACTGTTTTTCCCCTTCAGATAGATAATGATATACCTTTCTTCAATGGTGAAGCCAAGGGGCTGATCTCTGAAACAAAGCTGAAGCACAGTTTCAAGATTTACCTTTTTTACTTCAAGATTTACATTTTGTGAAATTTCTAATTGCTCTTTCGTATAAACAAATCTGTAGCTTGTCTGCTTTTGAATTTCTTTAAATACTGTTTCCAGTTTTGCGTTGTTAAGCGAAAGAGTGATTTCCTGGGATTTGGGTCTGGCATACGCCTGTAAAGAAATGGCAAGTAGCACGATCATAGCAGCTTTCATAATCAGCATGTTTTTTTTGATAGCTACTAATCTAAGCCTTGCCCTTTTGCAAAATGCATGCAATTGCATAGCTTTGGTTTTTGGGTTAAAAAATAACAGCTTCCTGTTGTTAAAGGTTAACTCAAATATTCCCGGGCAGTGGTACAAACACTTCCCGGTTTTTTATTAACCTTCTGGTTTTTCTTTTAGTTCAGTACAATTATTTTCCTGTTCTCTATTTTGAAATGAACCCTGTTTGTTTTTTCCAGAAAATACAGCAGCTTTGATACGGGTACGTCTCTCGGTACGGTAGCGTTAAAGTGATCTGAGGGTTTGTTTTCATAAACCACTTCCGCATCATACCATCTTGCCACCTGTCGCATTACATTTTCAATAAGCGCATCATTGAATAAAAACTGTCCATCCTTCCACGCCAACGCTTCTTCAAGATTCGCAGTACTGGTTTTTATTTCACCCTGGCTGTTAATCTGCGCCTGCTGCCCCGGTTTCAACATTGACCATTCACCATTCACCATTGACACCTTCACACTCCCTTCTGCCAATGTGGTGCTTATAAAAGGCTCATTGGCATAAGCATTCACATTAAAATGGGTACCCAACACTTCCACTTTACCCTTACCTGCAATATCTACTATAAAAGGTACTTTCTGTCCCCCTTTAGGGGATAGGGGCCTTATCTCAAAATATACCTCGCCTATAATAGTTACTGTTCGTTCACTGCCTGTGAATGCAACCGGATAATAAATGGAAGAAGCAGCATTCAGCCACACCTTACTGCCGTCAGATAGTGTAAGTCTGTATTGCCCGCCTTTGGGGGTAGTCACAGTGTTATAAATGACTTTACTACTTTCTGCTTTATCATTTGCATAAATCAATTGTCCATCAGTTTTAGAAATAGGCACATTACCTTCTGTGGTCAATATGCCGTTCGCGGCGCTGTCAAGTATCACCTTCCTTCCGTTCGCTAAAACCAAAACGGCTTTATTACCGCCCGGGTATATATCTTGTTTTGTAGAAACTGTCAAATTTCCATCACGTTCCTTTCCGCCAAACGGTTTCAGAAAAACCAGCCCCGCTATAATAATAACTGACGCAGCCACTGCGTACCATAAAACCCTTAACCCTGTTGTTCGGGATGCTGGTTTACTGAAACTGATTTTTTCTTTTGCCTTTTTTAGCACTTCAATGATTTTCTTTTCCTCCGTCCATTTCTTGGTAGCCTCTTCTATATTTTTCTCATCCGTCAATCTTTCAAATAATAACATATTCTCATCACTGGCTGCCACCCATTCATCTAATTCATTATGCTCCGCATGGCTCAGTGTCCCGCGGATATATCCCGCCACTAAGTAAGCTATGCGGAATGCAGCTTGTTCACTGTATTTTTCAAATTCTTCATTCATGCAACTAAGGCGATAATATTGGCTGTTAGATAAAATTATTGCAAATGAGAGTAAATAATTTATTTACATTGGTAATATTTTATTTAAACGGGGAATCCGTCACCTCATTTACAAAACAATAAAAAAAATTAGTGAAACTTACTGGCTCAGTGCAAAACTGGCTAAAAAGACCAGGCTTGTACCAAATTGCTGTCTTAGTAGGGCAAGGGCTCTTGCCTTTTGTACCCTGATGGTATTGATAGATAAATTGAGTTCGCTGGCTATCTGGCCATAATCCTTTCCTTCAAAATAAATCATGCGGAATATCTGCCGGCATTTCGGCGGTAGTATTTTTAAAGAAGCTACTACCTCCCTGTATGTTTCAGCTTCTATTATTTGTTGCAGGATAAAGCTTTCTTTTTCTTCAGCTAAGTGAATAATTTCTTTTGAATACGCTATTCTTTTTTTCTTTTCCCTCAGCCTGTCAATACTCGCATTGCGTACTACTGAGTAAAGAAAAGATTTGATTGTAGCCGCATTTTCAAACTTTGAATGTCTTTCCCATAGTTTAATAAAAGCATCCTCAGCTATATCTTCAGCAGCGGCACTGTCCTTTATTATAGTATAGGAAAAATAGCAGAGTGCAGCATAAAACTCTTTAAAGAAAAAGGAAAAACCTTTTTCCTCACCTTGTTGAAAGGATAGTATATACTCCTCAGCTCTATGCGGGTTATGCTGCTGCACCTTTTTAATCTCATTTAGTTTGTAAATGAGTCTTTGGTGGAACAACGCATTATATAAAATCAAAAAAAACGGCGCGGAACTCCACTTATCGTACTGAGGCCCTCGGAGAGCCCTGCCACAAATAAGGGAGCCCACGCCTAAACGTGAGCTCTTGCTTATCATCTTGTGGCATTGAAATTTCCGAGGTTTCAGTACAAGACTCAAAGCGAAAGCTTCAAATTAGATTATGAAGAATTCGCAAATCTATATTTCTATTCTAATAACATTATTCTTTATAAGTCAAATATAAGAATAAATGCATAATAATGGTACGTGTACCTTTGATGATTTCTGTAAAAAATAATCACTTGCTTCTTCAATGGGAGAAGCAACAAAAATCGAAAAATATATTATCGCTAAAGTAAAAGAAAGGCGAGAGGAATTGGGCTACACGCAAATTGCTCTATCTCAAAAACTCAATATGAGTGATAGCTTTGTTGGGCATGTTGAAACTCCCAAACGACGAGCTAAGTACAACATCAACCATCTAAATGCTCTTGCAAAAATCTTCAAATGCTCACCGAAGGATTTTATGCCGGAAAGACCTTTATGACCTTGTATCAATTCAATATGATGGATGAAATGGAGCAGATGGAAGCCATCTGGTATAAAAGCACAAAGCTGGCCGAAAGAGAAGATGAAACATTTCTCTACATACTCCATCAGATAGATTCATTTTATGTCGAAGAAAAAATTCATAAAGAGCACAATGTCCGTCATGCTTTCAAAAGTTTTTCCTCCACCAACTCAGATCTATTAAAGCCTTACTTGGATAAAATTGACGTTTCAAAATTGTGATAACTTCCTGAATTCACTGATGGCTCCTTTTTTACTAAACGGATATTGATGTTTAACTGAGCCAATATAATTATGTGCTAAGTGTCTTTCATTAGTGTGGGTCCCCAAAATCATAATCAAGTGAATCTAGCATTAGCAAAACAGGGGTAAATCCTGATTTTACAAAGAAATTTCCTGTTGTAATTTTGAGCTTTCCTTGAAAAGTTTTTTCACCTGAAATCCGAACCTAAGATGAACCTCCACCTCTTAATTGACCGATTAACGGTCAGCATTTTTTCTTATGCAAATAAGGAAATAAAAATTGTCAATAACATAAATCCCTTTTTGCAGGCAGAAGCACGGGAAGAAATACTGAACAATCTTCTGAGTAACCTGCTGGGTCAAGCCACCTTTCATGCAAAGAGTAAACACATCAGGATTTCCTCCAGGGCTTTTCATAATGTTATCTTGATGAATATAAAATACAAAGATCCTCGTCCGGTATATGATCTGGAAAAAGATTTGAGTGAAGTTAAAAACCAGGCTGAAATGCTCGGTGGGTGCTTGTATTTTGCTAAAAATAAAATAAATGGAACTAATATTTCTTTAACTTTTATTAATCATCAGATATCTGCTTCGGTTCCCAACTGGAATGCCAAATTAAACTAAGAACCAATGTAAGAAGCTCACACCTTCGTTGGCGTTAGGCAGTGGTTTGAGTTTAGGATATCATCGAATCGAAAATCATCTATTCATACAACCATTTACAAACACCCCCATGATGGGAGCAGGCTCCTCTGCCTGTGGCATAGCTTCTGCTTCCGTCACAGCAAATAGCTCCTACTCTTACCTGGTATAATTGGGTTTCTTTCTTTGGCTTATAAGTTGGTGTTACACTTGTTTGCGGCTTTTCCCAGGTATAATTATTTTTATTACTACTAACACTCTGATTGGCTAAAGAGGGGGTCGGATTCTTTACCTTCTTTTTTTGTTTTTGTAATGTATTTATTGTTTGTTTTTCATTAAGGACCCGGATTAATGAATCCACCTTGCTCTCTAAAGCAACAACTTTTTCCTTCAAAAGAAGATAATCTGTGTGACCACTTATAGTGGTATCGTCTTTACAGGATAAAAATATGCAACATGAAAAAACGGATATAGTGAGAATCTCTTTCAACCTGAAAAAATTTGGCGGCCTTAATCTTGATATAAAGCAACTTAATAAAAGTATTAATTCACTTGAATTTTAAACCCGTAGTAATACGGATTCTCACACCGTAGAAACCACTTCTTTAAAGGTTTCCAACGCAATAAGTTTGAAAGTTGGATTTCTTAATGAGCTGTTATGTTAGTCCACGATTCTATATTAATAGTTACTAATCTGTATAATTTATTATAGCATTTCCTTCTATATCATAAGTTGGATTTTTTATAGCAGTTCTATAAACCAAAAAACAATATGGCAGCAAGAAAAAAGCAAAAGACAGCAAATGTGGCACCTCAAGAAGATGCAATTGTACCTAAGACCAAGCACCCACTTGTATTTATTAGTCACGACACAAGGGATGCAGAACTTGCAGAGGAGTTTAGCAATTTATTGAAAAGTGCAAGTGCAGGAGCTTTGAAATCCTTTCGTTCATCCGATAAAAAAGGGACACAGGGAATTGAATACGGTTTAGAATGGTACCCTGCAATAATGGATAAAATTGATGAAGCGTCTGAGGTAGTTTGTTTACTCACACAACGAAGCGTTGACAGACCATGGATACTTTATGAGGCAGGTGTGGCAAAAGGTAAATTAAATAAAGCTGTAATTGGAGTAGCATTGGGCATTCCCCACAGTGTAGCTTTTACCGGCCCTTTTGCACAGTTCCAAAACAATGATGGCTCTGTTGACTCAATTACAAAATTGGTTCTTGACTTGGTTCGCAAAGTGCCGGGCCTTGATCCTGATACAGATTTAGTAGGACAATTAGTTGAAGCATTTCACCAAAAAGCAAATGAGATAATTGCAACTCATCCAAAAAAGAAAGAAAATGCAGTTGAGGAGCCAAATGAAAATATCGTAGCAAAGCTGTTTGAAGAAGTAAAAATTATGTTTGAAAGTTTACCATCTCGGATTGAAAACAGAATTGATCCGGATATAAAAAGAAGAAGGAGAAAATTTCATCCGATGATGCTTGAAGAGCTTATGCATTTTGGCTTCAAGTCAGAAGATCCCAATCTTTCTTTTTTAATGTTAATTAGTTTTTTTAAGGAAGATTTCCCTTGGTTATATGAAATTGGCGTTGATACATATCGCACTCTGAAAAACTCCAAAAATAAAATTGAGAGAAAAAAGGCAATTACAAATTTTGAGAGAGCATTTGAAATGTTTGGTCACCCTATGATGAAAGAGTTTTACGGACGTTCAGAAGATACATATATGTTTTACAAAGAATTCAGACACATTATGCGACGCTATTTAGAACAGTTTTTTCACGACGGAGGGATAGATCAAAAAGAATAATACATAAAAACAATTGTATTTCAGACAAAAGCATTTATATGTAACGTAGGTATTTGTTTGACTTAACAATAAATTGAAAAAAATGGTAATTATTAATTATATCTTTTTTGAGTCTTATGATCAGTAGTGTAACCGATCGAATTTATAATAATTTTTCTCCCGACTACAAAACAATTCGTCCCCTTTGCAAAGCTTTTCACTTTTTCAACTTCACTATTTCATTGCACATTTGTTTCCATTCTGAACTATTATAGTACAGAATAATAAAGGATTAGGCATTACTAAAACTTAAGCAAGGCTGTGATTAATAGCGATTTTTGAATCAGCTATGGCTTTATACTTTGAACTGGAGTTATTGGAAGATTTGATTTCAATTACCCTGAACCCCAAAAATTTCACAAATGAAAATTCAGTTAAGAACCAATACAATAAATGGTCCCGGTTAGCGATCACAGAAAGAGAAAGGATTAAAAAAAAACTGAGAAATGGTCTGCTCTGTATTCAAAAAGAAAAGCAGAGAAAAATTTATATACAGCAGCACCAGTCTTCTATCATTCACTTGCAGAATAAGCTTAGTGAATACCTTCATGCACTTAACTCAAATCGTTCAACAGGTAAAAGAACCTCCACACAGTTAATCTTAGTTTACCGGCATTTCAATCAATGCCTGGAAGATTTATTATCTTTTTTGGAAAAGAATTTCACAGACTACTTTAACCTGGAAGAAAGGATTTCTGCAGACTATGCACAGGCTTTTCAGGAGGAATATTCATCTCGGTTAAAATCTCTCCACAAACAATTACTTCAGACAGGTTTGGATAAGGCTTTACCGCAAATGCTATTCTCAACGATCAACGATTTATTTTATGGAAAGAAATCAATTACATATCGTGATATAGATTATATAAAGGAACTCACTGAAGAATTGGAAAATGTAAGTAGCCGTAAACCCATTACACATTATCCCACCCTCGCTGAAATTTTGATTGAATTAAACTTTAATTGTCCTGATTTCAAAAACTACTTTCTTCATTTCATAAAAGAAGAAATAAACAAAGCGGATTCAATCAATGAAAAGCTGGAAAAAATTTACTATCACGTCAAAGAAATTTCTCTCATAAGAGCAAGAAAGGGTAGGAGACTCTTTCCAGATGCACTTTCGGTTCAAACCCACATTGCAGGTTATCTTCAAAGGGAATGGCATTATGTAAAGAAAAAACAATCTCTTTCGGTATCTGATTCTTCTAATAATAAAGAAAATGATGAAGAACCACTCGAAGCCATTCACTTACAGATGTCGGTAGAAGAATTAGGATTGTTAACGAATATCCAGAAACAAGCGGGACTTTTAAAGAACACAAATATGCGAAGCCTGGCAAAACTCCTTGCTGCCAACCATCGTTCTCTACGTAAGGATAAGCTATCCTGGCAAAATCTTTACAACTGTTTCAGTAAGGTGGAAATGACAACTATAAACTCTTTGGATGATAAACTCATTACCATGGTGAATACCTTGCGAAAAATAAAATCTGATTTAAAAAACAACTGATTCGCTCTTATTAATGATTCGTGGTGTTGTAAAGACATTCCGGAAATGGGATTAATTAAAATAATCTTTTCCAATACTGGCGTGCATTTCACCGGGCTTGTACAAGCCCTTCAAGCTTTCTGAATCTATCCATCTTCTTGCTTTGCTGCATAAAATTCACCACTATGGCAGTAAATATTCTTACTAAAGAAGACCTCTCTCAGTTCAAGACTGAACTCATTACAGAAATTAAAAATCTTTTTGACAATTCCGCTCCGGCTAAGCAAAAAAAATGGCTCAAGTCCTGGGAAGTAAGAGAAATGCTCGGCATTTCCCGCGGCACCTTGCAAAACATGAGAACCAACGGCACTCTTCAGGCCACACCTGTCGGCGGCCTCATGTTTTACGATTACGAAGACATTGCTAAACTCATGCAGGGCAAGAAGCAAACAAAGAAATGAAACCTTACCCCGGAGGAAATATCCCCTCCCCGGAGGGGCGAAGTTCTGTCACTCACAAGTATCAGAAACCGGGGTGGGTTCATTCACCATTGACCATTCATAATTCAAAACTATGCATACTCCATATCGTGGCCGTAGCCAAACCAAAAAACAAAAAGGAAATTGTAAACCTGCAATTTCAGTGGAAGAAAGAAAAAAAAGAAAACAGCGAAAGCGGATTGTTGATCTTTTTCCGTCATGGAAATGGTTTCTTCCATGCTACAATAATTCCAAACAAAATTCATTAACCAAAATCTCCCCTCTCCTTCAGGAGAGGGGTCGGGGGTGAGGTATGAACTATATAAGGCACCTCAATGCCTTCTTTTCCTTTATTCGTAGCGATAACAGGCTTACGTCTTCGCATGTGAGCCTTTACTTGGCTTTGTTTCAGTATTGGAACTTCAACCGCTTTCAAAATCCATTCCCAGTTTATAGAGAAAACATGATGCAGTTAAGCAAGATCGGTTCAAAAAATACTTATCACAAATGCATCAAAGAATTGCACCAGGCACAATACATTCTGTACCATCCTGCAGTTTCAAAATACCAACCCGTTAAAATCAGCATGATTCGCCTTGACACTAAACAGGAAATAGCAACATACAATCAACTTGAACTCTTCCCTACAAAGGCAAGTCCTCCCCTGAAGGGGGAGGATTTAGGAGGGGGCTTTAGTCCCAATAATGAGACAGCACAAGTACCGATTTTGACCGATACAAGTCCCAGTATCGGTACACCACAAGTCCCAAATATGGGACACCCTATAAAACCAAACATTAAACAAAAGAGAGAAACACCCACCCACGAGATTTTTAACAGAAATAAAAAAATACAGAATTCAGTAAATGACATGGCCGGTGTACCAAAATTGATACCTGAATCTTTAAGCGAAGTCGAAGAGTTTTTCAAACAATCCAACTACCCGGCCACCGAAGCAAAGAAGTTTTACAATCACTACAAAGCACTTGGTTGGAAAATACAAGGCAAAACTCCGATAGAAGATTGGAGACCTTTAATTGAAAAATGGATGGCCAATGCAAAGAAATGGGATTTATCCCCCTCTGGAGCGGATGGATCGCAGAACCGGGGGAGCTTTGATAATCCACAGAAAGATTTGCAGTATCTATATGACTCGTTCCTCGAAGGCAAAAATATTTTTCAATACTTGCTACCAGAACATTTTGACCAGCTCAAACTCGAATTAAATGAAATAGCAATTCAGGAAGCAACAAAAGAAAGAATAGGCCAGCTCACAGGAGTAAATAAATATTCAGTCACTCAGCTTTTACAAGCCTATCTATCTGGCAATCCCGAAAACGAATTAATCCTTAAGGACAAACCCAATCTCATCGCACTGGCAAAAAGAATTGCAGTAATCAAATACTTCGACCGACTCAAACAATCAGGTTCTTCATTATCCCCCGCTGGCGGGGGAAGCTCTCCAAATAAAATAAACTATTGAAAGGGGGTGGATCTAACAATTCACAATTTTAAATTCAAAAACATGAATATCAAAAACTACACATCCACAGTCGACGCATCAAGAAGCATGGCAAAGATTGAAGAATTACTTGTCGAGATCGGGGCCACAAACATCAACAAACAGTACACGGATAAAATCTGCACCGGTATCACTTTTTTGTTATTCGACAAACAAATGCAACAAACAATCCCATTTCATTTAAAAGCTCAGGTCGAAGAATGTTTCACCATTCTCTGGAAAGATGTCAAACGGCCAAGACCTGACACCAAATCAACCCTGCAGCAACAGGCAAACAAAACAGCCTGGAAAATCCTTTCGGACTGGACCGAAATTCAATGCTCCATGATCCTGC
>OEMC01000060.1_pt1 | contig 14271 bp, 18 predicted proteins | sample 1503201 | NCBI WGS metagenome assembly OEMC01 (sample SAMEA104379564, study PRJEB20068) | metagenome | isolation source: 1998 | reverse complement strand
CCGCCATTTTCATCCAGACTTTCCCAGAAAAATGTATGATTCCAATGACCACCACCGTTGTTACGTACTGCAGGGGATATTTTCCCTGCATTGGCCACCAATTCTGCCAGGCTTTTATTTTCATGTTCCGTGCCGGCAACGGCTTTGTTCAGGTTGTCAACATAGGCCTGGTGGTGTTTGCCATGATGTATCTGCATTGTCTGGGTGTCAATATGGGGTTCCAGTGCATCGTGTGCATAAGGAAGAGGAGCTAATGTAAATGCCATAGATTTTTTTTTAGATTTAATATTTAAGATTTGTTTATTTATGCTGGGATTACAAATTTACTAATGAAAAGTTTGTATAGTTCACTGGCTTTTTTCGAGATATGGAATAAAATTCAGCTCCTGTAACAGCAAAAGCATATAGGTTTACAGTAACTTTCCTCCTCATTAATCAAAACAACACTATGAGTAAAGGTTCATCTTCAGCATCACGGCGAGGGTTTATAAAAAATATAACCGGTACGATGCTGGCTTCATCTATTCCTGCAATTATCAAAGCAAATTCCAAAGCTCGATTAGAGCCTTTGCTACGCAGTTATTATAGTCCCAATGACAATATCCAGATTGCCCTGATTGGGGCGGGCGGAATGGGAACTGCAGATGCGAACACAGCGATTTCCCTACCGGGAATAAAATTAGTTGCTGCTTGTGATCTTTATGATGGCAGACTTGAAACAGCTAAGAAAAATTATGGCCAGGATATTTTTACAACCAAAGATTACAGGGAAATACTGCAACGGAAAGATATTGATGCAGTAATTGTTGCTACACCGGATCATTGGCATAAAGATATTTCAGTGGCGGCCATGAACAGCGGCAAAGCAGTTTATTGTGAAAAACCGATGGTACATGATGTAACGGAAGGTGGGGCTGTAGTAGAAGCACAAAATCGTAATAAAGTAGTCATGCAGGTGGGCAGCCAGGGAATGAGTTCTTTGGGAAATGAAAAAGCAAAAGAATTATTAGCTGCGGGGGCAATAGGGAAATTAAATTATGCCGAAGGTTTTTGGGCACGCAACTCACCCTTTGGCGCCTGGCAATACGATATTCCTGCCGATGCATCAGAAAAAACTGTAGACTGGAAAATGTTCTTGAATAAATACCCGGCACAGCCATTTGATGCTAAGCGTTTTTTCCGCTGGCGTTGTTATAAAGATTATGGCACAGGAGTATCAGGCGATCTGTTTGTTCATCTTTTTTCAAGTCTTCATTTTATAACTAACTCAAAAGGGCCGCAAAAAATAATGGCCATGGGTGGATTGAGATACTGGAAAGACGGAAGGGAAGTACCGGATATTTTAATGGGTATGTTTGATTATGCAGAAACAGAACAGCATCCTGCTTTCAATTTGTCCTTGCGGGTAAACTTTGTTGATGGTACGGCTGACAGCACATATCTCCGGCTGGTAGGCAGCGAGGGAAGCATGAATGTAGAATGGGAAAAAGTAACCTTGACAAAGAATAAAGCGTATGCAGCAGTAGACGACCCTTTGCTGAAAACAAAAGCGAATAAAGAAGCTTCCGAGGTATATGAGCGAAAACAAATGGTACCACCAGCTTCTACTGTTTTTAAAGTGGAAGAAGGATATAAGGGAGCCCATTATGATCATTTCTATAATTTCTTTAATTGCATCCGGAATAAAAAAGTTTCTAAGGAAGATGCACTCTTTGGTTTCAGGGCTGCAGCGCCGGCCTTGCTTTGCAATGACAGCTATTTCCAGGATAAGGCTGTAAAATGGGATCCTGTTAATTTAAAACTTGTGTAATAAAAATTTTAATCGTAAAAATTATGAAGGCAATATTACTGGTCGCTTCAACACTTCTTTTATTTTCATTTGAGGTTGGGAAGGATAATAAACTTACAAAAGGTGAAAAGAAAGCCGGTTGGAAATTATTATTTGATGGCAAAACCATGAATGGCTGGCGGACATATAAAGATAAACCCGGCAATAGTTGGGAAGTGGCAAATGGCGAAATGCACTGCAAAGGCAGTGTTGTGGATAAAAGCGACAAAAGAGCTGACCTTATTTCCCTCGATATGTTTGAAAATTTTGAATTATCTATTGATTGGAAGATTGCAAAAACCGGTAACAGCGGCATCATGTATCATGTAAGGGAAGCGGAGGATGCGGCTTACCTCACCGGCCCGGAATACCAGTTGATAGATGATGAAGGATTTCCTGAAAAACTGGAAGACTGGCAAAAAACAGGAACGGATTATGCTATGTACACTACAACTTCAAGACCGGTTAATCCTGTAGGAACCTATAACAACACAAAAATTATTTTCAAAAATGGTCATGTAGAACATTGGCTGAATGGAGTGAAAGTGGTAGAGTTTGAAGCTTGGTCTGATGACTGGAATAAAAGAAAAGCAAACGGGAAATGGAAAAATGCCAGCAACTACGGTAAGTTCAAATCAGGATATATCTGTCTGCAAGATCACGGCAGTGAGATATGGTTTAAAAATATCAAGATAAAACCGCTGTAATTATTTTTTCAGGCGGGCAAGTTTTTTCCCTTTTTCAGTAAATGTTTCTACAACACCTCTTGTTTCCAGATCAAGACGGACGGAAATGGTATACCAGGGAATAGAACCCTTGAATCCTGGTATTTTCTTACGGATAATTTTTACTACATCATCAGTGAGTTCTGTAAATGTTTTTCCTTTACTGGCTTTCAGGCTTTGAAGAATGGCTGATTTAACCAGCTCATAAACTGTGGCATCCATTTTCATTTCTCTTCCGGATTCCGGATGTGTAGTCACTACTTTTTTTATTGTTAGCTTAGCCATAGGTCATCTTTTATTTTTAAAAAAATCTTTCATTAATTGGGTGCATTCATCTTTCATTATACTTCTGATCAATTCAGTCTTTGGATGAAAAGGCCAGTTAGTCCCTGCTGTTTTTTTGTAACCATTCTTTTCATCATCAGCGCCATAAACGATTTTGCCAATCTTACTCCAATAAACTGCACCGGCACACATAAAGCAAGGTTCAACTGTTACATATAAAGCAGCGTCGGGCAAATATTTGCTACCGAGAGCATTAAATGCAGAAGTCAATGCAATCATTTCAGCATGGGCTGTTGGGTCGTTCAGCTTTTCCACCATATTGTATCCACGGGCAATAATTTTTTCATTTAAAACTACCACCGCGCCAACCGGCACCTCATCAGCATCAAATGCCTTTCTTGCTTCCTTCAGTGCCTGCATCATGTAATATTCATCTGTCATGGTTTAAAGGTAAAAAACTTAACTTGACTTCAAATTCGATCATGTCTAACACCGTTTCAGAACAGCTTTTGGGAATCAGGTCTTTCTACGAAAGCGGAACTGCCCGTTCATTTATTTTCCGTAAAGAGCAACTCAAAAATTTAAAAAGAACATTACTCAAATATGAAGAGGAAATTTATGAGGCACTGCATACAGATCTTGGCAAAAGCAAAGAGGAGTCATATGCTACTGAATTTGGATTAATTATAGCCGAAATAAACCATACCCTGAAGAATTTAAATGTTTGGATGAAACCGCAAACAGTGGGTACAACACTTGTGAATTTACCTTCATCCAGCAAAGTCTACAGAGATTCATTAGGTGTTGTATTGATTATTGCCCCATGGAATTATCCGCTTCAGTTATTACTTATACCTTTTATTGGCGCAATAGCAGGAGGCAATTGTGCTGCATTAAAACCTTCTGAACTGGCGCCTGCTACAGCCGCCATCACTGAAAAAATTATTGCCGAAACATTTCCACCAAACTATGTTAAAGTGTTCAATGGTGATGGGGCAACCCTTGTTCCTCAACTGATGAATGAATTCAGATTCGATCATGTGTTCTATACCGGCAGCACTATGGTGGGAAAGATTATTTATAAAATGGCTGCTGAAAAACTGATACCTGTTACCCTGGAATTAGGAGGCAAAAGCCCGGGCATTGTTGAAGCGGATGCAGACCTAAAAGTAGCTTCAAGAAGGTTGGTTTTAGGGAAATTTATTAATACCGGCCAAACTTGCATAGCTCCTGATTATTTGTTGGTACATACTTCCGTAAAAGATGAACTTTTGAAAAACACCATCCAGGCAATCGAAAAATTTTATGGCAGTGACACGGGGAGCAGCTATGATTATGGAAGGATTATCAACGAAAGACGATTTGATAAACTGGTAAGCTATCTAAAAGCCGGAAATATTCTTTATGGAGGCCGGCATGATCGCAATAAACTATGGATTGAGCCGACCATATTAGGCAAGGTATCCATGGATTCGCCTTTGATGACTGAAGAAATTTTCGGACCCCTTCTTCCCATCATTACATTTGAAACAACTGACGAAGCGGTTAATATTGTTCAGCAAAATCCTGAGCCGCTTGCTTTTTATGTTTTTACATCTAGCAATAAAAAAGAAAAAGACTGGATTGAGCGAATTCATTTTGGCGGCGGCTGCATCAATAATACCGCCTGGCATTTTGCCAATAAAGAATTTCCTTTCGGCGGGGTTGGTAATAGCGGGTTAGGCGCTTATCATGGAAAACACAGCTTCAATACATTCACAAGGGAAAAGCCGGTGATGAAAACACCTACCTGGTTTGACCCCTCTTTTAAGTATCCTCCAATGAAGGGCAGGTTGAATTTTTTTAAAAAATTTATTAATTAAAGTTCTTTCATTGACAAGATGAGTTTCAGAAGTAAAATATTCAATATCCTGAAGAAAACATTGATTATTCTTTTAATGTTTTTAATAACATTTACAGGCTATGTGTTTGTTGTAACAGCTAATACAAAGAATATGAGCATACGTCAAAAATTTTTAAAAGTGACTTATCCAGCCCTTACATGGTGGAACAGGTTAACAGGCATGAAGAGTAAGGTGTTTACCAATAACGCACCGACTCAACCGCCTCAATCTTTATACGACCTGTCTGTAATCATGAATAATGGCAACACAGTTCCTCTGTCTTCATTTAAAGGGAAAAAACTTTTGTTGGTCAATACAGCTTCAGATTGCGGATACACCGATCAGTATGATGCTCTGCAGAAATTATATGAAGAGCAAAAAGACAAAATTGTTGTGATCGGCTTCCCCGCCAATGATTTTAAACACCAGGAAAGAAAAACGGATGAGGAAATAGCGCAGTTCTGTAAGCTGAACTATGGCGTCACATTCCCTTTGGCAAAAAAAAGCACAGTGGTACAAGGGCCTGAGCAAAACCCCATTTTCCAATGGCTGACTGATAAAAATAAAAACGGATGGACAAGTAAAAAACCAAGCTGGAATTTTTCAAAATACCTGGTGAATGAAGAGGGGATACTTGTTGGTTATTTTGATCCTTCTATATCGCCAACCGGAAAAGAAATGCTAAGCGCAATAAAAAAATAGGGCGGTTTATACAAAAGGACGAATCTTTTACCATCAAATAAAAAATTCTAATGACATACAATGACTGGATTGGCATTATCGGCGTTGGCCTTGTGTTACTCGCTTATTTTTTGAACACCATAAAACTGATTCCGGAAAACGGAAAATTTTTCTTTTTCCTGAATGTTATTGGCGGCGCATTAAGTTGTTATGCAGCTGTGCTTATTAACTTTCTTCCGTTTGTAATATTGGAAGCAATCTGGACAGTTGTTTCTTTTTATGGTTTGGGAAAAACTATGAGGGCCGGGTTATCTTAATCCACCGGACACTTTTCATGATAGTTCACCAGTTCTATGGTTGATTTTTCAAACTCAAATCCTGAATAGGTAACAACGATATCATTAAGCACTTCATCAATTTCTTCTACCGTTTTCAGGGCGACTAGTTTATTCCTGTATTCTTTGATATTGGGTAACCCTTTCAGGTAGTTTGCATAATGCCTTCTCATTTCATTGATGCCTACAACAGAATTCTTCCACTCAACTGATTTATACAAATGATTACGACAGACATCTACACGATCTTCTATTGTTGGCGGGGGTAAATGTTCTCCTGTTTTTACAAAATGTTTTATCTCGTTAAATACCCATGGATAACCAATGGCCGCACGACCGATCATGATACCGTCTACTCCATAGCGGTTTTTATATTCGAGGGCTTTCTCAGGAGAATCAATGTCGCCATTGCCTAAAATCGGAATCTGGATGCGGGGATTGTTTTTCACTTTACCGATTAATGTCCAGTCAGCCTCGCCTTTATACATCTGTGTTCTAGTTCTTCCATGAATCGCCAGGGCTTTGATGCCCACATCCTGCAAACGCTCCGCCACTTCTTCAATATTTTTTGTCTTATCATCCCAGCCCAATCTTGTTTTAACTGTAACGGGTAATGAGGTTGATTTTACAACAGCAGTAGTCAGTCTTACCATTAAGTCCAGGTCTTTCAACACACCAGCACCAGCACCTCTCAATGCCACTTTTTTTACAGGGCAACCGAAATTAATGTCCAGTAAATCCGGATTTGTTACTTCCACAATTTTTGCTGCAAGCGAAAGACTTTCTTCATCACCACCAAAAATCTGGATGCCGACCGGTCTTTCATAATCGAAAATGTCTAATTTTTTCCTGCTTTTAATTGCATCCCTTATCAATCCTTCACTGCTGATAAACTCAGTGAACATCAGGTCAGCGCCTTTGTCTTTACACACAGCACGAAAAGGCGGATCGCTTACATCCTCCATGGGTGCGAGGAGCAATGGGAAGTCTGGCAATTGTATATTTCCTATCTTAACCATCCTGATCTTTTATCGAATTAATAATTAATAATTATTAATTGCTGATTACATTTGAGTCTGCAAATTTACAACGCAAAAACGGGAGTAACTAACTATGATGTATTTAAAAACAAGACCCGCATGGGCCCAGTTATTAATGTTTATCGGGCTGGCTTTTGGTTCTTTCATAATATTAAGCCTGATCGGCACATTGATACTTTCCAGCATGACCGGGCTGAGCGTTTTGGAAATCAGTGATACAGACAAATGGGATTATTCCAATCCTGCTTTATTAACTTTTGTAAGGGGTATGCTTGTGATTCAGCTTCTCGGTTTATTTATCATTCCTTGTTTTCTTTTTGCTTATTTCTCTGACCCCAAACCCACCCAATACCTCGGTTTAAAATCTGCAAAGCCCATGTATTTTCTTTTAGGAGCTGTGGTGTTGATAGTGGCTCTTCCGCTGGTAGATTGGTTAGGGGTTTTCAATCACCAATTGATTCCGGAAACAACATCTCTTGGAAAATGGATGAAAGAAAGTGAAGAAACAGCGGCGAAGCAGATAGGGTTTATGTTGAAAAAAAATTCACTCCAGGACTTGTTTATGAATCTTTTATTTATCGCTGTCTTTGCAGGAGTGGGGGAAGAACTTTTTTTCCGCGGGGTATTACAGCGAATATTTATCAGGCTTTTTAAAAGCCCGGTAGCAGGAATTATTATTACTGCGATTGTTTTCTCAGCTATTCACTTGCAGTTCTATGGATTTATTCCACGCTTTATCCTTGGGGTATTACTTGGATTGATTTATTGGTATAGCGGCAGCCTTTGGCCGGCGATCGTTGCTCATTTTGTTTATGATGCATTTGCTGTGGTAATGATTTATTTTAATCCCTCCTTGGCTGACCAGGATGGGGCTACGGTGCAGATAGGTAACCAGGTGGTCATGGCATTGATCAGCGCCGTACTGGTAGCAGCGATTATCTACCAGATGAAGAAAAAATCAACCAATAGTTATGATTCAGTGTATGCATCCGATAAAATTGACAATTCAAATCCATTCTCGACTTAAGTAACTATTATCTATCATCTGATAAACTATCATCTGATTAATGGCCTTTAACTGGAAAACATTTCAAACAAGGACACTGACAGCTGTCGTATTTGCCGCGGTGATGCTAACGGGTTTATTGTGGAATCATTGGAGTTTTTTCATTTTATTTTCCATAATTCATTTTGGTTGCTGGTGGGAGTATTTTAATCTGCTAGAGAAAATTCATGCCACTATCATTCATCGCTATACCCGTTTAGGATTTATGCTCATTGGCTTTTCTGTCATGCTTTGGTTTTGCGGACCTGGATTTAAAATAAACGATTATCATTTAAAGGAAAATTTTTCATTTCCTGTTTCTATTGCCGGGCTTGTGATGTTGGGAATGGGAATTTTTCAAACAAAAAAAATTGAACTAAAAGCATTCGGAACGACAGTTCTGGGATTGCTTTATATTTCTTTGTGCTGGGGGTTGATGTTGAATTTATCGGGTACTGCAGAAGATTTTCAATCAAAAGATTATTTCTCTCTTATACCCTGTACCATCATTTTTTCTATCTGGATAAATGATACAATGGCTTATATCGTCGGGTCATTGATAGGCAAAACACCGCTATCATCCATCTCGCCCAAGAAAACATGGGAAGGAACTTTGGGAGGAGTAATACTCGCAACACTGGTTGCCTGGATTGTTGCAAGGCAATTTGATTTTGATATTGAAACAATAATCATCATCTCGGCCATTTCTTCAATTGCAGGAACATTCGGTGATCTTCTTGAATCCAAATTAAAACGATTGGCCGGTGTAAAAGACAGTGGCAGCTTTATGCCCGGCCACGGTGGTTTTTTAGATCGCTTTGATTCCATGCTGCTGGCAACACCTGCTGTGTGGTTGTATATTTTCTTTTTTCATAAAATAATTTAAACCACTGCAACACAACGGTACCCTGCAGGATAATTCTCCCTGTTTATCATGGGTTATTTATTCCTATTTTTGGCATTCAAAATTTCTACATGACGATTCACAAGGAAGGCTACGCTTCAATTGCATTGACAACATTGATTTTCGGGGCTATAAATATTTTTTCATTTTATTATATCAGTTTTCCGTCCCCGGTTCTTACCTGGATCATTTTTATTGCAACATTGCTATTACTCATCTTCATTATTTCTTTCTTCCGTATTCCAAAAAGAAAATTAACTGTGCAGGAAAATACGATTGTGGCCCCAGCCGATGGTAAAGTAGTGGCTATTGAAGAAGTACAGGCCGATGAATATTTTACCGATCGCAGAATCCAGGTTTCCATTTTTATGAGCCCACTGAATGTGCATGTAAACCGCAATCCCGTAAGCGGCACTATAGCACATAGCAAGTATCACAAAGGAAAATATCTCGTTGCCTGGCATCCTAAATCTTCTACAGAAAATGAAAGGCACTCTGTGGTGTACAGAGCAAATGGCAAAGAAATTTTAGTAAAACAAATAGCTGGTGCATTAGCCAAAAGGATAGTTAACTATCTGCAATCCGGCCAGCAGGTAAAACAATCAGAGGAAATGGGCTTTATTAAGTTTGGTTCCCGGGTTGATCTGTTATTACCACTCGATGCAAAACTGCAGGTGAAGATCGGCGACAAGCCACAAGGTGGTGTAACGGTGGTGGCGACCTGGTAATTTCTGGTTAAGGGAATTCTTAATGTCATCGTTGATTTGTCATTGGTCACTTCTTTTATCTAACTTTCACTACTTTTCAACCATTCAAAACAACTGTTTATGAAAATATTTTTCTTGACATTATTATTCATGATGTTCGGCGCTACTGTATTCAGCCAGCAACTAACCAGTCAACAAATTGATACATTAGCAGAACGAGCTATGAAGGCCTTTGAGGTACCGGGTATTGCGGTTGCAATTATTAAAGATGGAAAAGTGATCCATTCCAAAGGCTATGGTGTTCGCTCATTGAATACAAAAGAAAAAGTAGATGAAAATACTTTGTTTGGAATCGCCTCCAACAGCAAGGCTTTTACAGCAGCTGCATTAGGACTTTTAATAGATGAAGGAAAACTGAAATGGGATGATAAGGTGAGGGATTATATTCCGGAGTTTAAATTATATAGTCCATACGTTACGGAGGAGTTCACCATTCGGGACCTGCTTACACATAGGAGCGGTCTGGGACTCGGTGCCGGCGACCTGATGTTCTTTCCCGATTCATCAGATTTTACACTAAAAGACATTCTCTATAATCTTCGTTTTTTAAAACCCGTATCCGGCTTTCGAACCAAATATGATTATGATAATAACCTTTACATTGTTGCCGGTGAGGTTGTAGCCAGGATAAGCGGAAAAAGCTGGGATGACTTTGTTGAAGAAAGGATTTTAAAACCATTGGGAATGACTCATTCTGCCTGTTCCTTCGATCGTTTAAAAGAGAAATCAAATGTAATTGACGGACATGCTTCGGTGGAAGGAAAGGTACAAGTCATTGCAAGAAGTACTTTAAAAGTTGGTCATTCTGCCGGAGGTATTAACTCCAGTATTTCTGACCTAAGTAAATGGGTGCTGTTGCATTTATCACATGGAAAGTATGGTGACAACTTAAGCAAAAGATTATTTTCAGAAGATGTGCATGAAGAAATGTGGACACCTCAAACAATCATCCCCGTTCGAAATCCCGGACCTTACAATACACATTTTTCATCTTATGGCCTGGGTTTTGGAATTACTGATGTGAAAGGGTATAAGCAACTAAGTCATACTGGTGGGCTGGAAGGAATGGTAACGCAAATCAGTATGATTCCAGAACTGAACCTTGGTATTATTGTGCTTACTAATCAGCAGGAAGGCGGGGCTTTTACATCTATCACCAACCAGATCAAGGATAGTTATTTTGGCATAACAGGAACGGATAGAGTAACTCAATATTCAAATGGAAGAAAACAAGGGTTAGCTTTTGCAGGAAAAATCACAGACTCTATTTGGAGAGACATTACCTCTTTTCAAAAAGACAATGCCGGTAAAAGCGATTTTAAAATTTTCACAGGCACTTACCGTGATCAATGGTTTGGCGATGTTGTTATCTCAGTAAAAAATGGGAAGTTATGGTTCGATTCAAAGAGGTCGCCAAAATTAACTGGGGAAATGTTTGCCTATAAAGGCAACAGCTTTGTTGTAAAATGGAGGGATAGGAGTATGGATGCGGATGCGTTTGTAATTTTCTCATTGGATATGGAAGGAAAAGGCTCCGGGATTACTATGAGGGCAATTTCTCCATTAACAGATTTCAGTTATGATTTTCATGACCTAGATTTTCGTCGTGTACAATGAAAATAAGCAACAAGCTAACTAAATAGCTTAAAATATTTCTTCCAGTTCCTTCAGAGAGGTTACGGTATAAGTAGGTTTGATATCTGTAACAATGTTGGCATGATTAATAAATACCTGGTCGATACCGGCATTCATGGCTCCAAGAATATCTACTTCAATATTATCACCCAGCATAATGCTTTCGCGGGGTATGGCTCCGGTTTTTTCAAAAGCAAAATCAAAAATTTCTTTATTGGGTTTCAGGCTATTGCTTCCTTCAGAAGTGATGACTTCTTTAAAAAATTTATCCAGGCCTGAATAGTTCAGTTTGCTATGTTGAGTTTTTTCAAACCCATTGGTAATCAGGTGCAGTTCGTATTTTTTTTGAGTCAGATAATGCAAAATTTCAAGAGCATAAGGAAAAAGTATGGTTCTTGTAGGAAGCAGATTCAGGAAGCGGACATTCATTTCCTGGGCAAGCACCTCATCAGCAATTTTAAAATCAAGCAGGGCCATACGCATTCTTTTTACCCTTAATTCATCCTGCTTTATCAAACCTTTCCGATAGAGCTCCCACAGCTTTTCATTATAGGCCAGGTAGTTTTTATGAAATAAATCAAAATCATGGACACCTCTTTCTTTCAGGAGAAGTAAATTATAAAGCTCCTGCAAGGTTGCCCGTGCATTCGATTCAAAATCCCAAAGAGTGTGATCAAGGTCAAAGAAAAGGTGACGGTATTTGCCCCTATCCCCTAAAGGGGGATTTTTGTGTACCATGATTGAAAATTAGTTAAGTAATTTGCATAGCTTAAGTATCAAAAATAAACGATGTCTGAAAAAGAAAAGAATATTCATAACTCCCCTTTAGGGGACGGGGATATGAAAGTACTCATAACCGGAGCATCCCGTGGAATTGGAAAAGCAGTTGCAGAAATTTTTGCTGCAAACGGACATGATCTTTTATTAAGCAGCCGAAACGAAGTGGCCTTGTATAAAGTGATGGAGGGGTTGCTTACAAAATATCCTTCCTTATCTGTTAAAGCAAAGGCCTTTGATCTGAGCACAAAAGAACAGGCAAAGGCCTTAGGAGCCTGGTGTCTTGGGTCTGGCGTTCCGGATGTTCTTGTTAATAATGCCGGTCTGTTTGAACCAGGCAGTGTTTATAATGAGCCAGAGGGGTTACTAGAGAGCCAGTTGGCTATTCATGTAAACAGTGCTTATCATCTTACAAGAACGCTACTGCCCAAAATGATAGAGCGGAAATCAGGACATGTTTTTAATATGTGTTCTATAGCATCATTACAAGCTTACAAAAATGGCGGAGCATACAGCATCAGTAAGTTTGCTATGTATGGATTCAATAAAAATCTGCGGGAAGAAATGAAACCGCATGGGATTAAAGTTACAGCTGTCCTTCCCGGAGCAGCACTTACTGATTCATGGGATGGTTTTGATAATTCTTCCAAACGAATCATGGAGGCTGAGGATATTGCAAAAATGATTTACGCTGCTTCACAACTTTCAATGGCGGCCTGTGTTGAGGAAATTGTTATCCGGCCGCAATTGGGAGATCTTTAAACGAAACTACAAATTGAAATTTATTCACTGAATTTATATCCCACACCCCTTACGGAATAAAAGTATTTGGGATTGCGGCTGTCTTCTTCAAAGTATTTGCGGAAACTGAGAATGAAATTATCAATGGTTCGGGTTGTAGGGTAAACATTATACCCCCACACTGACTGCAGTATTTTTTCCCTTGGCACTACCTCATTTTTATTTTCAATAAGTAGCTTGAGCAACATGACTTCTTTTTTGCTCAACTGTATTTTTTGTCCATGACAGGTAACAGCTTCCTGCGCTTTAAAATCTATGGAGTTGTTGCCAAAAGAATACGTATTGCCGATTGTTTCTTTGTCCTGTAACTTTTTATTCTTTTCAATAAGCTTATTCACTCTCAGCAGAAGCTCTTCCAGGTTGAATGGCTTGGTGAGATAATCATCAGCTCCTTTTTTTAATCCTAATACTCTGTCAGCACTGCTGTTCTTGGCGCTAAGGATCAGAATCGGTACTTCATTATTTTTTAGCCGTATGGTTTCTGTTACATTGATACCATCCATTTCAGGGAGCATCACATCCAGGATAATGAGGTCAAAATATTCACTCTCGAATGTCTTTATAGCAGATGCACCGTCGTAGGCCGATGAAACTTCAAAACCTTCCAGTTCAAGATTAAGTTTAAGCGCCTCGTGAAGATTTTCTTCATCCTCTACCAATAATATAGAACCCCTGGTGGTTTCTTTACTCATGAATTATATATAAAAGTAATGGCAAAATTACTGCCGGACGGAGTATTGTTTGTCACTAAAATGTCGGCATTGTGGTCCCTGGCGATCTTCCTGCATAAATATAAACCCAACCCTGTACCTTGTGTCTTCCGCGTAGCTTCATTTCCGATCCGGTAAAATTTTTCAAATACTTTCTTTTTTTCAGTATCTGGTATACCATTGCCTTCATCAATAATGTTTAACCGCACCGCAGAATCATTTTTTTGGAGCAAACAGGTTATAGGCTTTTCCCTGGGAGAATATTTTACGGCATTTTCAATCAAATTATTAATCATCATTTGTAACAATAAAGGGTCGCCGGCTATCTCTATTTCCGGCTCGATTTGTTCTTTAAAAGCTCTTTCCGGGTAGCGATTTTTTGCTTCCTGCAGGCAATCTTTAACCAAGGATGTAAAATCAAGCTCTTCTTTTGAAAGTCTGGATCCTCCACCTTCCAATTCTGATGATACAAGAATATTATTGGTAAGAGAATTCAATCTGGCAGTTTCCTGCAGAGTCATTTGAATAATTTTTTTCTGCTTCTCTATATCAAGATGATGTTTCATTAGTGTTTCCAGGTTAAGCCGGGCAACAGAAATCGGTGTTTTCAATTCATGGGTGACAGCCATCATAAAGTTTTGCTGCTGCTGTTGCAGTTTGAATTGCCTGCGTACAGCCCGGTATACAAAGGAAGCGCCAATGAGAATCAGAATTAGAAAAGTAACTCCCTCGGCAATATATTTACGTGTATTTCTGGACGCCTCATTGTCTATTACTTCTATCTGTTGAGTCATCTGCTCTGGCGTTAAAAATTCCTGCTGAGAGTAAATAGTTTTGTAATGAAGATCTCTCATG
>OEMC01000155.1_pt1 | contig 15305 bp, 13 predicted proteins | sample 1503201 | NCBI WGS metagenome assembly OEMC01 (sample SAMEA104379564, study PRJEB20068) | metagenome | isolation source: 1998 | reverse complement strand
CCTTTGCCGGAATGCCAGCAATCATTGTAAAATCAGGAAAAGATTTTGTTACAACTGAATGACTCGCAATTACACAGCCCTTCCCTATTTTCACTGCCTGCAGTATTGAAACCCTGATTCCGACAAAACAATTATCACCAATTTCAACAGCCCCCTTAGAATATAAAGGTTGTTTGACAGGGGGAATATTCATGGTTGGATCAAAACCATGGCCGTGATCAGAGATATACAAATGCTCACTAAACAAACAGCCATTCCCGATAGATATTTTGTCAATAGCCGTAATGCAGGAATAATTACCAATCGCCACATCATTTCCAATTAATACAGAAGGAGTATATCTTTCATTTCCCAGATACTTTGAATATGCTGCTAACCAACTCATTTTTCCAATTGTCGTATTGTTGCCCAACGTTATATTTTCACCTCCTTCAATAGTAAGAGGCATTCCAAAATATGAATCTTTTCCTACACGAATTCTCCATTTATTACCTTTTCCAAATTTTTGATTTAAGAAATTGTTAATAATTCTATAAATAATATTTCGAAATAATTTTTTCATTCAGTATCTAAAAGTTTTGTTGTAAACCTGGTTTCAATATTTAATAACCCAGACCATTTTTCATCAAGTACTGTATTATACTGATTAAGAATTTTCAGTTTTGTATTTGATACCCATTGATCAATTAACTCGCCTCTCTGCGCCACTGCAAAGTCTAATTCATAAGCTGATGGTTTTAACGGCAACTCCATTTCAAACAATAACTCATACTTTCCTTTTTTAAGATTAAAAAAATGTTGATCATTATCTCTGCTGTTTGCACTAACAATGATCTCTCCATTTAGGTCCCGTAATACCAAACCAAATTCAATCATTTGGATTTCGTCATTAACAACATATTCTACCCCGATTTTAATTTTTTCTCTGGATAAACACGAAAAAGTTTGACTGCCTTTATGATTTATAAACCATGATTTAAAGTAGATTAGTTTATCAACCGGCAAATTATCCCTTATACCATCATTTTCATTTATGGAATCCATTTGATATTTTTCCAATACAGATTCGACGGTATCAATTGCCTGCACCAACCCTTTGGAAAGTAAGATGCCTTGGGGGCAAAGGGTTCTTACCGCCTGTAAATTATGGCTTACGAAAAGAACTGTCTTTCCTTCATTCTTACTCACCTCCCTCATTCTTCCCAAACATTTCTTTTGAAATTCAGCATCACCAACTGCCAACACCTCATCAACGATTAATATCTCCGGATCTAAATGTGCTGCAATAGCAAACGCCAATCTTACATACATTCCGCTACTATAGCGCTTCACTGGTGTATCCAGGAATTTTTCTATCCCTGAAAATTCCACAATCTCATTAAATTTCTTTTTTATTTCATTTCTGCTCATCCCTAAAATAGCGCCATTCAAAAAAATATTCTCCCTTCCTGTAAGTTCAGGATGAAACCCAGTGCCCACCTCCAACAAACTGGCTACTCTTCCTTTAATAGATACTTTTCCTGTTGTTGGTTCGGTAATCCGGCTCAGAATTTTCAACAAAGTGCTTTTGCCTGCGCCATTACGGCCGATTATCCCAACACGATCTCCTTGTTTTATTTCAAAATTTATGTCCCTTAATGCCCAGAATTCTTCCATTTCATCACCTTCCAGTACCTGCTGACCAGATAACATTTTCTTTGTGCGGAAATAGAAATTATGCATATGTTGCAACATCTGCTCCCGAAAGGTTTTATACCCGCCTTTCCTCTGGTGACCGATAACATATTTTTTTCCGAGATTTTCTGACTTGATTACTATTTCAGCCATTCAGTTTTTCTTTTACCAAGTATTTATTTTTATAATAAACCCAGTTTGGTTGCCGATGACAGTGAACAGATAAGATAATTGAAGTAGTCACTTTTCACGATAACGTCCACTCGCCTGATGTTTCCGCTTTTATCATCAATATTATAATAGTAATAATTAAGTCCTGCAAAAACTTCTTGCAGCCGGCTTCCTACATCTTCAGTGAGAACTTCGATTAAAAAATCCGGGTGATGCTCTGCCAGACAATCACGATAACCAGCCAGCACATGCGGCTCATAAGTTTCCACATCCACTTTTATAAGATCTGCTTTCAGTGGCTGATTCTTTTTAAAAAAACTATCAAGTGTTACTGTTTCAATAATCGTTTCTTTTCCGAGTTTACCGGTAGCCTTCATTTCTTCATTCAGCGATGCCGCCGCCACATGATCGTCACCTGTTTCGTAAATAATAGCAGTTCCGTTTTTATCTGATACTGCTTTTTCCATGCAAATAATATCATAGTTATTTAGCGTTACATTGGCAGTCAGTTTTTTATACATCTGGGTTAATGGTTCAAATGCAAAAACTTTTGCACCGGGATTAACTGCTTTCGCCGTTAAAGCATAAATTCCAGTATTAGATCCAATATCAAGAATGACTTTTGCTTTTTTGCAAAGCTGTATCCAAAGTTGCATAGATAGCTTTTCCCAGCCACCGGTTAATCCTTTCCAAAAGATATCATTTTCAATCTCCATGCCATGGTGTATGATATGAAAATCAACTGATTCATCAACCTTTACTTTCATTTTCCCTGTAAAATACAAGTGCTTATATATAGAATGAGGGGGTACCCAGAAAAACTTAATAAACTGAAAGATTTGTTTTTTAAAGGGAGCACTTTTGTAAATCCTTTTAAACAAATTTTTCATCATCAGGAATTAACGTTAGAAAATAAACAGAAGAATCTTCCTCTTTTACAAGTTCCTGATTTTTCTTGCAAGGTTACCTGCATATACACCTGGCTCTGTAATATTTTTTGTTACAACAGCACCGGCTCCAATAACCACGTTGTTACAAATTTCAACAGGAAGTATCGTGGCATTTGACCCAATAGAAACATGCTTGCCAATGATGGTTTTTTTCCACTTAGATTTATCGCCACCAGTCGGGCCACCGTTTTGCATCAGATCATTAATAAATACTACCCCATGCCCGATAAAACAATCATCGCCGATAATTACTCCTTCGCAGATAAAACTATGTGACTGAATCTTGCAATTGTTGCCTATGATCACATTACTTTGAATTTCTACAAAAGGGCCTATAAACACATTCTCCCCTATTGTGCATTCATAAAGATTTACTGGCTCAATTATGGTGATATTTTTGCTAAACCGAACATTTTTTATCCCAATATGTTTTATAAATGGCTTGTCCATGGTTAATTCAGCGTTTCAGCATCCGTATATATTTTTTCAATAAGCTGTACCGTTTTTAATCCATCATAACTGCTGGCTATGGCTTTTGCATCTCCGTTTAGTACGTCAACCAGGTTTTGATATACTTTATCATGATTACTCATTGAGCCCTGGTATAATCCATAGTCATTAGCCTTATTGCCAGTTGGCAGATTTAAAATACTACTGTCTTCCGTTTCCTGGTATTCCAGGTTATTAAGATATTGTCCGCCAATTTTTATCGTTCCCTTTTCCCCGATTAGAGTTAACGACCCCTCCATATTTTTTTTATAGCTATTTACCGAGAAGTTCACCGTACCAATGACTCCATTGTCAAATTCAAGAATGATCACACCCGTGTCCTCAAACTCGATAATTTTTCTATGCGCAAAGTTTTTAAGGAATGCCTTTACTTGTTTAACATCTCCAATCATCCATAATAAAAGGTCTATGAAATGGCTGAATTGGGTAAACAGAATACCCCCATCCATTGTTTTTGAACCATGCCATGTATCCTGATAATATTCCGGACCGCGGTGCCAGAAACAACTAAGCTGAATGCTGTATATTTTGCCAAGTCTGTTTTCCTCCAGCATTTTTTTTACAGCTACTACGGGTGGGTTGAACCGGTTTTGCTTGACGACAAAGAGCTGTTTGTTATTTTCTTCTGCAGCTTTAATCATGTTGAAACAATCTGCGGATGTGATAGCCATGGGTTTTTCACAAAGTACATGACAACCGGCCTTTGATGCATGTATGCTATGAGATGCATGCAGGCCATTGGGTGTGCATACAGATACAACATCGAGTTCTTTTTCTGAAGCCAATAAGGTTTCAATAGAAAAATAAACATGAGCATTGTTTTTTTTGCCCAAATCGTTTGCTTTGGCCTCATCAATATCACAGACTGCTACCAGGCGGCCTACGGAATGGATATGTTCTGCGTGCCGGCGGCCGATATTTCCACAACCTATTATAGCAAATCGTAGCTGCATGGGCGCTAAGGAAATTATTCGTGTGTAGTAATTGTCGAAAACCTATCCTTCAAGCGAAGGAATCTTGATTCATAATAAGTATAACTCAGCTTGCTGAATAATAATGTAAACAGAAATGCCACAACAACAAATACAAAGACATTCATAAAGCTTACCTGGGGGAAATGCAATGCCCTTGCTAGCACTTCACACAAGTTGATTGCAATTGGATGAAGTAAGTATATTCCATATGTATATTTTCCCCATTCACGGGCAAATGAAAAATTTTGAAGATTCAGCGGGGACGTTGATTTAGTGATTGCCTGCGCTGAAATAATAAAAGCAAATGAAAGGGATATAAAAAATCTTCCGATTGCTGCTCCATAGTCATACGAAAAAATCATATCGCTGAATAAAATCAGCAGGAACGAGCAGGAGAAAAAAAGCAAATGAGCCGCGGTTGATGTTCGCTCAAAAAAGGATCTCACTGATGGTTGTGTTTTAACCAGGTATGCCATCATACCACCAATGCCGAGGTCGAGCAAAACAGAAAAAGTGTGGAAATAGAGTACATGATAGCTATCATGATTCATCACACGGAAAAATAAAGACCCGCTTATTACAAAAGCAATTGCATGCAACCAAAAACGTTTAGGCAAAAAAGCAAAGATGAGCGGCCAGAACAAATAAAACTGCTCTTCTATGGAAACCGACCATGTGATATTTTGCAACATTACATCTTGTCCAGGATAATACTGCTCGATCCGCATTACATCAAAGTTGCTGAGAAATGTTAAGTGGTAAGCAATATTTGAAACCGTGGGAGTGATATTGCCTATTATTGATCGCAAAAAAGGGTACACAAAAAAACTAATGATAACTACGAGAAAAAATAACGGCCATATCCGGAGAATCCTTCTTATGTAAAAATTTTTGACAGAAATACGGGATTTGATCTCATGTTCACCTACCAGCAGATACGTAATGAGAAATCCGCTTAATACAAAAAAAATAGAAACGCCCATCTGCCCATTAGTGATAGCATGAAGCAACGTCTCCCAAAATGTGTTTTGTATTGGTAAAAATTGAAATGAACTACCGAAACCATGTTGAAGAAAAACCATGAAGGCAGCAATAAACCGGATAGAATCAAGGTTTTTAAAATATAATTTGTCTTTGCCCACCCGATGATGTATCGCTTTTGCTTTTACGAAGCATGATGTTCGCCAAATGAAAGCGGCATCATAACAGGATTGAGTAATTGGTTTTTTTTAAATAAGATCTGCAAAACTTTTTTCCATCTTCCGGAAAACGCTAATACCTATGAAAAGAAAGATCAAAGTGACCCCAAGGGACAAAAACAATCCTTCCCAATATAAAGGTGTTTTTTCTCCAAAAAAACACCAGCGAAATCCATCAATCACTCCCGTCATTGGATTGATGTAATAGAGCAAGCGAAATTTTTCCGGGATCATATTTGATGCAATAGCTGATGTAAATCCAACAGGGGAAATGTAAAGACCTAACTGAACAAGAAATGGAACCACATGTTTAAAGTCGCGGTATTTCACATTTAATGCAGTAAGCCATAGCCCAATTCCAAAACTTGCAAAAAAGGCCATTATGATGAAAAGTGGAAGAAAAATAAGATTAATAGAGGGCAAAACGCCAAACCAAATAAGAAGAATAAACATCAGCACAAGGGAAATAAAAAAATCTACAAGGCTGGTGATTACCGATGCTGCCGGGATAATCATCCGGGGAAAATAAACTTTTGATATCAATCGCTCACTTCCGACTAGACTATTACTGGCTTCTGTAAGTCCCGCAGCAAAAAATTGCCAGGGAAGAAGACCTGCAAAAACCAGAAGCGAATAATTAATTCCCTCTGAAGGGAATTTAGCTATTCTGCCGAAAACAAAAGTAAAGATCATCATGGTAAGCAAAGGACGAAGTACACTCCATGCCACACCGATGATGGTTTGCTTATAGCGAACTTTTAAATCCCGCCAGCTAAGTATATAAAATAATTCCCTGTACCGCCAGAGATCTTTCCAGTAGTTTTTTTCTGTACGACCCGGTTCAATATATATTTCAAAAGACATATATCTACACAGTAACTGAAATAAATTTTTCTTTGAATACCTGTTTAATTCCTTCATAAAGCGAAACAGATGCTTCCCAACCAAGAGAAGAAAGTTTAGAAACATCGAGCAGTTTACGGGGTGTTCCGTCCGGTTTTGATGTATCAAAAACTATTTCTCCTTTGTAGTCTGTAATTTCTTTAATCATCTCAGCCAATTCTTTAATGCTGATATCTTTACCTGTTCCAATATTTACCAGCCCGGGTTCATTATAATTTCTCATCAGGAACACACAGGCCTCAGCCATTTCATCTGCATGCAAGAATTCCCTGCGGGGAGACCCGGTACCCCAGACAATCACCTCCGGCTGATCATTCATTTTCGCTTCGTAAAACTTTCTTAACAAGGCAGCGAGTACATGAGAGTTATTCAAATCATAATTATCATTAGGTCCGTATAAATTAGTAGGCATTACTGAAATAAAATTGCATCCATATTGACACCGATACGCATCACACATTTTTATTCCTGCGATTTTTGCCATAGCATATGGCTCATTGGTCGGTTCCAATAATCCTGTAAGTAAATATTCTTCTTTTATTGGCTGTGGTGCTAATTTGGGATACACGCAAGATGATCCGAGGAATAAAAGTTTCGTTACTTTATTTTTCCAGGATTGATGAATGACATTAGTCTGTATTTGAAGGTTATCATACAAAAACTCAGCCCTGTAGATATTGTTTGCGTGAATGCCCCCGACTTTTGCAGCCGCCAGAAATACGTATTCGGGTTTTTGTTGAGCAAAAAAATCTATCACAGCCTGCTGGTTTCTCAGATCAAGCTCTTCAGATGTTTTTAAAATAAAATTATTGAACCCTTTTTTCTGCAAACACCTTAGAATGGCGCTGCCTACCATTCCCCGGTGACCAGCGATGTATATCTTACTGTTTTTTTCCATTACTCATGCTGTGGCAAGACATGAAATCCTGCTTCAAGCAGCATTTTATGCTTGCGGAAAAACTCAATATCATAAGCAACCATTTCACAAATCATTTCTTTAACCGTGTGTTTGGGATGCCATCCTAATTTCTCTTTTGCTTTGCCGGCGTTACCAATTAATAAATCCACTTCAGTCGGGCGGAAATAGTTGGGGTCTACGGCTACCACTTCCTGTCCTTTCTTAAATGTATATTCATTGGTGCATGATTTCACAATCCCTTTCTCGTCTTTCCCTTTTCCTTTATATTCTATTTCAACTCCTACTTCTTCAAAAGCCATACGAATAAAATCACGAACTTTTGTTGTGATCCCGGTGGCAATAACAAAATCTTCTGCTTTTGTTTGTTGTAGCATCAACCACATAGCTTCCACGTAATCTTTTGCATGGCCCCAGTCACGGCTTGCATCCAGATTACCAATGTATAATTTGTCAATAATGTTCAAAGCAAGTTGTGCCACCCCTCTTGTTACTTTTCTTGAAACAAATGTTTCACCCCTTAGCGGACTTTCATGATTAAATAAAATACCATTACAGGCAAACATATTGTATGCCTCACGATAGTTCACAGTAATCCAGTATGCATATAATTTAGCAACACCGTAAGGAGAACGTGGATAGAATGGAGTCTTTTCAGTCTGCGGAATTTCTTGTACCAAACCATACAATTCAGAAGTGGACGCCTGGTATATCTTGGTTTTCTTTGTCAATCCCAACAAGCGAACAGCTTCCAGTATTCTTAATGTACCGATTCCATCCGTATTTGCAGTATACTCTGGAGTGTCAAAACTCACTTTTACATGGCTCATGGCGCCTAGGTTATAAATTTCATCCGGTTGCACTTCTTGTATAATACGTATAAGATTGGTACTGTCAGTAAGATCGCCATAATGCAAAATAAAATTCCGCTGAGAGATATGTGGATCCTGATAAAGGTGATCAATACGATCTGTGTTAAAAAGAGAGGCACGGCGTTTAATGCCATGAACTATATATTCTTTTTTTAATAATAGCTCTGCCAGATAAGCTCCGTCCTGGCCAGTAATACCTGTAATTAAAGCTATTTTACTCATGAAAATCTGGTAGTTTAATTAAAACAATGGTTTTAGTTTCTCTTAGTTTCAATGATCTTTTTTAACCCTTCTTCCAATGAAATAAGCGGCCGGTTAAGGAGACATTGCATTTTCTCAATGTCTGGCTGGCGACGGGTCATATCTCCTTCAGCCAAAGCGGGCAAATGAATTATTTCAGATTTTGAGTTAGTAGTCTTTTTTATTATTTGAGCTAAATCAAGCACTGATATTTCTTGATCATTCCCAATATTCACAACATCATCAATAAATTTATCATGCAGTAAACAGTTTACAGTAGCTTCCAGGTTATCATCTATATAGCAAAAAGTACGGGTTTGCTGTCCATCACCAAATATAGTTATAGGTTCATTTTCTAATGCTGCATCAATAAATCTTGATATGACAAAGTCAGGGCTTTGTTTTGGTCCATATGTATTAAAAAATCTGAAGATGGTATATCCAAGTCCATATTCCTGATAATAAGAACGACAAAATGATTCGCCTGCATTCTTAACAACTGCATAAGGGAGTCTTGAATTCAGTGGCGTAGTATGTTCGTGTTGCGGTAAATGAACCGGTTCGCCATATACTTCTGAAGAAGAAGCATAGAACACCCGCTTTACACCTGTGTTCTTGCAAAGTGTTAACACATTTCTGATGCCTTGCAGATCATCCAGTACCATAACGGGATTGTCTAACGTACGTTTTACACCAACTACGGCTGCATAATGAAAAACATAATCAAACCCAAAGGTTTGAAAAATGGAAGCAATGTCATCAAAAATATTGGCGTTGGCTTTAATAAACCTGAATCGTTCAGATACCGGAAGGTTCAGTTGTTTCCCGGTCAAAAAATTATCAACGACTACAACCTGAGCTTTTGTTTTGTTTAAAAGATAGTCGCTCAATGAACTGCCAATAAATCCTGCACCACCGGTTATTAGAATCTTCATTTATGTTTTCTGTTTTTATTTCAAGCCATTGCTGCGATATGCAAAAGGTATTCTCCATAGCCGCTTTTGCGTAAAGGTTCAGCTATTTCTAATAATTTTTCTTTCGAAATAAATCCTCTCCGAAAAGCTATTTCTTCTATACACCCTATTTTATGACCTTGTCTTTTTTCAATCACTCTTACAAATTCACCAGCGTCACTCAATGAATCAAAAGTGCCGGTATCTAACCAAGCTGTGCCCCTATCAAGGATAGCAACCTTAAGTCTATTTTGTGCTAGGTAAGCCTTATTCACATCCGTAATCTCATACTCACCCCGTGCAGATGGTTTCAGATTCTTAGCGATATTGATTACAGAATTATCATAAAAATATAAACCCGGTACTGCATAATTTGATTTAGGTTGTCTGGGTTTTTCTTCAATCGATATTGCCATATTGTTTTTATCAAATTCCACAACTCCGTATTGATCGGGATTGGAAACATGGTATGCAAAAACACAGCCACCATCTATATCCGTCAAAGCAGGCAACATTGCCGTAAGACCTGACGCATAAAAAATATTATCACCAAGGATTAATGCCACTTTATCCTTCCCAATAAAGGATTCGCCAATGACAAAAGCCTGAGCTAGACCATTGGGTTCTTTCTGAATTGCATATTGAAAATTACAACCTACCTGCTTTCCATCACCGAGCAATCTTTTAAACTGCATATTATCTTCAGGTGTGGTAATAATTAAAATATCTTTTATTCCGGCAAGCATTAAAACAGACAGCGGGTAATAAATCATGGGTTTATCATAAACCGGCATTAATTGTTTGGAAACAGCTTTGGTTAGTGGATATAACCGGGTGCCTGATCCGCCTGCTAGTATGATTCCTTTCATAAACCCTACCCCTTAAAGGGGCTTTTGATGATTAAAATTGAATTATCTTTTATGATATTGTAAGTCATAATACTTTTGATATTCTCCAGATGTAACATGTTTCAGCCAATCCTGGTTTTGCAAATACCAATCAATGGTCTGGCTCAATCCTTCCTCAAAAGTAACGGATGGCTTCCATCCGAGTTCTTTACTGATTTTCGTTGCATCAATTGCATATCGTTTATCATGACCCGGCCTGTCCTTTACATACGTGATAAGGGTATTGCTTGTGCCGGGCTTTTGGCCGAGTTTTTCATCCATTAATTTACAAAGCAACTTTACAAGTTCAATATTCTGCCATTCATTAAAGCCGCCGATATTATATGTGTTTAAAATTTTCCCTTTATGAAAAACAATATCAATAGCCGCAGCGTGGTCCTTTACAAAAAGCCAGTCTCGTGTATATTTTCCGTCGCCATAAACCGGCAGTGGTTTTTTATTTATAATATTATTTATAAAAAGAGGGATAAGTTTTTCCGGGAAATGGTTAGGACCATAGTTATTTGAGCAATTTGATATCAGCACCGGCAATTGATATGTTTCTCCATAAGCTCTTACAAAGTGATCAGATGAAGCTTTGGATGCTGAATAAGGTGAATTGGGTGAATAGGTTGTTGATTCAGTAAAAAAGCCGGTTTCTCCAAGCGAACCATACACTTCATCTGTAGAAATATGATAAAACTTTTTCTCTTCAAAAGATGTCCAGCATTTTTTGGCCGTATTTAACAGGTTAACCGTACCAATAATATTCGTATAAACAAAATCAAGTGGCGAAATAATGGAACGATCAACATGAGATTCAGCTGCCAGGTGAATTATTCCATCTACCTGATAGTTTGTAAATATTGTTCCGAGGGCATCGTTGTCCAGAATATTGATTTTTTCAAAAAAGTAGTTTGATGCGTTTTCAATATCCCTTAGATTTTCAAGATTACCGGCATAGGTTAACGCGTCAAGATTAATGATTCTGTATTGTGGATATTTATCGACAAACAATCTTACAACGTGACTGCCGATAAAACCGGCTCCGCCGGTTATTAATATGTTTTTCTCAAATTTCACCCGGCAAAAATGTTGGAGTTTTGTTTATACCATTCATAAGTTTTTCTTAAACCTTGCGCAGGTGATACTTCAGGATTATATCCAAGTAGTTTTTTTGCTTTTGTTATATCTGCCAGGCTGTGTTTTACATCTCCGCGCCTTTCAGGGCCAAAGATCGCCTCAATGTTTTTATTAGTAATTTGTTGTAAAACTGAATGTAATTCCTTAAGTGTTGTCTTTTCTCCTTTGGCTATATTAAAAACCTGATTGATAGCTTTGGGTTCATGAGTGAACATCGCTAATAAATTGGCCTGTACCACATCATCAACAAAAGTAAAATCCCGGCTATGCTCTCCTGTACCGTTTATAACCGGAGATTTATTGTTCAGGAATGATTTTATAAAAAGGGGAATGACGGCTGCATAAGGGCCGGACGGATTTTGATGTGGCCCATATACATTAAAATACCTGAGACCGATAAATTCCATTCCATATAAATCAGCAAACACTTTAGCGTAGATTTCATTCGTCAGTTTTGTAACGGCATAGGGTGAAAGAGGTGAGCCAATTATGTCTTCCACTTTGGGTAATCCAGGATGATCTCCATAAGTAGAAGAAGAAGCGGCGTAGATAACCCTTTTAATCTTCTTCTCCCGTGCAGCATTAAAGACATTTAACGTGCCTGTTGCATTTACCTCGTGTGTAGTTACAGGATCTTCTATCGAGCGGGGTACTGATCCAAGCGCCGCCTGGTGTGAAATGATATCAATTCCTTCAGCAGCCCCCATACAAATAGCATAGTTCCGGATATCTCCCTCTATAAATTCAAATTTCGAATTGTTCTTTATCGCTGAAAAATTGGAAATGCTTCCTGTTTCAAGGTTATCAAGCACCTTGACAGCGGTTATTCTTTCGTCATGAATAAGAGCCTGGACAAGATTAGAGCCGATAAATCCTGCACCTCCTGTAACTAATACCTTCATTGAATAGTTTCAGTGACGATCTTCAAAAACTGGTTAGGTTTTGTTGCCGCCAAAAAATCTTTTGATTTTATTCATCATGATTACTGATTTAGGTGCATCAGTACCATCTTCAGTATCATAGTATCCTCCGCCATAACCATAGCCATAACCATACCGTCCATAACCGTAGTATCCATAGCCCGGTTTTATTTTTACATCGTTGAGGATCATTGTTATTTTCGGAAGTCTGTTTTCAGTGTAGAATTCATCAATCAAGGCAATCTGCTTTTTATAAGTATGGCCCTGGCGAACAATATATAAAGTAGCATCAGCAAATTTTCCCAAAGTCATAGCGTCACTCACCATGCCAACAGGCGCTGTATCCATAAGCACCACATCAAAATTGCTTTTTAACCAGTCGAAAAGCTCTGCTACCCGTGAATCAAGTAATAATTCAGAAGGATTGGGTGGCACGGGTCCGCAACCTATTACAAACAGGTTATCAAAACCCGGTACTTTTACCGGCAAATCTTCTAAAGCAGTTTTTCCGACAAGGAAATTAGTGATTCCGGTTTTTGTAGAAAGTTTAAGGCCGGAAATAAGTTTTGGTTTCCGGATATCAAACTCCAACATAACAGTTTTCCTTCCAGCCAATGCCATTACGCCGCCAAGATTGGTTGTAATAAATGATTTCCCTTCAGAACTGAAAGAAGATGTAACCATAATCACAGGTTTCTCAATCTTATTCAAAACATATTGAAGATTGGAACGAATAATGCGGAACTGTTCTGAAACCATGGAGCGATTTGTTTTACTCACAATCATGGATGAGCTGCTGTAAGAATGACCGACTTCCCCTAATACGGATGCTGTAGTAATTCTTTCAATATCAAATCTGGTATTAACCTTATCGTTAACAATTTCTGTAAAGAAAATAAACATAGCCGGCAAGCCGATGCCTATAATGATAGCAAGCAATTGGATGTTTCTTCTGTTCGGCTTGATCGGAATAGTGGTGGGTTGTGCCAAATCAAGGATTTTTGAATTGGAAATCGTGGCTGCTTGTGACATAGCTGTTTCCTCTCTTTGTTCCTGGAGAAATTTGAACAAGGCCAGTTTGCTATCCCGTTCCCTTTCAATTTCCAATAATCGCTGTGCTTTTTCAGGGATCAGCTTTATTTTGTTCTGCGCTATACTCCCTCTTTTATAGAAATCATCAATAATTATTTGATATGACTTTTTTATACTGTTTATTGTTTCCAGAATATTCTTTCTCGTCTTTTCTATTTCTGCATTTTTAGAAACGACCTGCACATTTCCTTCAGGTATTTTTCTTTCCAATAAATTTCTTCTTTCAAACTGAAGAGTATTATACGCTTGTATCATTCCACTAAGAGTAGCATCGTCAATAGTGAGTGAAGCAGGGACTTTTTCGTAATTATAAGTTGCATCTTCTAGATAATCCTCAAGTAATCCAATAATTTTCAATTGCAGTTCCTGATTGCTTACGGCTGTTTCTGCTTCCTTAATAGCAATGAAATAGCTATTTGTTTGCAAGTTTGCATCGGTCAGGTCATTTTCTTTTTTATAGTTAATCAACCGATTTTCAATACTGTCAAGATCTTGTTCAAATTTTGATAATTGCTGTGTAATATAATCCAGCCGCTGGTTGATGGTTACATTTTTATCCTCAATACTGGCAAGAAGATATTCTCTCATTACATTATTAATAATATCTGCCCCAAGTTGGGCATTTGTGTAATCAATCTGGATATTATAAATATTTGAGCCTGCAATTTTGGGTGAAACCCTTATCATAGGGGCGTAGGCAGCCGCCTGATTGGGTGCGGGATTCCATTCTACGTAATATTTTTTACCGGCAAGCCCTCCGGCAACTTTCGAAATTCTGAATACGCCATATGCATTTTCAAATAACTGCCCGATGCTGAAATTATTTTTTTCCTTACCCACCCTGAACTCATTTTCGCTATCAAATGATAAATCGAGCCGGAAAGGAGTTAATGAATCGTTGATCTTAAAAATATCAAGTCGGAAAGGGCAAGCTTTATAAATGTTCAGATTCTTGATTTTCCCAACCGCATAATAACTTGTTTGCAACCGTGCAGAGTCCACTACTCTTTCCATTAAAGGACGAGATTTAATAATCTCAATTTCTGTTTGAATATCGCTTACATTTTTTGCAAGGAAAATGTCATCAAATTTGTCTCCACGTGCATTATTCTCGGTTTTAAAAGTAATGGTTCCGCCTACCCTGTAAATAGGAGTGGTATAACGTAAATACAAATAAGCAGCCAGCAGGCAAACTGCTACGGATACAAGAAATACAGGTAGAAACCTGATATATTTAAAGAACATGTCTTTAAGCGTAAGGTTCCCGAGATCTTTGGTATTCGATTGATTACCCTCCATTCATTACTCTTTTATCTAAATATATTGTATAATAAAGCAATAGTGTTGATAATGCTAAATGCCATATTCATTCTTTGATTAAATACCTGATCGTTGAGTCTTGCTTTGTTTTTATTTGGATTAACCAGCACTACATCGTTTTGACGCAAATAATAATACGGTGATTTAAACAAATTACGGGAGGATAAATCTATTTTCCCATATTCAATTTTACCATCTACATCGCGAATGACAACTATATCATCTTTTTTCCCAAAAGTAGAAACGTCTCCGGCGAGGCCTACTGCCTCAAGTATATTCAGCTTATCTCCGGGCAAGTTTATCGGTCCTGGTTTTGATACTTCACCTAAAATAGTTATTCTGAAATTCAAAAGGCGTACAATAACCGTCGGATTTGTTAGTACAGAATCTTTTTCATTGACCTTTTTCTTTATTATCTCAGCCAATTGTGGCTTGGTAAGGCCCTCGGCTCTGATAGTTCCAATTTTGGGATATTGAATATTACCATCATTATCCACTAAAAAGCCTTGAGCTGTTCCACTATTACTACCGCCAAAATTTGCCAGGTTAAACATGGCGTCTGTTTTGCCACCATCATCAAT
>OEMC01000232.1_pt1 | contig 15791 bp, 15 predicted proteins | sample 1503201 | NCBI WGS metagenome assembly OEMC01 (sample SAMEA104379564, study PRJEB20068) | metagenome | isolation source: 1998 | reverse complement strand
AAAAGAATTGCAGTAACAGGAGCTATTTTACCCGGCGAATATGCGATAGTTGACAGGACAACAACAAGCAGTGATGGTAACGTGAAAGTCTGGTGTTTTGGCATAGACTAAATCTTTTCTGGGTTTTTAACTCTGGATAAAAAATTACTCCTGTGAATTTTCGTCGATTTAGCATTGATGAATAAAAAAGCCGCTTGTTCTTTACAAGCGGCTTAATGTTTTATTCATTTATGGTTAGGCTACTCCGGTTTTACTTTAAAAGTTTTTACCTGTTGTGCATCCATGGTGATGGATATTGCACCAAGTGCTTTACTTACCGGGCAGTTTGCTTTTGCTTCCTCAGCATATTGAGGAAAATCTTTTGCTTTCAATTTTGGAACCTTTGCCCGTACTTCAAGATGGCTGCCTGTTATTACTCCTGCTTCTAATGTTACAGTAGCTTTTGTTTCTATACGGCTGGGAGTAAACCCCGCTGCGCCTAACACAAAACTTAGTTTCATTGAAAAGCATCCTGCATGGGCAGCAGCTATTAATTCTTCAGGATTTGTAAAAGTACCGTCTTCAAAACGGCTCTTGTAATCGTAGGCTTTATTTTTTATAACCCCGGATTGAGTAATCAGTTTACCGCCCCCTTCTTTGCCGGAGCCCTTCCAGTTTGCTGTTGCTGTTCTTTTCATAATTAATTGTTTAAGATTTATTTTGGTTGGTTTTGCTCTTCTAATTCAGCCAGTCTGTTTTCAGGTTCGTTGTATTCTATAATAAAATTGTTCTTCCCCTCTCCTATTACAATTTTCAAAAACTTTTGTTGCACCAGTTCCAGCAGGCTCAGAAAAAGAAAAATGGCATGTACCCGGTTGTCGCAATTGCCAAAAATTTTTTCAAAAGCTAGGACCTTTTCCTGCCGCGCAGTGGATAACATATAATCCCGGCTTCCTTCCATGGTGTATTCATACTTTATTACCGTATGTACCGGCCGGTTCTTTGTATCCTGGTAACGCTGCATCACTCTTTCAAAGGCACGCATCAACCTGAAAAGAGTGATGGTTTGAATCTCGGTTCCTTCGGCTGCTTCTTCACCAATCCCTGCTAGTTCCTTTTGTAGGTTTCCTCTTTTTGCCATCAACATACGGGTAGCTTCCATTTCTGCCATCTGTGCCGAAGCTTCTTTGAATCGCTTATACTCAAGAATCTTATTAATGAGTTCCTGACGTGGATCTATTTCATTTCCCTGTTCATCCAGTTCTTTACGGGGTAACAGCATTTTTGCCTTAATCCGCATCAGGGTGGAAATAAAGAGTATGAATTCGCTGGACATTTCAATGTTCAGCGATTCCTGCCCATGTATATATTCCAGAAACTCGTTAGTGATTTTGGTAATGGGTATATTGTAAATATCCAGCTCGTCTCTTTCAATAAAAAAAAGCAAAAGGTCAAAAGGACCCTCAAATTGCGGAAGCCTTATCTGGTACGAAGTGTTATTCAAAGCAGGATGAATTTTAAGGGTTGCGTTGAAGACATTCTCCAAAGGAGTCCTCTGGGCCTTCAGAAAAAAAATTCTGCCACAAAATAACGGGACTTTATCTGACTATTAAAATATTATCGGCCAAAACTTTAAACCAGGCTCTGTTCCAGGTTCCTTTGGAAATAAAATTGTAAATCAAATCTTCTCACCCAGATAGTTGTCATTCATTGTTTAAAACGAGATCTAAAGTTTCAGGATGAGCCCGACCCCAAGTATTTCCTTCACCTGAAGCCTTTTTATTACATCGTCATCATAAATGAGATCAAGACTGATATTGGTCGACAGGATTTTATTAAACTTCATCGTCAGAAGATTATTCATCAGCAAATCCACATTTTGAGCCTTTCTCTTATAATTGCTGAACAAATCAAGACGGCTGTTATAAGTTGCCCATTTCGCCAGCTTCAGGCTGGCCTTTGCCGTAAAAAATGCACCTAACTCCGTGTTTACTTTTTGGGCAGAGTCCACACCAAATTTTGAGCTGTTAAAAAAAGCAGGATTATTTTTTAATACCCATCGGATGGTTAACGGCGAAATATAAAAAGAGAACTTGTTGTTGGGTTTATAATCAAAGCCCGGTGATAAAAGTATTTTCCCCGGGGTAAGAAAACTGGAAATTTTAGTATTGGGAGTATCGGAATAATCATAGCCCGCAAGTGCCTGGGAATTGAAATTGGTCAATATACCCAAGTATCCTTTTTTGCTGATCTGAAATCCGTATTTACTGGTGATATCTATACGGTCATCAATCTTTCTGAACTTGCCAAAACTGGTTGCATTCTGAAAGCCAAGGGCAATATCAAAACCATTATCCCATGTATTCCTTTCGCTTCGGAGATTCAATGCGTAATTGAAAATCCAGTTTATTCCTAAAACACTTTGCTCACCACCGGCTGCCCAATTACTAAGTGTTCCCTGGTTAATATTGAAAATAAAGGTGCCGACCTTATTCCATCCGTTAGAATCCAGACTTTTAAAGGCCTTGGTTCCTATTACCTGCATCTCTTTAACAGATCTGTCCTGTGCCTGTGATAAGCAAAGAATACTTACCAAAATAAAAGAAAGAATGATTTTTTTCATAAACGGGTGCAAAAATAAAAAGTATTATGAACCATTGTCCATAATACTTTCCGCAATCGTTTGAGAAATGTTATTTTTTCAATGCATCTCTTATTTCACGCAGTAAAACGATATCCTCCGAAGGGCCGGCAGGTGAGGCTATTTCCTTTTTCTTCATACTATTTATCGCTTTAATAACAAGAAACATTACAAAAGCAACAATAATAAAGTCAATAACCGCTGTTAAGAATGCCCCCCATTTCAATGCCACCTCAGCTTGTGCCTCCGTAATTAAAACGCCGTTTGCATCTATTACCTCAGTCACCCCTTTTTTTATGACCAGCATATTCTTGCTAAGATCTTTTCCGGTTAACATTCCTATCAGTGGAGCTACTAAACCTTCAGTAAAACTGGTAACAACTTTTCCAAAAGCGCCGCCCATTACAAACGCTACGGCTATGTCCACCAGGTTGCCTTTCATGGCAAACTCTTTGAATTCTTTTAGCATTCCCATAATGAATTGGTTTTAGTTGGTTAAAAATTAGTGTACTATGAATATAAACAAAACTTAGTTATGCTTCTTATTTTTTTAACCCTGGGAACTTCATGTTCAAACTCCTGAGCAATTGATGCAATTGGAAAGCAATGATAAATTCCTTGTACCAGTTTTGATCAGCTGGTACAATTGTCCAGGGTATTCTGTTGCAATACTCAAAGCAATCTTCATACATCCTCATGTATTTATCCCAAAGTTTGGCTTCTTCAAAATCTTTCTCATTATATTTCCACATTTTGGCAGGATCCTTCATTCTTTCCTGCAGCCTCTCAACCTGTTCTGGTGGCGAAACATGAAGGTAAAATTTAAGAATATGTGTGTAATTGTGTTCTTCGAGTAACTGTTCAAAATCATTAATGACTTTCATCCTTTTTTTTGCCATATCATCATCACACCAACCATGTACACGGGTTACTAATATATCCTCGTAATGGCTGCGGTTAAAAATCCGTATGACGCCTTTTGGCGGCGCATATTGATGCACCCGCCAGAGAAAATCATGAGAAAGCTCTTCAGGTGTTGGCGCTTTAAAAGATTTTACTGTAACCCCCTGGGGATTCAATTTGCCAAAAACGTTGCGGATCACTCCGTCTTTACCGCTTGCATCCATGCCCTGAATGACAACAAGGATAGAATGCTTGCCTTCAGCAAACAAAAGATTCTGCAGGTCGTCCAGCTCATTCAGAATTTCTTCCGTTTTCTTCTTGGTTCTTTCCTTATCAAAGTCCTGTGGAGCCCTTGTACTGATGTCTCTTAATTTCATACCGCCCATAATTGTAAATTAAGGTGAATAACTACTTTATTATTCTCTATCGAAGATATGCTATTGGTAAAATTTTCAAGTTGACAGAATTTAAAATTAATCCTGACCTTTGCCCGGCATTTATGAAAAATGATCGTTTTGTAAGCTGGGCATTATTTATTCTTCTTTGTGTTATCTGGGGCAGCTCTTTTATCCTCATGCGCTGGAGTACTGAAGGGTTAAATTCAATACAAATTGCTTCCTTAAGAATTTTTTCTGCGGGCATTGTATTGGTGCCATTTGCCTTCTTCCATTTTTTAAAAATTCCAAAGAAAAAATTGCCACTGGTGATTCTTTCAGCAGTTTGCGGTAATCTGCTGCCGGCTTACCTCTTTGCCGGCGCTATTGCAAAAAATATCGACAGCTCACTGGCAGGTATTCTTAATTCTCTAACTCCTATATGTGTAGTTGTAGTAGGTATTCTTTTTTTTAAGACGAAGGTTGGAAGCCGGAAAATATTGGGTGTGATTATCGGTTTTGCCGGCCTTTGTCTTTTAACTATCTCTGGCAACAAAGGGATCAGTTTTGAAAACCTTGAATATGCATTATGGATTGTACTGGGTACGCTTTTTTATGGTGTGAATATAAACCTGGTGAGCCATTATCTGAAAGATATAAACCCCATTCATCTTGCTACAGTTTCGCTTTCTTTCATGGTGTTGCCCACAGCAATCGTTTTGTGGCAACAGGATTTTTTTGTGTTAGCCGCTTCTGAATTTAAATTTTCGTTGAATGGGCCCTCTGCCATCAGGTGGCCGATCATAGCTTCTGTAATTCTTGGCGTTGTCGCCAGTGCCATAGCCACTGTTCTTTTTTATATGCTTGTAAAAAGAGCCGGCGGGTTATTTGCATCCCTGGTTACCTATGGTATTCCATTTATCGCCATCACATGGGGATTTATTTTCGGGGAAAACATCACTGCTTTACAGATCGGCTGTTTGGGGATTATTTTAAGCGGAGTATACCTGGCGAACCGGTAAACCGAAAAAGCAAACTCCAAGTTGGTTCTGATTGGAATTTCTCAGTTGGAGTTTCTTCGTTATACTGCCATAATCTCTTTCTCTTTAGTTGCCAGGTGCTTGTCCACAGTAGCAATAAACTTATCGGTTGTTGTCTGGATATCTGCTTCTGCATCTTTTGCAGCATCCTCACTCAACCCATTTTTCTGTAATTTTTTAATGTGCTCTATTGCATCCCTGCGGATACTGCGAATAGCCACACGGCAATGTTCCCCTTCTCCATGGCATTTCTTTACCAGTTCTTTTCTTCTTTCTTCTGTTAATGGTGGAAGAAAAAGCCGGATAATATTACCATCATTTTGGGGGTTGATGCCGATGTTCGCAGCTATAATTGCTCTTTCTATCGGTTGCAGCATATTTTTCTCCCAGGGCTGAATGGAGAGGGTTCTGGCGTCCATCACGCTGACATTTGAAACCTGGTTCAATGGCATAGGCGATCCGTAATAATCTACCGTAATGCCATCTACCATTTGAGGGTTAGCCTTGCCGGCACGAATTTTCGTCAATTCAGCTTCAAGGTGGTCAATGGCTTTCTTCATGTGTTCATCAGCATTCTGCTGAATCGGTTTTATTTCGTCAGGATTCATATAGCTGTTTTTTGCAGACCGCAAATCTAATAAAACAGCCTCACTTATAAAGTGAACACTACTGTTAAACTTTAAACCCCTGAAATTTTAATTTTTTGACTGTATTTTTTCAGTAAAGGCAGCAAGTGATTCCTTGGTGATCTTTGGAATGGGGCGATAATCCGGCGTTTTCCTTTGGTGTCTTAACTCGCCTTTTTTGTAATAAACCTGAAATACAAAAAATAAGACAAGTATGTAGGCCAATACTCCGAAAGACAAAGAAAAGTTCCAATTGTTTTTTAAAAGGAATAATGCAATGGGAAATGAAAGTAAGGTAGTCAACGTAAGAATAAATACAACCTGCTTTTCTTTCAAACCAAGGTAAGCAAGATGATGTGTAATATGATCTTTACCGCCAACAAAAGGTGATTCGCCCCTGAGAATCCTTCTCAGCGTTACGGTGGTCGTATCAATAATCGGGATAACAAAAAACAGGGCTGGCAATACAAAAGGTTTTATTTGCAGCAAACCCTGGTTGCCTTCGTTAAACTGCCACAAAAAAAGAATACTGGTGGCTGCAAGAAAAACGCCAAGAAACTGGCTGCCTGTATCGCCCATAAATATTTTTGAAGGGCTCCAGTTAAATCTCAAAAAACCGACCAGTGCCCCTGCCACGCCAACAAGCATGAGCATATAAAAATCTGAAGCGGGGTTCCCTGTAATTGCATGGACCAGTAAGATACCTCCTATAATCAGGATCGAAACTGTGGCCGTTACACCATCCATATTATCGAGCATATTGATGGAATTCATCAATCCAACAACCCAAACAAGAGTAAAAAAAATGTTCACAGCCTCAATATTTGACACATTGATGGAAATACCGCAAACAATCAGTATCGTGCCACATACAAGCTGCATAAAAAATTTCAACAATGGATTTGTGTTAAACGCATCATCATAGAGTCCCGCCAGGAAGCCGATACCGGATGCAGACACAATACCTATAATTTTTGGATCGGGTACAGTTGCTTGCTCTTTTGAAATCAGTCCAAAAACTCCCCATGATAAAAGGAAGACAATGAAAAAAGAGATACCTCCAACTGATGGCTTTACATGTGAAGTCCACCTGATTTGTTTGAAAGCAAGATTATTCCTTGTCCCAAGATTATAAGAGAACTTGAACAGGAGATAATTGATAGCCAGCGATAAAGCTACCGCAATAAAAAAATAAAGGATAAGAAAGGAACTCATAAGTACAGTCTTAGTTTTCCCTTTTATGGTTATTGGTATAGTTACGGATACCCTTACAAAAATAAATGGAATATTTCAGGTTTTTTAGCAAGATTCGAATTTTATTTAGCTATCGTAAATTCACTTTTAGCCGCATAACCCCTTGATTATTTTGATTCAGTTAATAAGTTTGGATTTTGTATTTAAAAAGATTGCACTTTTGCAGCATCTTAAGATGAATTGGAAGAAATTAATTTCACTTGGTTTAAACTAAATAAAAATTCTATGGCTGAACTAAAGAATACCGCTACCCAGATAAGAAGAGATATTCTGAGAATGGTTCATGGCGTTAACAGTGGACACCCCGGTGGTTCATTAGGTTGTACTGATTTTTTTACCGCTTTGTTCTTCAAAGTATTGAACCATAACCACGATTTTAATATGGATGCAAAGAATGAAGACGTTTTTATTCTTTCCAATGGTCATATCTCACCTGTTTATTACAGTACACTTGCCCGTTCAGGTTATTTTGATATCAAAGAACTAGCCACATTCAGAAAAATAAACTCCCGTCTGCAGGGGCACCCTGCCACACATGAACACCTTCCGGGCATACGAATTGCTTCGGGCTCTTTGGGTCAGGGCATGAGTGTCGCCATTGGCGCTGCCCTTACCAAGAGATTAAATGGTGAAAAAAACATTGTTTATTCTTTGCATGGCGATGGCGAGCTGGATGAGGGCCAGGTATGGGAAGCCATTATGTTTGCAGCCCACCATAAAGTAGATAATCTTATCTCTACCGTTGACTGGAATGGCCAGCAGATTGACGGACCTACTGACAAAGTAATGGGGCTTGGGAATATCCGGCAGAAATTTGAGGTATTTGGCTGGACAACCCTTGAAATGAATGGTAATGATATGGATGAAGTAGTGGTTACACTTGAAAAAGCAAGATCACTAACGGGTCAAGGTAAACCCATTGCAATTATGATGAGGACAATCATGAGTAAAGGAGTTGATTTTATGGAAAACGATCATAACTGGCATGGAGTGGCGCCAAATGATGAACAACTGGGAAAGGCATTAGCGCAATTACCAGAGACTCTTGGGGATTATTAGAAATAATTATTCTGAACGAAGAGAAAATTCCTGAGATGCTGCCTTCCTTGCAGGAACCCACGAAGCCAATACAGCAATAAATAAAACTGTGGCAGCTACTAAAAAGAAATCTGGCAGACGAAGTTTTACCGGAAAATAATCAATAAGAAAAGAACCTCCCTGCAAGGGAATCAACTTATAATTTATCTGCAGCCAGGCGATGATTAAGGCCAGGAGCATACCGGCAAGACCGCCAATAATACCAATCAATAATCCTTCGCTTAAAAATATTTTCTGAATAAAGTTTTTATTCCCTCCCAAGGCGCTGAGTACGCTGATGTCTTTTTGTTTTTCGATCACCAGCATCGTCAAAGAACTTACGATGGTAAAAGAGAAAATGATCATGATAAGTACCAACACAGCATAGATCACCCATTTCTCGGCCTGCATTACCGAGTAGAGTCCCCGGTTCTGTTCATACCGTGACTGAATTAGATAATTACCGCCTAATATTTTTTGCAATTCATTCTTTACTTCATCAACATCATCGGGATTAGTCAATGCTATTTCCAGTCCACTGTATTCATCTTTTTGCAGACCCAGCATTTTTTTTACGAAATCAAGATTGGTGATCGCATAATTATTATCAAAATCCTGTTGAATAACAAATACACCGGATGTGTTGACAAAATCAGCGCTTACATTACTGGCCGGATCAAACAATTCCGATATCCCTTTTTTTGGCAAATATGCTTTTATCGGGAAAATATTCTGCTCCGAACGAAGTTGCAAGGCATCTTCTACACCGGAACCAAGAACAATAAACGGAGTTTCTTCATTACCGATGCTGTCCGTACCCCGTCTAATATTTTTAAACACGCCGGCAACATCTTTATAGTTTTCATCCACTCCTTTAATGGTTACAGCGCTTTGAAAATTAAATTCAGCGCTGTCTCTGTCCAGACCGGAATGTTGCAGTATACCTTTTTCTTCTGCTACCAGTGAAAAATCTTTTATACCGATTATACCTCTTATCTTATCTAACTGATCCTGAGTAAGCGTTAGCACTTTTCCTTTTGATGGAAAAATTTTTAAATCAGTATAGAAAGTAGAGTAAAGAGATTTTACAAGACCCTCAAACCCGTTAAAAACACTCAACACCAGTATCAACGCTGTGGTGCCAAACGTCATTGCCACAATACTTATCCAGGCAATGATGTTAATTGCATTGGTGCTTTTTTTTGCTTTGAAGTATCGCCAGGCAAAAAGAAAGTTCAAGGTTAAAAGTTGAAGGTTGAAAGTTATTCCTTTTTTTGTGGACTGTCGTCTGTGGGCTGTTCACTACTGATCTTCTTAAATATTTCTTCCATTTTAAATACATGATCCAGCGTATCATCCTGAAAGAATTTTAATATAGGCATGCTGCGTAGTTGGTGTCGAACCTTTGCAGTTAATTCCTTTTTTATTTCATGATGACGGTCTTCAATTTTTTTCAGTGCTGCTTTTATGTCCTTCACCTTAAAAAAACTCAGGTAAAATCTTGCTTCTAAAAGATCCGGTGTCACTTTCACAGAAGAAATAGATACCATTCCCCCATCGATCATCGTAAGGCCGAGTCGTTGGAAAATCATATTCATTTCTTCATTAAGCAGGCCTGCGATTTGTTTTTGTCTTTTTCCTTCTTCCATTTTTTTTTGAATATTGACTTGTCTGCTTTATTTCCGAGGAGCCGGAACTTCGGCGGGCGGAGTAAAATTAGCTACTTTTGCTGCTTCTTTGGAGTAGTTACAGCACAATGAAAAAATATTCACGGATTTTTAAATATCTCGGACAGTATAAGGGCAGGGCGGTTCTTTACTTCTTATTCATCCTGCTGAGTGTTGTTTTTTCTATTGTTTCTGTGGGTATGCTGATGCCTTTTCTTGAGCTTATTTTCAATAACCCCCGACCAGAATGTGTGGATTGTAGCAGTCTTGCCAAGGCCAGTGACAACCCGGTGGTACAATCCATCAGGAGTTTCTTGTTGAATTCAATTGAGGCAAGAGGTAAAGTAACCACTCTGGGCATTATCTGTATTCTGATCGTTTTTTCCATTTTATTGAAAAATCTGTTTCTCTACATGGCCTATTATACACTCAATCCTTTAAAGAACAAGATTGTTAACCGGCTGCGGGAAGACATTTACAACAAAATACTTCAATTACCTATCGGCTTTTTTAGTGAAAAACGAAAAGGTGACCTCATGAGCCGCATGACTACTGATATTGCCGAAGTGGAAGTGTCTGTTGTCGGCGCACTGGAAGGATGGATACGTGACCCACTCACCATTGTCGTCACTTTGATTGCTTTACTTATTATCAGTCCGCAGCTTACTTTGTTTCTTCTTATTCTTATTCCGATCATGGGACTCGTGATAGGTCGGATTACGAGATCATTAAAAAAACATTCTGCCGAAGTGGCTACAAAGTATGGAGAAACACTTTCAACCTTAGATGAAACACTTGGTGGGCTTCGTGTGATCAAAGCTTTTAATATAGAAAAACTGCTAAGAGGACGTTTTTCTAAAAACAACCAAGAGCTTTTGCTGGCAAAAAACAAGATTGGTTACCGGAGAGATCTTGCCTCTCCTCTTTCTGAGTTTATGGGCGTTACTCTTTTCTGCGCAGTGCTCTGGTATGGCGGTCAATTGATATTGGGAAATAAAATTCCTTTGGAAGCTTCTACCTTCCTCGGCTATCTCGGGTTGTTTTACAATATTATTAATCCGGCTAAAGCTTTGTCTACTTCTTTCAGCAATATGCAAAAAGGCAGCGCTGCTATCGGGAGAATTGAAGAAGTACTGAAAACACCTGTCACAGTTGACGATAATATCAATGGAAAACTGCTGCAATCATTCAATGATAAAATTGAATTCAGGGATATTGTTTTTACTTATGATGACGCCGTCATACTTGATAAGATCAACCTGGTTGTAGATAAAGGAAAGACCATTGCATTGGTTGGTTCTTCAGGCGCAGGTAAATCCACACTGGCTGATCTTGTTCCAAGGTTTCATGATGTGACAGGTGGTGAGGTGCTGATTGACGGAGTAAACATCAAAGATTATTCTCTTCATTCAGTACGCAGCTTAATGAGTATTGTAACACAGGAACCGATACTGTTCAATGATACAATTGCCAACAATATCAAACTGGGTAAACCCGATGCCAGCGAAGAAGAAGTTATCCATGCAGCCCGGGTAGCCAATGCTCATGACTTTATTATTCAAAAAGAAAATGGCTACGATACCAACATCGGCGACCGCGGCAGTAAGCTCAGCGGTGGTGAACGGCAAAGACTCACCATTGCAAGAGCTCTGATTAAAAATCCGCCAATACTGGTTTTGGATGAAGCCACTTCATCTCTCGATACAGAAAGCGAAAGGCTGGTACAGGATGCTATCAATAATATGATGCAGAACCGCACCAGCATCGTGATTGCTCATCGCCTCAGCACTATCCGACACGCCGATGAGATTATTGTTTTGCAAAAAGGAAAAATTGTTGAGCGTGGCACTCATGACCAGTTACTTTCTCAAAATGGTTTTTATAAAAGACTGGTGGAGATGCAGGAGGTGAAATAATTAAGAAATTAGCTACACAAATCACAGAGTTTTGATGTACGGTTAAGTTTTTTCCCTCCTCCTCCGTACCTTCCCATTTCACCAATGCTTTCCATTATGAAAAAGTATTTGCTGCTCGTCGCTTTTACAACTACATGTTTTGTATTTGTCTCTGCACAAAAAAAGCAAGTCAGTTTTGACCAGGCTTTTAATCAAAAGCCCACTAATATTACCAAACAACTTCCGCAGATAACCAAATGGATTGATGATGATCATTATATAGAATCGAAAAGAGAAGCTGATGGTAAAATGAAACCCTATTCGGTAGATGTGCAAACCGGCACAGCAACTCCTTTTGAAGAAAAGAAAGAACCCGTAATAGCTAAGAAGGATTATGCATCGCTGATAAAAGATGCCAAAAATGTTACCTGGAGCCCCGATGAAAAATGGGTGGCTTATACAAAGGACAATAATCTTTTTATTCGTAATACAGAAACCGATAAAGAGACCCGGCTTACAACAGATGGATCTGAAAATATCAAGAATGGTTATGCCTCCTGGGTGTATTTTGAAGAAATACTTGGCCGTGGCACCCGTTATCGTGCATTTTGGTGGAGCCCCGACAGCAAACGAATTTGTTATTTCCGTTTTGATGATACACAGGTTCCCACTTTTCCGATCTATGTAATCAAAGACCAACGTGGTTATTTGGAAAATGAACATTATCCCAAACCCGGCGATAAAAATCCTGAAGTGAAAGTGGGTATAGTGAATATAGAAACACAAAAAACCACCTGGGCTGCTTTTAATGAAAAGGATGATCAGTACTTCGGCGCCCCTATATGGACTCCCACTGGTCAGCTTTGGGCAGTGTGGATGAACCGTGGCCAGGATAATCTGAAAATTTATAATGTTGATTTAAACAGCGGCACTAAAACAGAAGTTTATGATGAAAAACAAAGCACCTGGATTGATCTTGACCGGGGCAATAGAATTGAATTTTTATCCAGCAATACTGGTTTTATTATGCGTAGCGATAAAAGCGGCTGGGAGCATTTTTATCTGCATGATATGAATGGTAAGTTCATTAGCCAGATCACCAATGGAGATTTCACGGTAGGTGCAATTTTTAAAGTAGATGAAAAAAACAAAACAATTTATTTCAATGCCAGGAAAGAAAACTCTGCACGGTGGGATCTCTATTCAGCTTCTCTTGATGGGAAAAAAATAAACCGCCAGTCTTTCGGTGAATTTTCTTTTGCCGGAATGAATCTTTCGCCAAACAACAAATACTTTACGACTGCTTATTCAAACATAACTACACCGAATACGGCGGTTTTGATGGACATGAAAGGAAAAGTGATTCGTGAGCTTGCAAATGCGAGAGGCGATGAGTTTGCCAATTATGAATTACCGAAAAAGGAATTGGTCCGGGTAAAATCAGCCGATGGATTATTTGACTTGCCGGTAACAATTACCTACCCCATTAACTTCGACCCCAATAAAAAATACCCGGTACTGGTGAGTATCTACGGTGGGCCAAATGCCGGAAGAATAATGAGTACATGGAACAGCAGCGCACAGGAAATATGGTGGGCACAGGAGGGATTGATACAGGTAGTCTTTGATAATCGCAGCAGTGGTCATTTTGGAAAGAAAGGAGCAAACTTTATTCACCGCCAACTGGGTAAATATGAAATTGAAGACTTTATGCAATGTGGCCGCTGGCTGAAAGAGCAAAGTTTTGTTGATGGTAGCCGGTTAGCTATTACCGGCGGCAGCTTTGGTGGTTATATGACCTGTATGGCCCTCACCTATGGCGCCGATGTATTTACTCATGGTATTGCTAATTCGTCTGTTACTGACTGGCAGTTTTATGATACCCATTATACCGAACGCTATATGGATACTCCTGCTGAAAACCCTGAAGGATACAAAGCCACTTCAGTTTTGACTTATGCTGATAAGTTGAAAGGATTGCTTCGTATTGTACATGGCACTTCGGATGATAATGTACACATGCAAAACAGCCTGGTGCTGATTGATAAGCTGGAGAATCTGAAAAAACATTTTGAGTTCATGGTTTATCCCAGCGAACGACATGGTATTGGCGGCAATAACCGGTCGAAAGGAGAACACAGCAGAACCGAAGCTTACAATTTCTATTATCAGAATTTAATAAAGAAGCCAATGCCTGAACAATTCTGGCAACCAGCACAGCAGCAGGCAAGACCATTCTAATGAAGTGTTTTTTAAAACTGTTTTTCTTTGGGCTGATCAGCATAAATACTTCGGCTCAATCAGTGAATCCTGCCGACAACATTTACAGTATCCGGGATAGTGTTTCTATAAAAACAAGAGACGGATATTTTATTTCAGCAATTGTTGTAACAAAAAGAGCAAATACAAATCCTCTTCCAGCCATCCTTTTCTATACACCCTATTACCAGGGTCCTGATGATATTTTTTTTGGAAAATTATCTGCGGATAAAAATTATGTGGGAGTAGTGGCTTATTGTCGTGGTATACGGACCAACCTGGATAAGTTTTTCCCTTATGAAAAAGACGGAAATGATGCGTATGATGTAATTGACTGGATCAGCAAACAACCCTGGTGTGATGGCCGGGTAGGAATGTATGGAGGAAGCTATCTGGGTTTTGTTCAATGGTCAACAGTAAAAAAAATCCATCCTGCATTAAAAACAATTGTACCGCAGGTGGCAGTGATGCCCGGTTTCGATTCGCCGATGGAAAATAATGTTCCGCAAGGATTTGCTTTAACATGGCCAAACGATATTCTGAAATATAAACCGCTACCGCAGGATTTAAATTTTACCTGGTTCGATAAAGGCACCTCTTATCGTTCATTAGACAGTCTTGCTGGTCAGCCTAACAGGATTTTTCAAAAATGGCTCAATCATCCGGGTTATGACAATTACTGGAAGTCCATGATTCCTACTTCCAAGGAATTTGCAAACATCCATATTCCGATTCTATCCACTACCGGTTATTATGATGGTGCACAATCCGGCAATATGCAATACATCAGACTTTATCATAAATACAATAAAAATCCCAATCTCTATTTTGTAATTGGCCCTTATGATCATTTTGGCGGGCAGCGAAGAGCTTCAACTTATTTATACGGTTACCATATTGATACAGTCGCCAATATTTCGATGAGGGAGTTAGCCTTTCAATGGTTTGATTATATTTTCAAAGGAAAAAACAAACCGGAAATTTTAAAAGACAAAATCAATTTTGAGGTAATGGGCGCCAATGAATGGAAACATGTATCTACACTTGAACAAATAAACAACGACACACTCACTTTTTATCTGAGTAATATTCCTGCAGAAAAAAACAATTATTTATTGTCCGCACAAAAACCAGGTAAGCCGGCATCGTTAGAACAGCTAGTTGACCTTAAGGACCGGATTACCCAAAACAATTATTATACTCCCCTTGTCATTAATGATTCTATAGATAAGAGCTATGGTTTGATGTTTATCTCCGATGTATTTACTACTCCTATTACAATAAACGGCGCATTCCATGGCCAGCTAAATGCATGGATCAATAAAAAGGATTTTGATTTTTCTCTTGCTTTCTTCGAATTAATGACCGATGGAAAATATTTTAATCTCGGAAGCTATGTGGGCCGGGCCAGTTACGCAAAGAATAATAGGAAAAGACAATTGTTGAGTCCTAATAGGAAAGAAACAATCCCTTTTGGAAATTCCCATTTAGTTATTAAAAAAATCAATGAAGGCAGCAGGTTGGTGATCATTCTGAATGTGAATAAACATCCTTTTGAAGAAATCAATTACGGCACTGGGAAAAATGTACATGACGAAACCATTAAAAATGCAGACGAACCTTTACTGGTTAAATGGTTTACAGATAGCTTTATTAAAGTACCAGTTTGGAAATAGGAAACCATGTTAACACTATTTCAATACTTCTCTTGAAATAACAATCTTCTGTATCTCGCTTGTTCCTTCACCAATTGTACATAGCTTGGCATCGCGGTAATATTTTTCTACAGGAAAGTCTTTTGTGTAGCCATAACCGCCGAAAATTTGTACAGCATCATTTGCAACTTTTACTGCCACTTCACTGGCATAATATTTTGCCATTGCGGACGCTTTACTTACCGCTTCACCACGGTTTTTTAAATCACAAGCCTGTAACGTTAGCATTTCTGCAGCAGCAATCTCTGTTGCCATATCGGCCAGCTTAAATGATATTGCCTGAAAATTGGAGATGGGTTGGTCGAACTGGTGACGTTCCTTTGAGTATTTTACAGATGCTTCATAAGCGCCTTTGGCAATA
>OEMC01000590.1_pt2 | contig 15973 bp, 12 predicted proteins | sample 1503201 | NCBI WGS metagenome assembly OEMC01 (sample SAMEA104379564, study PRJEB20068) | metagenome | isolation source: 1998 | reverse complement strand
TGTTTATGACAAAAATTAAAAATGTAATTGCAAGAGAAATATTGGACTCACGTGGTAATCCAACCGTTGAAGTGGATGTGATATTAGAAACAAATCATAGAGGCAGGATGATGGTGCCATCGGGAGTCTCAACAGGAAAGTTTGAGGCGTTGGAATTAAGAGACAAAGAAAAAAGATTTAGAGGTAAAGGCGTTAACCGGGCAGTAAATAATGTAAACACGGTGATTAAAGATGTACTGATCGGGAAAAATGCAGGAGAACAGCAACAGGTGGATGAAATAATGATTGAAATGGACGGTACAAATGATAAATCTAACCTGGGTGCCAATGCAATTTTAGGTGTTTCAGTTGCTGTTGCCTATGCTGCAGCTCATGCGGTAGGTAAACCATTGTATCAGTATTTGGCAGAAAAATATTTGCCTGCATCGCAGGAATTATTTCTGCCTGTTCCTATGGTTAATATTATCAGCGGTGGCAAACATGCAGGAATGAATCTTGATATCCAGGATTTTTTAATTATTCCAATATCACCCGCCTCCTACCCGGAAGCATTGGAAATGATATCTGCAGTCTATTGGAAAACACAGGAGGTGCTTAATAAAAAAGGGTACAATGCTTTTCTGTTGGCAGATGAAGGAGGATTTGGCCCACAGTGTTCTTCAAATAAAGAAGCATTGGATATTTTAATGGAAGTATTTCATTTATGTGGCTACAAGGCAGGAGAAGATGTTGCCATTGCATTAGATGTTGCATCCTCGGAGTTTTATAATTCTGAAAAAAAGAGTTATGAGCTTACTGCAGAAAAGCGTTCATTAAGTTCTTCGCAAATGATAGATATGTTAGGAAAGTGGACAAATGATTACCCGATAATTTCAATTGAAGACGGATTGGCAGAAGATGACTGGGATGGGTGGAAGATACTTACCGAAAGACTTGGAAATAAAATTCAGCTTATTGGTGATGATCTGTTTACCACAAACCCGCAACGTATTCAAAAGGGAATTGATTCGAATGCAGGCAACGCAGTATTAATAAAAATGAACCAGATCGGCACACTCTCTCAAACTGTCAATGTTATTGAGATCGCAAAAAATGCTGGATTTAAAACAATTATTTCAGCACGTTCAGGAGAAACCGAGGATGCGACTATAGCAGATCTGGCTGTTGGTTTGAATGCAGGCCAGATAAAAATAGGCTCACTTGCCGGATCTTCCCGCCTTGCAAAATACAACCAGCTACAGCGGATCAATGAACAACTGGCTGACAAATACACGGATGTTAAAAAAGTATACACATTAAACTAATTATAGAATATTTATCCTCTGGCAACAGTATAAATTTATAAAACGAAATGCTCCAAATTATAGTAACTGCTATGAAAAGAAATATTCAATTTTTTATCAGTATTCTTTTTATTCTCATTCCTGTATCATTGATAACTGCACAGGGCATAAAAAAAAGTAATGTAGACTATCATCCACGATATTGGTATGAAGGAATATTTGATCATAAACAGAAATTAGATGAGGCATCCCTAATGGCCAAAATCGACGAAGCTTCAACGAAAGGATGGGATTTTGTTACATTCTGGGGCGCTGACCGTAACGGGAAAACAATCACCTATTATTTTAAATCACCCTTTCTTGAAAAGCAAAGCTGGGCAGTGGCTGGCGCCGACGGACTTAGTCCAATAGTTAAAGCCGCACATAAAAAGGGAATAAAGGTGATGGTCAATATAGAAGGAATAAATCCATATCACTGGACACTAAATCAATGGACAGCAGAAAATATTAAAGCAGTTGCTTCCGACATTGCTGCAACAGGAGTGGATGCAGTATTTGAAGAATGTTTCGAAGTAAAACCCGAAGTATTTGTATCGTTAGCAAGAGAACTGAAAAGTAAAGGAGTGGATTATATCTCCGGGACTGACCCTATGCTATTAAGAGAAGCAAATTTTGCATCCCTCTGGCCCGAAACAGGGACAATAGATATCTACAACTATTATCTTAAGCGTGACAAAATATATAATATAGCCACCTTAACGCAACATGGTTCATTAGGATATGGATGGGCTAAATACTGGGGCAAGCCTACTTCACTTATCTCGCCGATAAACCGCAATTGGGGCATTGCCGGTGATTATTCTCCCGCAGTAGTTCCTTATTTATGTATGATAAGGGCTTTACAATTTCAGCTTGATAATTTTATCATCTTCGGAGGAAATGTATTTGATCCCATTGCCAATATCAAATGGATCAAACAATATGTTGACAAGCAGGAAAAAGACAAACCAGTAATGAACATTGTAGTTCTTCTGAATAAACAAACGAATTCTTCCGGCAGTGAACAAGGAAACACAGGTTGGAACAGGTTATTTAATTCCGGAGACGCAATAACTTCAGGGGCATTCAATGCAGGCTATAATATTATTGTCAGTGATAAAGTAGTACCGGCAGACGCTTATTGGATTTATACTCCCGGAGGTAAGGATGATGTTTTGCCTGCTGATGTCGTATCATTATTCAATACAGACAAAAAGGTTTTCATACAAGCAAGCAGTGGTTTTCCAAATGGCCCGGGCATAAACCCGGGCTGGAAAACCGTATTGGAAAAATGCGGCATCGATGGCACGAAGTCATTCAAGTATGGTGCAGGAAGTGATGGTGCGCAAGATGTTTCTTTACCCGAAAGCCAGGAAGATGACATCCCATATACCGGCTATTACAAAAATATTTACATAAGGTTCACCGGCTCTGACGTGCAGCGAGGAATTGATCTTCGTGCAGGAACTATTATCCCTAAAGACGCAATAAGTGGGAATGTTTACTGTACTCCAAACAAGACATATGGCAAAGGCCCTTACATTGCGGGTAAGAATAATAAATATGTTGTAACTGCCACTGCTTTGAACTGGGAAGTTGCTTACCCTATTTCGAATCTCCTTTCAGGCGGCGGAATACTTCCTTCATCAAATGTGTGGGGTATAGTTGGGAAAAATGTAACGGCACTTCTGGCCATTGAAACAACAGAACTTGAAATGACTATACCGGGACTTGCTGATGGATCAAAAATTCATGTAGTAATCTGGGATAATAAAAAGAATAAAAAATCTGAAGAGACAGTTGTATACAAGGCGCCCTACAAAAAATTGCTTAGGGAATATGATCTTATAATGATTGATGCCGTTAAATAATGGAAACCAAAACTAACTCAGCAGTCGTCCCTAAAAGATTGTTATGTGTTGACGCACTTAGAGGCTTTGATATGTTGTGGATCATAGGGGGAGGGGATGTGATCATTACTCTCGCAAAGGCTTATCCCAATAGTTTTTTGAATACACTTGCTGAACATTTCGATCATCAGTGGGGGCAATTTCATTTTTACGATATTATAATGCCACTCTTTATGTTCATAGTTGGTGTTGTAATGCCTGTTGCTTTTAAAAACCGCCTTGAAAAAGGAGAGACCAAGAAACAAATTTATAAACATGTCTTAAAAAGAGTCGTCATACTTTATATACTTGGCCTGATTGCCTCAGGGCATTTACTCGAACTCAATATAAATACAGTTCATCTTTGGACAGATACGCTTCATGCAATTGCAGTCGGCTATCTTGTCAGCTCCATACTGATCCTTGAATTAAATACAAAATGGCAGATCGGGATCACTGCATTTTTATTGTTGGCATACTGGGCTGTTATTGCGTTAATACCGGTTCCCGGATATTCTTCAGGAATGTTTGAGCCAACAATAAACTTACCCCTGTATGTTGACAATCTTGTATTGGGTCATTTTCAGGAAGGACAAGGCTGGACCTACATTTTGACCAACATGACATTTATATGTTCTGTTATGCTTGGAGTTTTTGCAGGTAAAGTTTTGCTTTCTAATCAACCTGAAAAAAAGAAAGCAAGTCAGTTAGCATTATTAGGAATCGTGTGTTTAGTAGTTGGTAAAATATGGGGAATTTGGTTCCCGATTATTCATCATTTATGGACAAGCTCTCTTGTACTTTTTGCAGGTGGCTGGAGTTTTTTGTTGTTAGCGTTGTTCTATTTAGTGATAGATGTATGGGGATATAAAAAATGGTCATTTCCGTTTGCTATAATTGGAATGAATGCTATCGCGGTTTATGTGGCCACACATTTGTTTCACTTTACACTTATAGGAAATGTATTTGTAGGCGGACTTGCAAAATGGCTTGGACCGTGGAATGATTTTGTGCAGGAGCTTGCAGCGCTTTTAGTAATCTGGTTTATTCTATACTGGATGTATCGCAAGAAAACTTTTATCAAAGTTTAAAAATCAAAACTCAATAATTCAAGAGAACCATATGAGACAATTTAAAACCAGAATTCTTTTTACTTCAATCATCGTGAGTATTTTTTTGATCAATGGATGCAGTGAAAAAGCTAAGATTGAAACAGATATTAAAACAGTAGACAGCGCTACGTTATCAAATCTTGCCAGGACTCCTCCCATGGGTTGGAATAGCTGGAACCCCTTTGGAGAAAATGTGAGCGAACAAGTGATCCGTGAAACTGCCGATTCATTTGTTAGTACGGGTTTGAAAGACGCCGGATTCACTTACATCGTTATGGATGACTACTGGCATGGGGGTAGAGATTCCGTAACAGGCTTGTTGTATCCCGATCCAAAAAGATTTCCATCGGGTATTAAGGCTCTTGCGGATTATGTGCACAGTAAAGGACTTAAGTTGGGTATTTACTCCGATGCAGGCACCAAGACTTGTGGTGAAATGCCGGGTAGTTATGGTTATGAAGAAAAAGATGCAAAACAGTTTGCAGAATGGGGAATAGACTTTCTTAAATACGATTATTGTTTCTGTCCTGATTTTGTATCATGGAACAATGATTATAAAATGGCAATTAAAAGATACAAAGCAATGGGGGATGCTCTTAAAGCAACAGGACGCCCGATTTTGTTCAGTATTTGTGAGTGGGGGCCACGTTCGCCATGGCTTTGGGGCAAAGAAGTAGGTGGCCAAATGTGGCGCACTTCATATGATATACATGACTTTTGGGATATGCCGAGAAATGAAACCAGCCCGATAGGGATACTTACTTCAATAGATGTAATGTCAGACCTGGGAAGATTTTCGGGGCCGGGAGGTTGGAATGATCCAGACATGTTGGTTGTCGGATTAAGTAATACCGGTTTTATTAAAGGCGGGGGCTGTAATGATATTGAATACCGCACTCAAATGAGCATGTGGTGTATGTTCTCTGCACCATTAATGATGGGCTGTGACGTTCGGAATATGAATGAAGCAACCAAAACAATTCTTTTAAATAAAGAAATTATTGCCATAGACCAGGATCCTTTAGGTAAACAAGGATTTAGAGTAATGAGAAAAGACGGCCTCGAAGTTTGGAAGAAGCCACTTAGCGGTGACAGGCTTGCGATTGCATTATTTAATCGCAATTCAACTGACAAAACACTTACTGCTGCATGGAAGGAAATAGAACTGGATTCGACAATGCGTTATGATGCTTACGATGTTTGGAAACATGCCACTGCAGGTAAGGGCTTAACATCAATTTCTTCCAATTTAAAGCCTCATGAAACCAATGTTTATGTGTTGACTGTAAGTAAATAGAGATTAGAAGTAATAAATCTAATTTATGCTGAAATACATTTTATTTTTTTTATGTTTTAGTTTCAGATCGTTTGGACAAAATACTTCATTTGAAATACTGGGAGCAAGCGATCTGGAAAATGTATTTGAAGATGGGTATAAATTTTCTCATTCCGAAGCCAAGATTGATCTGTTTGGTATCCGGGATGAAATTGTTTCTGCACAATTTGTTATTCATGCAAAATCTGGGGTAAGTAATATTTCAATAGAGACAGGAAATTTGGCAAACAGCAATAACGTTATTTTAAGTAATGCGCTTATATACAACTTCGTAAAAGCTGTTCCCTTAAAAGAGAATTCCGATATATCTTTTGGGAATTCGCTCTTAAGAAAGGCGCCAGCATCATTTCCTGATTATCTTTCCGAGGAAAAAACGATTTCGATTAAAAAAGATATTTATCAAGCTGTTTGGTTAACTATTCACGTTCCTAAAAACACTTTGGCAGGAATATACAAAGGAACAATAAAGGTCAAGTCAGACCAGGGGATTGAATCTGTGCCAATAGAAATAACCGTATATCCTCTGGAAATGCCGGTCGTATCTCATCTTAAAACAACCAATTGGTATGCGATCACTATAGATCATTATGATTTCAATACAAAGTACGATGAGAAATATTTCAAATTGCTTGAAGCATTCATACATAATATGGCAGATCATCGCCAGAATGTTTTTCGTGTTGATTTAGATGCGATCACTGCCAGCATTGGTAGCAACAACAAACTTCAATTTGACTTTACAAATTTCGACCATTGTGTAAAAATATTTGAAAGCACTGGTAGAATGAATTCAATTGAAACAGGATTCATTGCTGAATTTGTCGAAGATTGGTTTAGTCCTATCATTAAATTGCGAGACTTTAAAGTACATAATACAACCGGTAAAGTGATTGAAATGAAGGGTGAAGAATATCTTCCCCAATTTTTGCCAGTATTTCAAAAACATCTCAAAGAAAAAGGGTGGTTAAGCAAAACACTTTTTCATATTGCCGATGAGCCAAGCAACTTCAACATAATTTCATACCGTGAAAATTCAGCGTATGTTCATAAATATGCACCTTTACTCCGGCGTATGGATGCGCTTGAAGCCACTTTTTTCGATGATCGTTTAGAAGTTTGGGTTCCTAAATTGAATGAACTAAATGATTGGTGGAATGTATATAAAAAGGCGCAGAGTAATGGGTATGAATTATGGTATTACATGGCGATGTCTACAAATGGTTATCCTAACCGTTTTATCGATTCCAAATTAATTGAAACAAGAATATTGCACTGGCTGAATTACCGGTTTGGTCTTACCGGTTACTTGCACTGGGGATACAATCAATGGGCAGGAAAAGATCCTTATACACAAATGGGATTGCCTGCACATGGCATTGGATCAAATGCGACGGTATATCCCCAAAAAGATGGAGTAGTTAATTCGATCCGTTGGGAAGAACAGCGAAATAGTTTATCAGATTATGAATATTTATGGTTGCTGGAACAGGAGGTTGCAAAACTAAAGAAAGAAATTGGAGCAGCAGGTTTCTGGATAAATCCTCAGCAAAGGGGAATAGAACTGTCTTCAAAAGTTATCAGCACAATGACAAATTTTACCTATGACCCAAATGTTCTGTATAATACTAAAAAAGAAATACTCCAGGAAATAATAGATTTTAACGAGCATCCCAAATTATATGTTCAGACATTTCCATTTGCCAATTCAAAAGCCATATTCGGACCCGTTTTGGTTGAAATAACAGGATATGCAGAACCCGGCTCAATAATTTTTGTAAATGGTAAAGATATTACTACAACAAATCTGACAAAAGAAGGCGTGTTTAGAATTGCAATCGAAGTAACTCCGGATAATAACAAAATTAAGATCATAGCAAAGAAAGGCGCATTATCAAAGACAATTGAAAAGGAATATTCTATAGCCTATCCGGCAGACTAGCGGATAAGTTCTTTTCTTTAAGCATTCTATTTTTTAACATGTTAAGAAAGTATATATTTTGAATGAATTATCTGATATTTCCCCTGTTTTAATCTGATAAATTTGGTTTATACGTTTGATTAACCTGTGTCGTCAACAGGGTAGTTCAAAAAATCAGACCAATATGAATACCTCCAGAAGAAATTTTATCAGGAATACAGGTCTTGTAAGCCTTGGCTTTATGGGGCTTAATCAATGTGTATTATCTGGTTGCAATATCAGTAAAGAACCAGGTTTTGGATTTGGTCCGCTTTTGCATAAGGAAGGAGATGTGTTGAGCTTACCAAACGGATTTACTGCGCAAATTGTTTCCAGAAAAGGAGATGTAATGAGTGACGGTTTATTCTCTCCCGGTAGTCATGACGGCATGGGGATTTTTAGCTGGAAAGATGGAAAAGTTATGCTGATAAGAAATCACGAGCTTACCCCCGGTTCCTATGGAGAGGGGCCGTTTGGAAAAACTAATGAGCTTATTGATAAAATAGCGAAAGACAAGTTTTATGATTTTTCAAAAGGGGGTGACCGTATTTGCGTGGGCGGCACCACTACTATGATTTTTAACGAGCAAGCCCAAAAAATGGAATTAGAATATCTGAGCCTGGTCGGAACTGTAAGAAATTGTTCTGGTGGCAAGACACCATGGAAAAGCTGGATCACCTGCGAGGAAACACCACTCAATAAAGGAGATGAAAACGGGTCGTTAGAAAAAGACCATGGATACAATTTTGAAATTCCTGCAACAGATAAGATTGGTCTGATAGATCCGATACCAATAAAAGCAATGGGTCGGTTTGTTCATGAGTCTGCAGCAGTTCATCCGGCAACGGGAATCGTTTATCAAACGGAAGATGAAAGTGACGGATTAATATATCGGTACATACCGGATGTAAGAGGAGAGTTACAAGTTGGTTCGCTTCACAAGGGAGGCCGTTTGCAATGCCTCATGATTAATGAATGGAAAAGCGCAGATACCAGGAATTACAAAGACCAGAAAACCGATTTATTCCCTGAAAAAAAATCTTTCAGCGTATCCTGGCAAGATTTGGATAATATAGATTCTCCCGATGGTGATTTGAGGTTGCGTGGTCATAAAAAAGGCGCAGCCATCTTTTCTTCTGGTGAAGGAATGACGTATGGGAAAGGTGAATTGTTTTTTACTGCCAGTTCCGGAGGAGTGGCCGGTAACGGACAAATTTTCAAGTATACTCCAAGTAAATATGAAGGCCAGCTTCAGGAAAAAGATAACCCGGGAGAACTTGAGTTGTTTATTGAGTCGAAAGACAACGATACATTTCGCTATTGTGATAACATAACGGTGGCGCCGTGGGGAGACGTAATCATATGTGAAGATAAAATTGACGCAAGAATTATTGGAATTACACCAAAAGGAAAAGCCTATGTTATTGCTCAGAATATAGGATATAAGGATTCTGAATTTGCAGGACCAGTGTTTTCTCCATCCGGCAAGACACTTTTTGTTAACATTCAATCTCCCGGATTAACGCTGGCAATTACCGGACCATGGAGAATATAATTTTTATCAGAAACCAGAGCCAATTTTATTTTTTTAACTAACCAGAATATAAAAGACACCAAATGAAAAAAACATTCCACCTAATATTTGCCGTTTCTGCTTTTACAGTCTGTAATATTTCCAAAGCGCAACAACCCCTGACAGTATATACAAAACCTTTGACCGAAGTATTGGTTAATGTAGAGAAAAATTATCATATCAAGCTAAAGTATGATGACAGAACTGTGAAGGGGTTAAATGTAACTTATGCTACATGGCGGTTTACCTCGGACGTAAAAAACACTTTGGACAATATATTAAGACCATTGGATCTTATTTACAGCCAGGCAGACGAAAATACTTATGTAATTAAACAATTTGATTACTACAGGCGTTCAGAAGCTGAAGGGAAAAAACATCTGGATGAATTGCTGGCAGCATACCCCAATGCAGTTGCATTTGACAAAAGGAAAAAGGAATTAAGGGAATGTATTTCGAATGTTTTGGGAATAACAGGGCTCGCCAAAAAAACTGCGTTAAATCCAATCATAAGGAAAAAGATCACAATGGATGGCTATACAGTAGAAAATGTAGCATTTGAAAGCATACCCGGATATTTTGTTACTGGTACGTTATACAGACCTACTGAAGGAACCGGTCCTTTTCCGGTAATTATTAATCCTCATGGACATTTTTATAATGAACAAGATCCTTCAGTTTCAAAAGATAGCGGAAGATACAGAGCCGATATGCAATATCGTTGTGCTGCATTCGCAAAAATGGGTGCGATAGCTTTTAACTACGATATGTATTCCTGGGGTGAATCTCTTTTAATGACCGGGGATCCTTTATCACATGAAACCGGTTTTGCCGCATCCATTCAAACATGGAATAGTATCCGGGCATTAGATTTTGTGTTGTCATTACCAGGAGCAGATAAAACAAGAGTGGGTGTTACCGGCGCTTCTGGAGGAGGAACCCAAACATTCCTTGTTGCAGCATTGGATGATAGAGTTACTGTAAGCGTACCGGTAGTCATGGTGTCTTCAAGTTTTTATGGAGGATGCCCATGCGAAAGTGGATTACCCATTCATGGAGAATGCGACGGGCACAAAACCAACAATGCCGAAATAGCAGCTATGATTGCTCCCCGGCCACTTCTTGTAGTTTCTGATGGAGATGATTGGACTAGATCGGTTCCCGGTACAGACTATCCCTACCTGCAAAGAATTTTTACTTTTTACGGAAAGAAATCAAATGTTGAAAGCGTTTATCTGCCAAATGATAAGCATGATTATGGTATTACCAAACGAATGCCCGTTTATAAATTTTTGGCAAAACACATGGGTCTAAACTTGAAAGCTATTACCGGAAAAGATGGCAATATTGATGAGAGCAGCATCACTATTCAAAAGAATAAGGATCTGTTAGTGTTTGACAAGGATTTTCCTTTGCCTGCGAAAGCTTTAAGGACTCACAAAGAAATAATGCAGGTATTTAAGGAAGCGCAGCAAGGCAAATGATCTGGAAATGAATAAAGAGAACTTCATACGATTTTTTCCCGATGCTTTAGAGAAAGTGCAAGTCAGCAAAGCGGCACAGTTTGATAACGATGGCATTCCTCTTCCTGAAAAAATTTTGCAATTTGGCTCAGGAAATTTATTTAAGGAACTTTCTGATTTCAGGATTGACAAAACTATTAAAGAAGAAATATTCAATGGACGGGTAGTTCTGATTAAATCAAGCTCCAATTCTTTATCTGAACGTGTAATAACAAAAAATTCTGTCGTTAGCAGGGTGTTATATGCAAAAGAACAATGGCCTGAAGTTCTGACCTGTGCCGTTAATCCGGAGTTGGCGATCATTATTTCGGATAAAAAAATTGCAAGGAAGGATTTATTAAAAGACAATATCAAATCTGTTCCGCCATTTTCATTTCCAGGAAAATTGCTGGCGCTGTTGTTTGAGCGATTCAAATATTTTAATGGCAATCCTTCTAAAGGGCTCATCATTATTTCTGTTGCTCAGCCGGAAAATAAGACTGATTTTTTGGAGTCAATACTCTTAGAACTTGCTCATCTTAATAACCTCGAACCAGCCTTTTTAGATTGGATTGAAAACGCAAACCAATTTTTCAATAGATGGTAAATCAATAAAACAGGGAAGCCGATAAATGCCGTTCTATTATTTTCAGTTTGCATTCTTGTTATTGGCTGATTTTAGAAACCGACTCCTGTATTCTTTCGGAATGATACCAATAATTTTCTTAAAATGTCTATAAAAATTTGAAAGATTGTCAAACCCGCTTTGGTAACTGATTTCTGAAATGCTGTAATTATCTTCCATCAAGAGTCTGCAGGCATGTCCAATTCTTATCTCCGTTACATAATCCGAAAATGTTTTACGGGTATGATGTTTAAAATATCTTGAAAACGATGCAACACTCATGTTTAACTTTGATGCAATATCCTGTACATAAATCTCCTCCGTATAATTTTTCATAATAAACTGGAATACGTGGTTGATTTTGTCTGAATCTCCGCTCGTATTAGCAGAAAAACCGGGAGACAATAAAGGTTTCAATTCATTGCTTTGAGATAATCTTATTAGCATGTCTAAAAGACTCAGCAGCCTTTGAGGTGGATTTTCATCCTCCATTTCGTGCAGTTTACCGGTAATATACTTTTTTGTTTTTCCCTGAATGTCCAGTGCTAATGATGATTTATCCAATAATCGTTGAACCAATTTCATTTCGGGAGCATCAAAAAATTGATTGCCTAAAAAATCTTTTGTAAAGTGAATAAAAATTGACCGTGCCTTTTGTTTACTATTCTTTGCATAGAATTCTTCACTGTTTCTGAACAAATGTGGAATATTAGATCCGATTATTGAAAGGTCCCCTTCTTTAAAATGGCATACATTATCTCCGATAAAACGGGTACCCCTGCTTTTATCAATCAATACCAGTTCATATTCTTTGTGAAAATGCCAGGGGTTGGCAAAATAATCACAATCCAGTATCTTATATAAGAATGACGCATCGGAGGATACGGGCAATTTATGTAACTGGGGTTTCATATATTAAATTAACAAGAAAGAGTAAATTTAGGTTTAAAACTGTTTTTAAAGTACATGGTTTGATATTTATTGTTTTGGAACCCCTGATTTATAGCTGTGACTATTAAGATTAAACCTGATTTTAGTTCATTTTTTGATAAATCATTCTAAACGGATGCCCCAAAGCGATAGTTGCCTGATTCCAGAACATAAAACTGTTAATAAAGTACACATATTCAATCAATAAATAGAAATATACAAGTACCACAATTTTTAATTTTATTCACTATATAACTCCTTGTTTATGTTATTTTCAGACTGTCCAGCTAAAACCTTAAACAACCTTACAAAAGACAAGATTGTTCTGTTACCATTGGGTGCGATTGAACAACATGGACCTCATTTGGCCGTTTCCACCGATACCGATCTGGTGTCTCAAATTGCGTTGGGCGCCGAAAAAAAATTGCCAGACGATATCCTATTGTGTCCCACCTTGCCTTTCGGTTCAAGCCATCATCATTTAACATTTGGTGGAACGATAAGTGTTTCTGCAGCTACATATACTCAATTTGTAGTAGAATTAGTGGAGTCGTTCCTGAAAATAGGTTTTCGGCGTATTGTATTACTAAACGGGCACGGCGGTAATATCACTCCGGTGAGACAGGCTTTGTCAATTCTGAGTGCAAAACATGATTTAATTGATAATCCCAATATAGCTTTTGCAACATATTGGGAATTGGCAAGCAAATGGTTTACCGGAGCTCCTCCCATGCAAAGTCCGGCGTTAAGCCATGCTTGCGAATACGAAACAAGCTTATTAATGTATTTATTTCCTCATAAAGTACATTCTCATAAAATTGAAAGAGCAAAGAGGCCAGAAAGTAATGGATATATACCATGGGAAGACGATGAACCTTATAGCGGTGTCACCATGGTAAAAAAAACACAGTTTATATCCAGCAACGGAAGTAGCGGGGAACCACAACTTGCATCAGCTGAAAAAGGAAAGCATTTATTTGATCATGGTGTTGATGCTTTAGTAAAATTTATTCTGTCATTTAAAACATGGCCGTTTTCTGAAGATTTATCTACAAAGTCATGAGTAAAATTGAAATTAAGCACCCTGATAAATCAGTGAGCACAGGAGCCTACTCTGCAGCCGTAATGTCAGATGGTTGGCTATTTGTAAGTGGGCAAGGACCGGTTGATTTGTCTACAGGTAAAGTCATTCATGGAACAATTGAAGAAGAAACGCTTCATACTTTATCTCATATCAAAAAAATTGTAGAAGCGGCCGGAGGAAGTATTGAGGACATAGTAAAATGTACAGTTCATCTGACTGATATAAACGAGTTTGACCGGTATAATGCGGCTTATGCTTCTTTTTTTTCAGGGATCATGCCAGCGAGAACAACAGTTCAGTCTGTTCTTTCAGATGGAATAAAAATAGAAATTGATGCCATAGCTAAAATAAAAGGATAAAACTTTAACAGATAAGTAAAAAACATGAGTGAAAAAATAAGAATAGGAACGGTAGGTCTTGGATTGATGGGCAGCAGTATTGCTACCTGCCTTTTAGCAGCCGGGCATGAGGTTACTTCACTGATTCGCCATTTAGAAAAAGCCAATACAGCCAGGCAACGTATTGAAAAATTTCTTAAGCAATTAAGCGATGAAGGACTATTAAAAGAGAATCCCGAAGTAAGTATTCAGCGACTTACTATTACCGATAATTTTTCCAGATTTAAAGATCACGAACTAATCATTGAATCTATTTTCGAAAACCTTGATGAAAAAAGAGAAGTATTTCGTGAGCTCGAAAAAGTATTATCTCCCACAGCTATCATCGGCAGTAATACTTCGGCCATACCTGTAACGATTTTACAAAGTGGATTAAAACACCCAGAGCGTTTATTTGGCATTCATTGGGGCGAGCCAGCGCATATTCTGAGATTTTTAGAAGTGATATGCGGAAATGAATCGGATATAAAGTATGCAGAAAAGATAATGGCACTCGCAGAAAGCTGGGGCAAGGAACCTTCGCTTGTCAAAAAAGATATCAGGGGATTTATCACTAATCGTCTTATGTATGCAATGATGCGTGAAGGATTTCACCTGGTGGAAAAAGGATATGCCACCTACGAAGATATTGACCGTGCCTGCAGAAATGATTTCGGTTACTGGATAACGTTTGCCGGCCCTTTCAGATTTATGGATCTGACAGGGATTCCGGCTTATCTCGCAGTAATGAAAGATCTGTTTCCCGAGCTGGATAATTCGGATAAAGCTCCTGAGTTTATGGAAAAATTGGTAGCCGAAGGAGCCAAGGGTGTCAGCAATGCTCATGGATTTTATCCGTATACTAAAGAAACGGCGGAGAAATGGGAAAGATTGTTTGTAGAATTCACCTATGAAATAAGAAAACTGTCGGAAAAATACCCCAAAGATATTGGGGATATATAAACATGAATAGTACTATCATAAGATTTATAAAAGCGACAGAAGTAATTGTGCCTTCAAAGCCCGGAAGCCTTAATTCTGAATCTGTGTATGATAAGGATACCGCTTTTGCCAAAAAATTCATGACCGGTTCGAGTTGGACAGAATTTGCTAATCAATCCAAATGGATTATTCAGATTGAGTTGCAAAACGGATTAACGGGTATTGGCGAAACTTATCGCAGTGCATCTGCGGAGTTGATATCAGAAGCGATAAAAACATTTACCGGAGCAGATATTTTAAAGTTAAACTGGAGGAGACTTCCTGTGAATGATCAGAGGATTTACGAAGCTTTTGAAACAGCTATATTGGACTTGGTTGGAAAGATTTTGCATGTACCGATTCACCAACTTCTCGGAGGGGCATATCGTGACCGGATAGAATGTATGGGATGGACCGGACGAAGAACACCAGAAGATGCTGCTCAAAAAGCATATGAAGCAATGCAAAAAGGACATAGGGTTTTTAAATTTAAGTGTTCTGATGAGGACCCTGTTCGATTGTGGACAGAAGAGATAAAGAAAAAATGCGGCGATGGAATAAAAATTATTCTCGATCCCAATCAACGATGGAAAGATGTGGAAACAACTATGCGACTAATGGATGGAGTTGAGAAAGAAATTATGGTTGGTCTCGAAGATCCAATTTTACATGCAGATGTTGAAGGATTTAAATACTTAAAAAAGAATTTGGGCATTCCGTTATTCAGACATATTTCATTGCCGTATACCCAAGACATACGGGATATTATTGCTTTTGTAAAAACCGATGCCGTAGACGGATATAATTTTAACGGCTCGGGATACAATTCTGTATTGTTAGCCGAAATAGCACATATGGAAGGAAAGCAGTGCTGGCGCGGTTCGGAAGTGGATCTCGGTATTTCTGAAACCATGGGTTTGCATATTGCTGCAGCGAGTGTCAATTGCACAATTCCATCCGATCTATTTGGAGAACTGGTAAGAGAGAATGATTTAATTGAAAAACCAATTGAATTTATTAGCGGACACGCTTTGGTTCCGCAAGGCGATGGTTTAGGAGTAACGCTTGACATGAAAGCAATTGAAAAATATAAAACCGGTCAAAGTTTGGTAAACAGCATATGAAAAAAACAATTTCATCCTGGATATTGCTGATATTATGCAACATGATGTGGGCATTACAATTTACTTGTATCAAGCTTACACAGGATCAGGTTGGTCCTTATTTTACAGTATGGGCCCCCATGATTTTTGCCACTATTCTTTTAGCGCCATTTGCAATGAGT
>OEMC01000335.1_pt1 | contig 16122 bp, 11 predicted proteins | sample 1503201 | NCBI WGS metagenome assembly OEMC01 (sample SAMEA104379564, study PRJEB20068) | metagenome | isolation source: 1998 | reverse complement strand
CTTTCAAAAATTTTAGGATTAAATGATACACAGGGCGGTTTTGTTGCTATGATTTTTAAATATTGTGATGACAGCAAACTTCCCCTGCTCGATTTGAAGGACTTCATCAAAGTGCTGCAATATGTAAGTGATGAAGGAAAAGCAGAACTGGAAAAAACCTATGGGAAAATTTCAACCACATCTACCGGAACAATTTTAAGAAAGGTGATTGAACTGCAACAACAAGGTGCAGATATGTTTTTTGGCGAAACCAGTTTTGATGTAGACGAACTGATGCGCATCAGCGATGATGGACGCGGCATGATCTCTGTTATCCGCGTTACCGATTTGCAGGACAGACCCAAGTTGTTTTCAACATTTATGTTGCAATTACTTGCCGAGTTGTATGCCACTTGTCCTGAAGAAGGCGATCTTGACAAGCCCAAGCTGGTGATGTTTATTGATGAAGCTCATCTTATTTTTAATGAAGCCAGTGAAGCATTGTTACAGCAGATTGAAACGATAATTAAATTGATCCGTTCCAAAGGCATCGGTATCTTCTTTTGTACACAAAACCCAATGGATGTACCAGCTTCAGTTCTTGCACAATTAGGATTGAAGGTGCAGCATGCTTTAAGAGCCTTTACTGCTGCTGACAGAAAAGTGATCAAACAAACCGCAGAAAACTATCCTGAAACAGAATTTTATAAGACGGAAGACCTAATCACTCAACTTGGTATTGGGGAAGCGCTGATAACTATGTTGAATGAAAAAGGAATTCCCACTCCGCTTGTGCATTGCATGCTCCGACCACCTCAAAGCCGGATGGATATTTTAACGGATGGAGAGATTGATGCATTGGTAAGCAAATCGAAGATTGTTCCTAAATACAATAAAGCAGTGGATAGTCAAAGTGCTTATGAAATTCTGTCAGAAAAACTGAATGATGCGGCAGAAAGAACCAAAGAGGTTAAAAGACAAGAGCAGAAAGAAAAAGAAACAAATACTCCGGCAAAAAAAGAAAAAGGTTTCTTTGATGATCCTGTTGTAAGGAGCATGACCCGCACTGCTGGAAACACCATTATCCGCTCATTACTTGGAGTATTGGGACTGGGAGGCAGGGGCCATCGTTCGAAAAATCTGTTTTAAGACTTTTCATATCTGTGAAAGCAGGGTAATATAGATTCTGCACAATAGCAGGAAGTTTCAATAACAGTTATTAAAAAATATAATTCCGTTTACTTGTCGAAAAAACTACTCTATACTCTTCTCCCGGTATTTGTCATTTATGTACTGAATATCAGGATTGATCCAATGGAAGTAGATGCTGCGCAATATGCAGACATGAGCAGGGAAATGCTTGCACGTGGAGAGTTTTTGCAGGTATTTGATCTGGGCAGGGACTATCTGGATAAACCACCTTTTCTGTTTTGGATCAATTCTGCAAGCATGTATCTGTTTGGGGTCAGTCATTTTGCTTTTAAGTTCCCGTCACTATTATTTGCTTTATTCGCGGTATTCTCTACTTACAAACTTGCGGCCTTATTGTACAATCAAAGCGTGGCGGTTATTTCAGCAATAGTACTGGCCTCATCTCAATGTTTGTTTTTAATTACAAATGATGTGCGGACAGATACGATATTGATGAGCTGGGTAATATTTTCGCTCTGGCAATTGATTAAATGGGTGCATTCACAAAAACTGATCAATCTTATTATTGGCTTTGCAGCTATCGGGTGCGGGATGCTCACCAAAGGCCCGATTGCATTGATTGTACCCGTCTTTGCTTTGGGAACACATTTTATAGTCAAAAAGAAATTTTCAATGTTTTTGCGCTGGGAATACCTGGCGGGCCTGGTTGTTATTGCAATTATATTGCTGCCGATGTGCATAGGGTTATATCAGCAGTTTGATCTGCATCCTGAAAAGCTGGTTAATGGCAAACATAACGTATCAGGGCTGCGATTTTTTTTCTGGACACAAAGTTTTGGCCGTATAACCGGAGAAAGTGTTTGGGATAATAATGCCGGGTTCTTTTATCTGATTCAAAATATGCTCTGGTCCTTTCTTCCGTGGATCTTTTTTTTCCTGTACGCTTTGGTAATTAGAGCAAAAAAAATATTTAACCGCAGGACTAAAACAAATAATGAGGCTGAATTTTATACTGTAGGAGGATTTCTGCTAACCTACATTTCACTGGCGCTAAGCAATTATCAGCTTCCCCATTACATATTTGTAGTATTTCCGCTGGCAGCCATCATAACCGGAGACTCTTTAAATACAATGATGAGAGAGGGTCCATATCAAAAGACTAAATTGTTTTTTTTTAATTTTCATAGTATTTTTTTTGTGTTAGTCTGGGTATGTGTAATAGTTTTTACCTGGCTCGTGTTTGATACAATCCCATTATATGGTAAACTATTATCTGCTTTCGGTTTTGCCGGGTATCTTTTTCTTGTATTTAAAATAAGAACCCGGGTAAATGGGGTTTTAATTATTTGCCTGTATACTATTATCGGGGCCAATTTTTTCCTGAGTACATTTTTTTATCCGGCGCTATTGAAATATCAGATGGGTGGTGAAGTAGGCAGGTATGTTAATTTGCACAGGTTGCCTGTGGATAGCTTGTATATACTTGGATCAAATGAAAGGCATGCTTTGTCTTTTTACTGTCAAAGAACTATACCGGAAATAAATGATGTTGCTGAACTTAAAGAGGGTTATTACGTAATAACCGGCGAAGAAGGCTTGCTGGAGATTAACAAAACGGGCAGAGTTTACAAAGTATTAATAAATGGCAGCAGGTACGCTGTTTCATCACTTACATTTAAATTTCTAAACACAAAGTCCAGAGAGAAATCTTTAATTAAATATTACCTGATTCTGTTGGAATAGGGCCACACTTATCTGGAGAATAGATTATACTTCAGGATGCACCATATAGCTCTGAATCCGTCTTTCCATTTTATTTTCTTACCTTCTTTATAGGTCCGGCCATAATATGAAATGCCAACTTCATAGATTCTTATATCGGGTAATCTTGAAATTTTTGCAGTTACTTCAGGTTCAAAGCCAAATCGTTTTTCTTTTAGTTTCAGTTTTTTTATAAGATCAGCATCAAATAATTTATAACAGGTTTCCATATCTGTAAGGTTAAGATTGGTAAAGGCATTTGACAAAAAAGTCAAAAACCTGTTTCCAATGGTATGCCAGAAAAAAAGAATGCGATGAGGATTACTGCCAACAAACCGGGAACCATATACAATATCCGCAGCCCCTTTTAAAACAGGAATCAGCAAATGATTATATTCATCCGGATCATACTCCAGATCTGCATCTTGTATAAGGATATAATCTCCCGTTGCTTCCTGAATACCGGTGTGAATAGCTGAACCTTTACCCGAATTTACCTGATGACTGAAATACCGGATATTCATTTCCGGTTCTTTCTTGATGTAATTATGACAGATGATCTCAGACTTATCCGTACTGCAATCGTTTACTAATAGAATTTCTTTTTCAATATCCTGCAAAAGCTGTACTTGTTTTACCTTGTCCAGTAAAAGATGAACTGTGTTTTCTTCATTGAAGACAGGTATTATAATTGAAAGTTTTTTAAGCATTGACAAAAAAATCCAAATATATCTATTTATTTCCCGGGGAAGAAAGAATAAATGGCATCAGGATTGAACAATTGAGACTTCTGTAATACTAATTTACAATTTTCTGTTTCTTAGCCTTTAAGTTAGCTCGGATATTGTATTCCGTCACTTTAGCCTTACCCATCCCGCCTTATCCATCTCAATTTCATTTTCAGCCTGAAGAAACTCAATCACTTTCCAGGCTTTTTCTTTTTTAATATTCCCAAGCGTCTGAATTAACTCTTTCGATGGTAAGGGCTGAGGCTCCAGTATTGATTTTATCATGGAGGAAATGCTGGTGAATTCTTCTTTAGTGATGACAATGGCTTTTTGCCGAAGGCAATTATCACAGATGCCGCATTTTTTCATAGCCTCATCACCAAAATAAAATCCAATCATACGGCTCCGGCAGTCGATATTTTCTTTTACATAATGCAGCATTTGGCTCACCCGGTTTTTGAAATTCAGTTTTCTTTTTTCAAAAGCTTCCATATTGATGGTAAGATCATCGGCTTTGATCCGAGGCTGCATCATGAACAACTGAGGTGTATCCTTCTGAGGTTTGTAATTAATAATTCCGTACTGGTGAAGTTGCTCCAAATCTTTTTTTACTTCTGTTGCATCCTTTTTCATCAGCTTGGCCAACACCAATTCTGACACGGAGCAGGGGAAATCGAAAATGCCTTCATAAGCACGGAGCAAAGCTTTAACAACCGGATCAAGTTGTGGATGAGTTCTTTCAAATTCTTCCAATGTTTTCCTGTTTGTTGTAAACTGAATCTGTGAAGGAAGAAAAACCTGCTCATTAAATGACAACCATCCATCCTGCTCCATTGCTTTTAAGCAATACACAGCAGTATGACTTTTCAGTTTGAACTTTTTTATAAAATCATTCAGATCGAAATCATAAAAAACAGCAGCACCGCTGTTGACCGGTATCTGCAGGTAGTTGGCAATAGACTGATAAACGTTTCTTATTTCACTTAATGATGGATAACGGATTTCAGCCATACCGTCCAGTTCAGTGATGTCTTCTTCATCGTACAGCAACACAGCATAGGAAGTTTTTCCATCTCTGCCGGCACGGCCTGCTTCCTGGTAATAGTTTTCCAGGCAATCAGGCACATCTGCATGAATAACTGATCGTACATCCGGTTTGTCAATGCCCATTCCAAAAGCATTTGTGCAAACGATAACTCTTATTTGGTTTTGTATCCATGCTTCCTGTTTTTTATTTCTTTCTTCCTGTGTCAATCCGGCATGATAATAATCCGCTGAAATGTTTTGCATCTGCAGGAGTTCGGCTATTTCTTTAGTACGCTTCCTGCTTTTGCAGTAAACAATAGCGCAGCCAGGCACCTTTTTCAGTACTTCTGATACTTTATTGATCTTGGAATCTACCTTGAATACACTATAAGAAAGATTTATTCTCTCGAAGGACTGGCGGAAAATATTCTTATTCCTGAACTGAAGCTTGTCACAAATATCATTTTGAACTTCAGTTGTTGCGGATGCTGTCAATGCAAGAACTGGTACACCGGGTAATTCTTCTCTCAGTGCAGCGATACGTAAGTAGGGTGGACGAAAATCATAGCCCCATTGTGAAATGCAGTGAGCTTCATCTACTGCAATAAGGCTTACATTCATACCGGGCAAGTATTCTTTAAATAAAGAAGTTTCTAATCTTTCCGGGGATACGTACAAAAATTTACAATTACTATCGCCGGTAACTTTTAAAGTATTGATCACTTCTTTTCGCGTCATACCTGAATAAATAGCAAAAGCAGTGATATTTTTTTTACGAAGATTCCCTACCTGGTCCTTCATTAAGGCGATCAATGGGGAAATGACAAGGCATAAACCTTCTTTGGCAAGACCGGGAACCTGGTAGCAAAGCGATTTGCCACCGCCAGTCGGCATTAATGTCAGTGTATCGTTATTAGCAAGAACAGATTCAATCACTTCTTGTTGAAGAGGACGGAAAGAATCATAGCCCCAATAATCTTTTAATATTTTATGAATGTCGGGCAAGAAAAAGGAAATAGTGAATGATGAAGTTAGGAAAAGAAAAAGCGCCACGGAGGTATGGAATACAATGAGGTTAAATTTCCGTATTTCCGTGGCAAAAAAATTACTCAACTTTTTTTACAAACAATCTTATTGAATTTACGGCCAGCACTACATCACTCATTCCCATCACTAATGCTCCGAATGTTGGCGTAAGAAATCCAAAAGCAGCAACAGGAATAGCAACAATATTATAGGCGAATGCCCAGAAAAGATTTTCTTTAATAGTAATGTAGGTGTGTTTTCCCAGCCCCAGCGCCATCGGCATTTTTTTCAATCCATGATTCATCAGTACTACCTGTGCGCTTTGCATAGCGATTTGTGAAGCATCACTCATAGAAATTCCGATAGAGGCTTTTGCCAATGCTGGTGCATCATTAATACCATCGCCAACCATAGCCGTAGGGATTGCAGCATTCAGCTCTGAAATTTTTTGAAGCTTTTGTTCCGGTGTTTGTTCCGCAATCACTTCATCAATGCCCAGCTCAGAAGCTAAAGCTTTACATTTTGCCATACGATCGCCGCTTAGCAAAATTGTTTTAATGTTTTTGCCATGGAGATAAGCAATTACTGCTTTTGCTTCAGGTCTTACTTCATCTTTTACATCAATCCATCCGAGTAACTGAGTATTTTTAATAATGTAAATATTATGATTGTCTTCCGCTGTAAACTTCTCTGCCACTTTAAATGAACCTGCGCAATATTCATTTGCTTCCTTGTCAGTGGCTTTCATTCCAAGCCCTTTCACTTCTTCAATTTTATTCCAGCGGACCTCTTCTTTCATCTTCCATTCATCTGTAATGCATTTTGCTATGGGGTGATTAGAATATTTTTCTAATGAAAAAGCAATTTTTTTAAACTCATCTTCCTGCATATTGCCTGTTGCCAATTGCCAATTACCAATTGTAAATTTTCCTGTTGTCAGCGTCCCGGTTTTATCAAACACCACCTGCTTAATATTTCTGAACATTTCAAGACTTGTTGCATTTCTGAAAAGGATTCCATTCTTTGCTGCACGACCAAGACCTACGGCAATAGCTGCGGGGGTTGCAAGACCCATAGCGCAAGGGCAGGCAATGACAAGGATAGCGATACTGCGCATTAATGCTGTGGTGAAATCTCCAAAGTAAATCCAGTTGCCGATTAATGATACAACGGCAATTCCGATGACTATCGGGACAAATATGGCACTGATCTTATCGGCCAATAGCTGCACCGGTGGTTTTTCTCCTTGTGCCTGTTTTACCATATTCAGAATTCCGGAAAGTACCGTGTCATCACCAACGGCAGTCACCTGTGCTTTTACAGTTCCATCCGTTATCAGGCTGCCACCAATCAGTTTATCCTTTGCATATTTATGCACTGGGTTGCTTTCCCCCGTTATGATGGCTTCATTCACATGGGCATCGCCCCATAGAATTTTACTGTCAATAGGAACCTGCTCACCGGTTTTAATTAAAATAAGATCACCCACTCTTAGCTGGATATTTTCAACCTGGAAGATCTGTTCGTTATGCTGATCATCAAAAGCAATCATGTTTGCCATCACTTTTTGCGACTTCGCCAGCTTTTTCAGTTCCCTTTGTGTGGACTGAATGGATGCATCTTCCATATAATTACCAAAAAATACAAGGGTAATAATTGTAGCTGCTGTTTCATAAAACAAATAATCTTCAGCTTGTCCGATAAGAGTACCGTATAAACTATAAACAAATGCCGCTGTGGCGCCCACAGCAATCAAAACATTCATGTTTGGTAAACCATTTCTCAAACTCTTCCATGCACTTTTGCCAAAAAAACTCATACCAACGAGATAAACGGGAAGCGTTAGTGTCAACTGTACCCAGGGATTCATGAGCCAATGGATATGAACACCAGGAATCATATGCAGCATCAACACAAGTGTAAACGGAAGGCAGAAAAGAAAACGATGAAGATGAGTTGAAAAAAAAGGTTGTTTGTTGCGAGTTTCAAGTTGTGGATTGGCAACCTGGTAGCCCAAATCATTTATACCTTTTACAAGTTTTTCGGTCGCAGTATTTCCATTTATTTCAAAACTTACATCACCACTCACAGAGTTCACTTTCACATTTTTCATTCCCTGTTTTTCGAGGTATTTATGAATGGTGAGTGCACAGCTGCTGCAATCCATTCCATCTACTTTCCATTGTATGTTTTCCATATTAGCTCCTTTCCTTTTTTCTCCTGAAACCCTATTCTATAAAAGAAGGGCCGATTCTGAAATGTTGCAAATTCTGTTGCAAAAATACAACTATCAAAGCAGCTTTAGTTACCTTCCTCATTTATCTTATATACGGCGTTGCAAATCCAGCCAATATCTTTGCCCGGTGAAAATAGAGTTTACATTAAATGAAATAAAGCAGGCAGCCGGGAAATTCTGGGAAGCCATTGATAGCAAAAAGGTGATCGCCTTTCATGGCAGTATGGGAGCAGGCAAAACGACTTTCATCCATGCTCTTTGTGATGTAAAGAGAGTAAAAGATACTGTGGGTAGCCCTACTTTTTCCATAATCAATGAATACTTATATTCGGAAAACAACGAGACAAAGAAGCTTTATCATATTGACCTTTACCGGCTGAAAGACGAACAGGAAGCCATCCGTGCCGGAGTTGAGGATTGTTTTTACAGCAATCATATATGTTTTGTGGAATGGCCTGAAAGAACACCTCATATTTTCCCTACAGATACACTTCATGCATTCATTGAGCCGATAAATGAGCATACAAGGGTTGTAAGAATCGGGGATATTTAGTTATTTTTATAATCCCGTTCAAAACAATCATCACCAGAGCTATACTCTTACATGAGCCAGCAAAGACCAAAAATCAGCACTTCGTTTAGCTATGAAACTTTAGAGGAAACACTGGATATAAAACCCAAAGTTTCCCGTTTGCATATAGGCATCCCCAAGGAAATCGCATTTCAGGAAAACCGGATTGCCTTAACGCCTGATGCAGTAAGTGTACTGGTCAGTAATGGTCATGAAGTAACAATAGAGCACAATGCCGGTGAAGCAGCTCATTTCCGGGATAAAGACTATAGCGAAGCCGGCGCTAAGATTGTTTACGACCGGGCCGAAGTCTTCAAAGCACCGATACTCGTAAAAAGTGCGCCAATAATTGAAGAAGATATTCCGCTGCTTCAACTGAACCAGGTTATCATTTCACCCATTCATCTTTCCATATTGAAAGCAGACCTGCTGCAAAAAATGATGGACAAAAGGATCACCGCTATTTCATTTGAAAACCTGAGAGACGATAGCGGTACTTATCCCATTGTTCACAGCATGAGTGAAATTGCCGGCAGCGCTGTGATGCTGATTGCAGCACAATATCTGGGATCAGCCAATCATGGTAAAGGTGTGTTGCTTGGAGGGATATCCGGAATAGCGCCGACAAAAGTTATCATCATTGGAGCTGGTATTGTTGGCGAGTACGCAGCAAGAGCAGCTTTGGCGTTGGGTGCATCAGTAAAAGTTTTTGATAATAATGTGTATCGTTTAAAACGACTGCAAAATAATATCGGCCAACGGTTGTGGACCTCAGTAATCGAACCGAGAATGTTGTCCAAACAACTCAAGACATGTGAAGTAGCAGTAGGAGCCATCAGAAGTGAAACTGGGAGAACACCCATGGTAGTAACAGAAGAAATGGTAAGCAATATGCGGTCGGGTTCTGTTATCATTGACGTAAGCATTGATCGCGGCGGTTGCTTTGAAACTTCAGAAATCACCAGTCATGAGCATCCTGTGTTTTTAAAATACGGGGTCATTCATTATTGCGTACCTAACATTCCATCCGGATTTGCAAGAACTGCATCACAAGCTATCAGCAATGTATTGATGCCACTATTAATGGAAGCCGGCGATGAAGGTGGATTTGAAAACTTGGTTTGGCACCATATACATCTTCGCGGCGGTATTTATTTATTCAAAGGCGCCTTAACCAATTTCTATCTCAGCCAGCGATTTGATTTAAAATACACTGATCTGAATTTGCTGATAGCGAGCCAGCGGTAAAAAACATTATTTTGCCCCTGAAATAAATAATCAATACTTTAGTTGCTTATCTCCCCTTTAGAAACAATATAATTCTGCCCTCCTTTTATTAATATTTTAAACTACAAACCAACATGAAAAAAGTTTTGATCATTATGGCTGGCCTTTTTGTGCTTGCCTGTAACAATGGAAAAGACAAGGAAGCTGATAAGAAGGTAACATTCAGAGATGTAGATTCCGAAAATCTGAAAGGTGATATTTCTTCCGTTGAAGAATCACCCTATAAAACGGACAGTACAGGAAAAATTGGAGAAATGGACTCCTGCTGCGTTTCAATTACTGAATATGACGAAAATGGTAATGGTGTTAAACAAGTTACTAAAGACAGTAAAGGAACTATATCAAGCGAATCTGTTTTGACAAGACATCCTAATGGGTTATTTAAATCAATTAGTAATACAGCAAAAGGAAAAAGTACGGGTGGTTTTGAAACCAAGCTTGATGATAAGGGAAATGTCTCGTGGGCCGGAGAGATTGATTCAAATGGCAAAGGAGGTGTATATTATACCAACATCATGCAAAATGAAGTTGGCGAGGTTATCGGTTGGAAACAATATAATAAGGATAGCGTTTTTACGGGTGAGGGAGAAGCTAAATATGACAAACACTTGCAATTGAGTTTTACGTTTAAAGACAGTGTCGGTGTAGTAAAGAATACCAGTTCCGATAAACATAACGATAAAGGAGAACTAATTGAAAGATCAAATACCAATGTTGGCAAGGACAGCACTACAACCACTGTTACCAAATATACTTATGAAGCTCATGACGATATGGGTAACTGGACGCAACGTACTACCTGGAATGATAAAGGAAAGGCTACATCCATTACAAAGAGAACTGTTAATTTCAGGAAAAAAGAATAACGGAAAATTATTTCCAGTCAGTAATATTTAATTTATTACTGCAGAATTCATATTCATGGTGATCGTTTGAACTGACGATCACCATTCTTTTTTTACAATAGTCATTTATGAGTTGATTATAAAGGGCAACACCTGCCTCATCAAAGTTAGTGCAGGGTTCATCCAGCAATACAACCGGCACATCAGAGAAAATAGCCTGTGCCAGCTTTACTCTTTGTTTCATTCCTGAAGAGTAATTGCGGATTTGTTTGTTTACCGCATTTCCCAAACCAAGAATTGAAATAATGTTTTGCGAAGAAACAGAAGAAAGAAAAGGTTTGAAGCGTTGATGAAATTCAAGGAACTCAATCAGCGTCATTTCTTCCACTACTTCAAGATAGGGTGCACAAATGGACACATGCTTATAAATATCTTCTGTTGACCATTGAGCATTGAGCATTGAAAATTGCACACTTCCCTCATTCACTTGCATTGAACCACTCAGTACCTGGAGCAATGTGCTTTTTCCGGATCCATTTGGTCCAATGATAGCATAAGATTGTCCTGCTGAAAATTCGTATGTAAGATGGCGGAAGATCCAGTCGCGGTTGAAGCGTTTGCCTGCATCAGTCAGCGATATCTTCATCCATACTGTTTTTGGTAAAACGTTTAATAATGCCGCGGTTCGATTCGCGGATAAAAGTTACAATTTCATCCCGCTCATCGGTGGCTGGCATTTCTTCTTCTATATATTCTACAGCCTGGCTGGTGTTCAGTCCTTTATTGTAGAGCACTCTGTAGATGTCAAGTATTTGATTAATACGTTCAACACTAAATCCCCTTCTTTTTAAACCAACAGAATTTACGCCGGCATAGCTTAAAGGATTACGTCCTGCCTTTATGTAGGGGGGAACATCTTTGGTTACTAATGAACCGCCATTTATGAATGCATGCCTGCCAATCTTTACAAATTGGTGTACGGCACACATACCAGCCAAAATGGACCAATCACCAATAGTTACATGACCTGCCACCTGGGAGTTATTGCTGATAATGCAGTTATCACCTACCAAACAATCATGTGCAAAATGGCAGTAAGCCATAACAAGACAGTTTTTGCCAATAACTGTTTTCTCTCTGTCAACTGTACCGCGATTAATTGTAACAAACTCCCTGATAGTCGTATTGTCGCCAATGATTACCTGAGAATATTCCCCATGGAATTTAAGATCCTGGGGAATAGCTGCAATTACGGCTCCGGGGAAAATGCGGCAGTTTTTCCCGATTCTCGTTCCTTCCATAATAGTGACATTAGAACCAATCCAGGTTCCATCGCCGATTTCCACATCCTGGTGAATTACGGTAAAAGGGTCAACTTTTACATTAGTAGCCAGCCTGGCATTAGGGTGAATATAAGTATGGGGGTGAATCATTTACAAAAATGTCCTTTTTTGGAACGGTGGCAAAGTTAATTTTTAATGCCAAACAGAGAATTTTTTTTAAAAATGGCTGATTTGACTATCGTTTTACAAGCTCTTATCTTATGTTAAGACAAATCAACAATTGTGTTGTAAATTTGTAAGTTCAATGCATACCCCTCCTGATATATTATCGCTTGCTTACAGGCAGTCAGTACTGCAGGATGAATTTGTGCTTTTACACGAAAGAGAAAGACAGATTCCCGGTTCGGTGCAATATACTATTAAGCGATATCACCAGGCTGGTAAATGGAATATGGAAGATATGGGTATGTTGGTGTACCATTATGAAAAAACAGATCCAAAGAAAAATTACCTGGAACTGAAATTCTGTGTATCCGGAAATGTGTATTGCCGCCAGAAGGATATTGAGTGTGATATGTGTAAGTTCAGCGCATCAAAAACCTGTGTGGAAAGAGTAGAAAGTGTGGACGTAATGAGTTTCCGTTTTTCACCGGCGCATCTCAGCCAGTTTGTAAAACCAAGAAAAGGAAATGAAGTTCTTTCAGATGATGTGATGAATTTTAAGCATCGTTCATCTTTCACCAAAATACTACCGCTTTGTGGTAAAACAAGAATCGTGCTGGAAGGAGTATTGAATCATACCTACACCGATAGCCTGGAGAATATTTACATCAACGCCCAAACCCAAATGTTGCTTTTGTACTGTCTTGATTGTATGCTGGGCGAAAAAGAATCCGATGGCTATCGGATTGATGTTATCAATTGCAAGTTCCTGGCTAATGAAGCTGACAGAGAAAAGATTACAAAGTCAAGAGAAATCCTTATCCAGCATATTGGCGAGCCAATTACGATTAAAGAACTAAGCCGTAAAGTGGCCATTAATGAGTGCTACCTGAAAAAAGGATTTAAAGAAATGTTCGGTACCACCATCTTCGATTTTTATCAAAGCCAGCGGATGGAGCATGCCAAATATTTATTGTATGAAAAAGGATTGAGTGTAACCGAAGTTTCATTGATGCTCGGCTATTCCTCCATTTCACATTTTTCTACTGCATTTAAAAAACATACCGGCCTGAAGCCATGTGAACTTCTGCTCAGGGCTTAGAAGATGAAAGTAATTGCTTTTATATTATCTGCTTATTTATTACTACTCATTGCTACCCCCTGTTGCTTATTTGATAATTGTCCTGAAGAAAAAACAGCACAAAGTGCTGATCATGAAAATAATGACGGCGATTGCAGTAACTGCTCACCATTTTTCACCTGTACAGGCTGCACCGGGTTTACATTTTCTGTTGCAGATATAAATACCGGAGTCATTCCTTTCTTTTCGGGTAATCATTATGCCGGCTATATCCTTTCTTTCATTCCGGATGTTCATTATGATTTCTGGCAGCCTCCCAAACTTGCCTGTTGACCTACACTTTTAGTCAATAAGTTTTTTATTTAATCATTTTACCTATGCAACGACTTTTTTTAGTTGCAGCAATACTGATATCCGGTTTTGCTGTAACTGCCCAATATACTTTCAAAGCAAAAATCATCAATAAAGAAACCGGTGAGCTCTTATCCGGTGTCAGCATAAGCATTGAAACATTAAAGAAATCAGGTGCAGCCGATTCCGCCGGGGTTGTAGTGATAAAAGACATACCTGCCGGAAAATACCAGATAAAATTTACTTCTGTAGGTTTTGCAGAAAAGGAAGAAACATTCTTTTTTCCACTTTCTGTTAATGAAGTAATCGTAGAAATGGAAACGGAACATGAGGAAGAAGAGGAAGTAGTGATACAATCAACTCGCAGTACAAGAATCATACAGAATATTCCTACCCGTGTAGAGTTTGTGGCTGGCGAAGAATTAGATGAAAAGGCTAACATGAAACCCGGTGATATAAGAATGGTGCTGAATGAAAGTACCGGCATTACCACACAACAAACATCCGCAATGTCGGCTAATGCCTCCATTCGTATACAAGGCCTGGACGGACGTTATACGCAAATACTCAGAGATGGACTTCCATTATATGCCGGCTTCAGCAGTGGCCTTGGTCTATTACAAACCCCGCCACTGGATTTGAAACAATTTGAAGTTATCAAAGGCTCTGCTTCCACATTGTATGGCGGCGGGGCTATTGCCGGTTTGGTAAATCTTATTTCAAAAACACCAACGGAAGAAAGGGAATTAAAATTTCATATTGATTTTACAAGTGCAGGTGGAATTAATACAAGTGGTTTTTATGGACAAAAGTTTAAAAAAAATGGTCTTACTTTATTTGCATCCCGTAACAGCAATATAGCCTATGATCCTTCTGATATCGGACTTACGGCTATTCCAAAATTTGAACGCTACACAGTGAATCCAAAATTTTTCTGGTATATCAACGAACAAACAAATTTGCAATTTGGTGTGAATCTGACAACAGAAGACAGGACAGGAGGCGATATTGAGTTTATTAAAGGAAATAAACCAGATGGATATTTTGAAATGAACAACAGTGACCGGGCCAGCACTCAGTTGTTGCTTATTCACAGGATAAACGAAACCAGAGAACTGACCTTAAAGAATAGCATTAACTATTTCCGGCGGGATATTTCCCTGACTGGTTATGAATTTTCCGGGGAACAGAAATCCACTTTCACGGAGTTTGTTTATGCTGATCACGGGGAGAAATCTGAATGGATTACAGGGCTCAATCTGGTGACAGATGATTTTGATGAACTGTTGGTAAGCTCGGCAGCTCCTGACAGGAATTATCACCAACTTACAACCGGCGCATTTGTTCAGCATAATTTTAAAGCAAATGAAAAGATCAATATTGAATCGGGTATTCGCGGGGATTTTGTAAAAGATTACGGTTTTGTTTTTCTGCCAAGGATTTCCGCTTTATTCAGATTCTCTTCAAATCTTTCTTCCAGAGTTGGCGGAGGGTTGGGCTATAAAGCGCCGACAATTTTTACAGAAGAAAGCGAAAGATTACAATTTAAAAATGTATTGCCAATTAATGAAGATATAAACAAAGCGGAAAAAAGTTATGGTGTGAATGCTGACATAAATTACCGGACAAAATTTGCAGATGATAAAATCAGTTTCAGCATCAATCATCTTTTCTTTTATACCCGCATACACGATCCGCTGGTATTAAGACAACAGGGCTCAGCATTTTACCAGTTTACAAATGTTAAAGGCCATTTCGACAGCAGGGGCATGGAAACAAATGTGAAACTGGGCTATAAGGATTTCAAATTATTTATCGGCTATACTTACACCAATGCATATTTGCACGAGGGGAATACGAAAACTGAAAACTTTCTTACGCCACGCCACCGCTTAAATAATGTGCTGCTCTACGAGGTTGAAGAAAAATGGAAAATAGGGCTGGAAGCTTACTACTTCAGCAAGCAAAAACTTAGTGATGGTGCGACTGGTAAACCATATTGGATCACCGGATTTATGGCAGAGAGGCTCTGGGATAAAATTTCTCTCTATATCAACTTTGAAAATTTTACTGATACAAGACAGACAAAGTTTGACATCATTTATACGGGCACAATTACAAATCCGGTTTTCAGAGATATCTACGCTCCGCTGGATGGATTTGTGGTGAACGGAGGCGTTAAGTTGAGATTCTAGTTTAAAATGTTTTCTTCAGATCAGGATTGGTGATGATGATATAATCACCCCGATAGCTGAATTTTTCCCATTCCGGATTATTAAAGGAAGCATCACTAAAACTGGCAATATTCAGAATTTTTATTTTTTTATTTCTTATCTGTAATTGAGCAGCAGTACCCAGTTTTTCTTCTGTATGAAAACCACCGACGCAATGAAACACTTTGTTCCCTTTATTCTTTTTTAAAAATTTGTAAATACTGTAACTCATGCCGGCATCCCACAAACTTTGACTGTGATACACTCTTGGATTTTCTCCCCCGGGACTTCCTTTCATGACATCAAAAAATTTTTCACGATAGCGACCAGTCAATGTATCATACGGCAATGGCGGTAAAAATTGCTTAGCATCTTTTGATAAGCTGTCCAGTGATTTCATCCCACGGCGGCTTACCATGGT
>OEMC01000237.1_pt1 | contig 16608 bp, 14 predicted proteins | sample 1503201 | NCBI WGS metagenome assembly OEMC01 (sample SAMEA104379564, study PRJEB20068) | metagenome | isolation source: 1998 | reverse complement strand
TTATCATCTACCAAAGAAGTTTCGAAACTTACTTCGCCACGAATTATATCTGTAAAAGAAACGGTTTCATGTTCCGGCATTTTAATACGGATAACATGACGGGTATTTGCATCCAGCAGTTTTTTTATTTCATCAGAAGAAAGCGTAAGCGAATTCCGCATTTTCATTCGGATGCTATGATCATATTGCGGCGAAGGGTTATGTTCTGTCTTAAGATTGTACCTCATTTTTTCCAGGTCTTCCGGTGTATCAAATGCATAGTAAGCATGACCGTCTTTAATCAATTGCTCAGCATACTGTCGGTATAAATCTTTTCTTTCGCTTTGGCGATAAGGCCCATAGTTACCCCCATGCATCGGGCTTTCATCGGGTTCCAGTCCGGCCCATTTCAGGCAATTGAAAATATATTCTTCAGCGCCAGCTACATAGCGACTTTGATCAGTGTCTTCTATTCTTAAAATAAAAGCACCACCATTTTTTTTTGCAAACAGGTAATTATATAAAACTGTTCTCATCCCACCCAGGTGCAAACCACCGGTTGGAGAAGGAGCAAACCTAACCCTGATTTTTGTTGTTGTTGACATGCTGTTGCGAAGGTAAAGTTTGCTAAGGATAAAATTAACTGGTTCTGTAATATAGCTTGTAGTTGTTCACTTAATACCGTTTGATGGAATGAATAAAATTGAGTGAATACTCAAAATTTGAAATTCTTGTACCAGACTAAACATTTTTTGATAGATTTGATCTTGCCAAACACCGAACTCATTTTAATATCCATATGAAAGTTTCCGTATACATTTTACCACTAGCACTAATCTGCAATCTTGAAATATTTGCCCAGTGCCCGTCGCCCATTACAGATTTTACCAACTGCAAGTACACCTCTATAATGCACAGAGCAGATTTGCGAATTTATCTGGAAAATTCGTTGCGCGGACTGAAAGAAACTTTTAAGCGGGGAGTAAAATATGCCGAAATAGATATGTCAAAAACAAAGGATGGAAAATATGTGCTTTTTCACGATGAAAGCGCCATACACAGAACTACTAATAAGCAGGGAAGGATTCATGATTTTACTTTAGCAGAGTTAAGGCAGATGGATGCAGGTTCATGGCGGGGGCCACAATTCTCAGGTGCCAAAATCGCAACGCTTGAAGAAGCCTTACTGATTGCAGAAAAATATGATGCACATCTTTACCTCGATTGCAAAGATTATGATGTAGCATTGATGAAGCAGGCATTACTGACAACGAAAGTAAGAGCCGACAGACTAATACCATCAATTGAAACTATTGATCTTGTCAAAGCTTTCAGACGTCAATTACCTACCACTCCCTGGATTTGGTATAGTAAAGGCAATTATCCAGACAGCATTAACAGCAATAACTTTTATAAACAGTGTATCGCATTAGGCTGCATAGCGTTTGAAGTAAGTTATGGCCATATTGGCGATTCGCTTTGGAATAATTTTTCTGATAAGGTACATTCAAATGGCGGAAAAATATGGGCGTTTACAGTAAACGACAACGCTCAATTAATTGATTTTGTATCCAAGGGTGTAGATGGAATGGAAAGTGACCGTGCTTGGGAGGCCAATAAACTTATTTGCAAAACCACTCAGAGTAATTATGCAGATGCTTTTACAACAGGGAACTGGAATTTTAATGGTAACCTGTTTGCTACAGGCATAGGCTCCCAGATTCGTCCGCTCAATTATATAAATACTCCACCCAACCAATTACCGATTTTCAATTCCTGCTTAGCTTTCGGTTTGCCATTAATTAATGGCAAAAACTCTATTGTAATGAAAACTCCTGCTTTTGATTCATTAAATGGTTTGATGGTGTACGATAATTTTGTAGTTGAAGATTTTGGGGTCGAAGATCGTAGCTATACTGTAATAATGGATTTCCTGATGCCTGCATCTGCAGTAGGTAAATATGTGGCGTTATTTCAAACCAGTACCATTAATGCAAATGATGCGGACCTGTACGTAAACCCAGAAGGTAAAATTGGTGTGGAAGATGTTTATCATGGGTACGTTGCTCCCAATACCTGGAATCGGCTGGTTTTTACTGTTGATGGAGTTGCCGGTGTTTTAAAAAAGTATCTTAATGGAAAATTTATTGGCACTAACAAGATCAGTACTAATCGTTTTTATGTATGGAACGTGTCACGTTCAGGTGAAGACCAGGGCTTTTTGCTTTTTTCAGACGATAACAGAGAGACCAATGAAATGTATATGCATGCATCGCAAATACGCAATTACATCATGGATAGCACCGGAATAATTAGTTTGGGAACAGTAGGAGCTGATGGAATTCCCATGGGTAATGCTGATGCCTGGGATGTAAAAATTGAAGGCTCCTTTGAGGACAGCACCATATTGGATTATGAAACCAGGACCTATTATGTGATATTACCCAAAAACTTTAAATCCGATTCTGCAAACCTGAGTTATGTTATTTCGCCAGGTGCTAAATCAAATATCAGCACTTCTTCCCGCATAAAGATTACAAATGGGGAATTTGAATGGCAGGTGGTTTCTGAAGATAATTTACAAACAACAACATGGAAAATCTGCTTTCGACAATCAGAAAGAAATATAGCATCGGATAAGCCAGCAAATTCCAAAGCGAGCCCGGGTTCTTTTTGACATAAGTTCAAATATATTGTTTGCGAGGAGATGATGTAGCCGGCAACAGAATAAATATCAGCTTCCCTTGTGTCACTCACTTCAGCGTTCTTATCTTTATTCAGCATGAAATACCTGGTAAAGACTCCCTGGATAGTAAAAAAAATTTATCCTGATTACCTCTGGAGTGTTGATACAAAGGAAAAAGAACTTTATCTTACTTTCGACGATGGCCCTCATCCTGTGGTTACATCTTTCGTATTAAGTCAACTGAAACAACACGACGCCTTAGCCACTTTTTTTTGTATTGGTAAAAATGTAGTAGCCTATCCGGAAACCTATAAGCAGATATTGGATGAAGGACATGCTGTAGGCAATCATACATTCAATCATCTCAATGGATGGAAGACAAAAAATGATATTTACCTGAAAGATATTGCCAATGCATCACACTATATTGATAGTAATTTATTCCGGCCCTGCTATGGCAGAATAACTTCATTCCAGGCAAAGAACCTGAAACCCGTTATGAAGGGGAGAGAACCAACCATTGTAATGTGGGATGTGTTGAGTGCAGACTTTGATCAATTCATAACTCCTGAAAACTGTCTTGCCAACGTTATTTTGAAATCAGTGCCGGGATCAATTATCGTTTTCCATGACAGTGAAAAAGCATTTCCTCGTTTAGAGTATGCATTGCCCAGGGTACTTAATTATTTTGCTGAAAAAGGGTATAGTTTTAAGTCACTTTAGGAGAAAAAACTGCATAATACAGGTATAAAACTAATAGGGCCTGGGTAGAAACCCTGGCCCGTTTTTAATCCGTACCCTATGAAAACTGGTTTAAAGGTATAATAATATTTTAATTACGGCAAAGTTATTTCATGTGCCACCCCATTGATAATGACGACCGCTTTTTTGTCGCAAGACCCGTCTCCATAATTTAATGCGGCTACCCATTCAGAGGTATTGGACAGGTTAAGTCTCACTACTTTAAGGATTCCTTTTACTATCCACTTACAGGTAAATTTTTTGATCAAAGGCTCAGTGATTTCAGCCTTCCAGGCAATAAGTAAATCGTTTCTTTTTACCTTACCATTAGCACTACCTGTAATTTTGTAGATATCATCCAGGGGTACCAGAATTGTACTCATTCCTTCCACCTGGGTAATTGTTTTCGTGCTGTTCCACTCAGAATAGTTACCGTCTGGCTTAGTCAATTTTGCGCCGTCTACCACTACCTTCCAAACATGAGTAATGCTGGTATTAGATGTGGAAACTATACTTTGACTTGTAATAATCAGAGTTCCTTGGACTTTAATGTTGTCTACCTGATAATTCTCAAACGTTGTAGTGGCCTTGGCATCGGGGTATATCAGACGGTTGCTATAAGTCGTAATAATTTTACCAGAGCGAAGTCTCCCGTCCCGGGCAGTGCAGCCTGTTCCAAAATCCATTACAATTTTTACAGGAAATGGATCCTGTAAATTCAATCGGGTAGTGGTAACTGTCGGGCATGCATTAGTACGACCTGCCTCACCTATAGATCCGGGGTTCATTTGTCCAAATACACCAAGACCTGCCATTCCCACATCATTGCTTACACCCATAACATTGTCAAAAACTTCATTGAATATAAACTCTGATTCAGCATCAGATTGTGAAGATGCCTGAGAAGCAAATTCTTCTTCATTGGCACTAAGACTTGTTTCTTTCCTACAGGCAGCAAATAAAATCATTATTGAGAACAGGAAGAAGGGGGCAGTTTTGGCAGGGTTGAAAATCAGCTTCATAATAGAAGTTTTATGAGTGTAGTATAATAACGTCTTACAGACTTTAAATATTGGTCTTCGTTTAAGGGGTTTCTTAAGATTTTTTTGGCAGTTTTGCCATTGAAAACCAGCTCAAAATTATGCTGATTGATACCCATTGCCACATTTACCTCAAAGATTTTGACTGGGATAGGCATGAAATGCTTATTAGAGCTGAAAATGAGGGGGTTATGACTTTTTTAATGCCGGCCATAGATATCTCTACTTATGGTTCAATGACGGATGCCGAGAGCAGTTATCCCGGGAAGTGTTTTGCCATGATGGGCCTGCATCCATGCTCAGTAAAAAGTGGGTTTAATGACGAATTAGCTTTTGTCGAAAAGGAAATGGAGGCTAGAAAATTTATTGCTGTGGGAGAGATTGGTCTTGATTTTTACTGGGATAAAACTTTTTCGAATGAACAGCATATCGCTTTTCAACGACAGCTTGAACTCGCCTTACAGCATGATCTTCCTATTGTCATTCATTCCAGAAATTCTATTGACGAATGTATACAGACAGTGAAGCAAAATCAGAAAGGAAATCTGAAAGGTGTCTTTCATTGTTTTTCCGGTACTGCAGATCAGGCCAATCAGATTATTGATCTGGGTTTTTATTTAGGCATAGGGGGAGTGGTCACATTTAAGAATTCAGGATTGGATAGAGTAATGAAGGACGTCGATATGAAACATATTGTCTTGGAAACTGATTCACCTTACCTGGCGCCCGTGCCATTCAGAGGAAAAAGAAATGAATGCAGTTATTTGAAATATGTGGTAGAAAAATTGAGTGAAATAAAAGAGTTGACAAAAAAAGAGATTGAAGAAGTGACAACTAAGAACGCAAAAGAATTATTCAACATCTGAAAGCTGAACTGTATTTTTGCCGCCCCGGAGACCTGCTCGAGTGGTTGAAGAGGCACGCCTGGAAAGTGTGTATACGGGAAACCGTATCGAGGGTTCGAATCCCTCGGTCTCCGCAAAAAAGATCCCCGCTTTAGCGGGGTTATTTTTTTAGCTCATCTGTTGTTCAGGAATAATCCGCTCAGTTTCTTCCCTGTCTAGTGGATGGTTTTTCCAATCAGGATCATATTTCACAAACCAGGAAATCCAAATACTTCTTGAAAGTCGCATCAGCCAGGGCTGCAGCAGAATAAGTAAAACTGCATTTGATCCTATCCAGATAAAAAAGCGATTGTCTTTGACTGACATTCCTATTAATACATACCAGGCTACAAAACTGGAAATGCTTATGGCTACCGCCAATGCATAACTAACATAACCTGTACCGTAATAAAATCCCGGCTCCTTTTCTGTTGGTTGGCCACATACTTCGCAGTCCTTATACATAGCCATGTTTTTCTTCAGGCCAATGCTCACAGGATTTTTAAATAGATTTCCCTCGCGGCAGCGGGGACAACGACAACCAAGCGCAGAAGACAAATAACTTCTTTTATTTTTCTTTTCACTCATTTTCTTTTTTCTTCTTTTTTTCAAACATACTGAATAACAGGCCACCCATAACAGCGCCATAGGCAGTGCTGTTATGCCATTTTGATGTAATCATACAGGTACCTGTACTGCATCCGATCTGTTGCCAGTAGAAATAACCGGCAATGGCACCGATCGCAATCCCGGCAACGAGTAATCTGTTATTTTTAATCCAGGGTATCATAATAGAGACCGCAAAGGTGATAAATTAAGAGGGAAAGAAAAATTCAAATAGTAATGGCCATCTCAGGCTTTTCCTTTGAGTATTTTGTGCCAATACAACCATGGAAGGATGTATTTTTTTAATATCCACATACTCCATCTTGGTTTTGCCTGATCAAATGGAAATGTTTCCATGATTTTATTTTCATAGCCAAATTCAGCCAATACAAGTTTGCCATAGCCAACTGTAAGCGGACAACTTCCATAACCAGAGTATTTTCCGGGCATAGGTTTGTTTTGAATCAATGCAACGAGATTAGCTACAAGTACAGGTACTTGTTTCCGTACTGCTGCGCCTGTTTTTGCGTTGGGGGTGCTGGTGGCATCACCGAGGGCAAAAATGTTTTTATAATTTGTATGTTGCAAACTGTATTTGTCTACATCAATCCAGCCTTTGGCATCAGCCAACGGACTTTGACTTATAAAATCCGGAGCACTTTGCGGTGGAGTTACATGGATCATATCAAATTTTTTTGTCACCTTGACATCACCCTGCTCATTCATTAGTTTGAAAGTTGCTTGTTTTTTTTCTGAATCAATTTCAATGAGGTCGTGTTTAAAATGAAGAGTGAGCCCATACTTATCTACCATCTTTTGTAAAGTGACCGCATATTTTTTTACACCAAATAACATACTGCCGCCTGAAACAAACTCCAATGTTACATCTTTCAATATCCCTTTTTTTCTCAGGTAATCAGCAGTCATATACATTACTTTTTGCGGGGCACCACCACATTTCACGGGTGTGGATGGAGCAGTAAACAAAATTGTATCGCCGGGTTTGATATTTTTCAGGCATTCGTAAGTGTAGGGAGCATATTGAAACGAATAATTACTGGTAACTCCATTCTTTCCAACTGTTTCTTTCAGGCCTTTTACTGCACCCCAGTTTAGTTGAATGCCGGGTGCCGCAATGAGGTAATCGTAAGTATAAACATCACCTTCCGCAGTTACTACTTTGTTTTCTTCAGGCTGAAAAGATGCAGCGGCATCTTTGATCCATTTCACATTTTTCGGAATTACTGTTGCTTCCCTCCGGATTGTTTTATCAATATTAAACACACCTGCTCCAACCAATGTCCATGCCGGTTGGTAATAATGATATTCAGACGGTTCGATAATGGCAATCTGTAAATCTTTCTTTTTCCGAAGGAGCTGGGCAGCTGTGGAAATCCCGGCATTGCCCCCGCCAATTATTAGTACTTGAAAATGCGTCATGGTTTTCGGTCTTATAACACAAACCTACTCCGCATAACACCCTCAGGAAGTGATATTGGTCACCGTTCCGGATGATTTTGACTAATCAGTTGGTGACTTTTATATAACCATAACCTTCAGCTTGCTTTATAACTAATTCGTATAGTGCATCCGGGACAGTGGTTACACCTCTTAACAACTGGCTTTTATCAATGTTAAATACCTGCATGGCATGCTCACAGGCTGCAAATGTTATTTTTTTTTCGTTAGCCAGTTCTAATATATCTGCACTTACTGTTGATTTATTCTTTACAACCATATCAATTGCCCTACCATAAAACACAATTTCGACTTTTGCATCGGGGTTGGATTCAATGATGCCCTTTGACCACCTCATAACCCGCTGATGAGCGGCTGTATCGCCAGTGGTTATATCAAATACGATATTATATGGTTTTATTTGAGAAAACAACTGACCCGCAACGCTGATCAGGATTGCTACACTGATTACTATTCGTTTCATAATTTTAAATTGTGACATAAAAATTACGGAATATATCTTGAAAAAAACTGTGGCAGGAAATTTGGTATCATTTTTTTTCGTAGCTTATCACACTTTTTCAAAATTCTAAACACCAAAATTTTATATTATGGATACCAACGAAACAAAAGAAGGGACAAGCCGCCGGAATTTTTTGGGCACAATGGCAACCGGCGCAGCCGCTGTGGGATTATCTACTATGGCGCCCACTTTACATGCTTTTGCCGGGGATGGAAAACCATTTCCTACCACTTATAGTGATCCGGAGGAGATGTTTAAGAAAATTACCGGTAAACATCGAGTAGTTTTTGATTCACCACATCCTCATGAAATTTTTCCTTTTGCATGGCCCCGTGTTTTTTTAATGACAAATGAAATGACGGGAACCGCTAATAAAGACTGCAGTGTGGTCGTGGTGCTTCGGCATTCTTCTATTGGTTATGCTATGGAAGACAGGCTTTGGGCTAAATATAATCTTGGTGAAGTATTTAAGGAAAATGATCCCGATACAGGCAAACCAGCTACACGCAATCCTTATTGGAAACCGAAACCCGGCGCCTATAAGGCACCCGGTATTGGCGAAATTTTGATTGGAGTTGATCAACTTCAGGCAAACGGGGTTATGTTTTGTGTTTGCGAAGCTGCAATGACTGTTTATAGCAATGTAATTGCCGGAGGTATGAAGTTGGATCCTGTAGAAGTAAGAAAAGATTTTGTAAGCGGCTTGCTACCGGGTATTCAGCCAGTGCCATCAGGTGTGTGGGCCCTGGGTCGGGCACAGGAACATGGTTGCGGCTATATTTTTGCCGGATAAATAAACGCGGAAAAAATTTCTACAGGCAGGCAAAATTATTTGCCTGCTTTTTTTTGCTCTATTTCTTCTCTTGCCTTTTTTATTGGTTTAAATGGACCGTATTTATGCTGCTCTTCACTAAAACCGTCAGCAAAAGGTCCGAAAGGATGATCGAATGGTTTTTTTGAAATATCAGGCCAGTCTTCTTTGAAAACTTTTGAAGGTCGCGGTTGTGAGTTGACAAAAGCAGCTACATCCCATGCTTCTTCATCGGTTAGCTGAGGATTATGATATTCCACTTCTTTGTTCGGCATATTGTTTTTTACATAACCAGCAAATCTTGAAATTCTGAATAAACCAGCGGCAGTATTGAAACTATTTATGCCCCACAAAGGAGGATATATATATCCATAATCTTCAGGATTTTTTTGCCCCTGTCCATCAGGTCCATGACATCGCTGGCATTTATTTATAAAAACGAGTTTACCTTTCTGTGGATCAGCTGCACGATCAAGCAATGAAATATCCATGATACCACTTCCCTTTGGCTTATGTTTTTTCGGAACATCATCACCAAGCCAATGCATATAGGCAATGATCGCTTTCATTTCTTTACTGTTACTGTCAACAGGTATCCCGTTCAGACTTCGCTCCATACAGTCGGATACTCTCTTTACAATTGTTTCCATCCCGCCACTGCGGGCTCTGAATTGAGGATACAAAGAAGCCACAGCACCATAATTATTTCCCCACGGTACAGTACCACCATCAAGATGACAGTTCTGACAATTCATGCCATTAGTAAGTTGTGCAATGATTCCTTTTGGACCCAGGTAATAAGAAGTATTTTCTATTAGCTCACGACCATACCTTATCATGGTATCACTTTCAGGTATCTGGTATTTATTCCAGCCACGCCATAAATGTTCTGTTGTATCAACAATGGCATAACCTTTTCCATTATTACTGCAGGAATTCAATAATGGCGCAAGAAAAATAAAGGCGAATAACGCCAGGTATAAACTCAGGGTCTTCATTTCAATTCATGATGCACATCAGTGCGGAAGTCTTTCTCTCAGGTACCCATACACCCATGTGCCCGCAATGGCGCTGAATAAAGTTACGATGATAACTGTGGCTCCGGTTCCGATTTGAGCAAATAACGGGCCGGGGCAGGCGCCTGTAATCGCCCATCCAAATCCAAAGAGTAACCCACCATAAATCTGGCCTTTGTTGAACTTCTTTGAAACAAATACAATTGGCTCACCATAGATGGTTTTTATTTTGAATTTTTTTATAACCCATACAGACAAAGCCCCCACAACTACTGCTGAACCGATCACTCCATACATATGAAAACTCTGCAAACGGAACATTTCCTGGATACGGAACCAGGAGATAACCTCAGCTTTCACCAGTATGATTCCAAATAAAATCCCAGCTGCCATATATTTTAAATTATGCCAGAAGGGGTCCTGCAGTTCCGATTCATTCACACACATGGTATCCAGAGACCGCATCTCAAAATCCATATTCTCCATCAGGAATTCCTGATGTTTTTTCTCTTTGATTGATGTTATATTATTTGTCTCAGTTGTCTGCATCATTTTCCGAATTAAAGTTTCAGAATAAGCGGTATAACAAGATTAGCTACAATAAATCCTCCCGCCATAAAACTGATAGTGGCAACCAGTGAAGGCCATTGAAGGTTGGATAATCCCATAATGGCATGACCTGAAGTACATCCACCGGCATATCTTGTTCCAAAACCTACAAGAAAACCGCCAACTACCATCATGATTATACCTTTTACGGAGAAAAGATTTTCCCAGTTAAACAGCTCTGAAGGAACCATGTTTTTGTAATCAGAAATGCCATACTGACTTAGCTCGGTCGCAAGCTTTGGGTTTACCACAACCGGAACAGGGTTTGAAAAAAATTGTGCGGCCAGAAATGCACCAGCCACGATACCGGTCACAAAAAATAAATTCCATATTTCTTTTTTCCAATCGTACCTGAAAAAAGGAATTCCAGACGGTAAGCAGGCTGCACAAATATGGCGAAGCGAAGATGATACGCCAAATGCTTTGTTTCCGCCGATCAGCAACAAAGGAACTGTTAATCCAATCAACGGCCCTGCTACATACCACGGCCAGGGTTGTTTTATCCATTCAATAAAATTCATTGACTGAAGGTTTGATTAACAAAATTACTAAATGAAGCAACTGCGTTTAAATACTGGTTTTACTGTTTAAGAAATAATTCTTTAACGAGTATATAAATGCCCAATACAAATATTAGCCAACCAAATATTTTTTTAAGAGATGCAGCAGAAAATCTTTCAGCCAGTTTATTCCCGATTATAACACCGATCATGGCAATTAATGTAAAAAAGACAAGGAGTTGCCAATCGTAGTCAAATTGTTTCAGGGTAAAAAGAAAACCAAAAAGCGAATTGATAGAAATGATGATCAATGAAGTTCCTATTGCTGTTTTCATCGGCAGTTTAATAAAAAAAACTAGTGCCGGAATTATGAGAAACCCCCCACCTGCACCCAATAGCCCGGTGATCATACCGGTGAATACGCCTAAAAGTGCAAGGGAAAGTATTTTATTATGTTGGCTGCCTGTGATTCTGTTGTTGTCTTCATCCCGGTGATTTTTAAGCATAAAAAACGCAGCAGGAAGCATTAGCCCTGCAAAAATCACCATCAGAAAAACACTTTTTGTAACAGATATATTACCGATTGAAAACAAATACGAGGGGATTGCCGGTAAAATAAAATGACGTGTAACAAAAACTGAAAAAATAGAAGGAATGCCAAACTCGGTAACTGTTTTAAAATCTATCAGTTTTTTGCCATAAGCTCTTACACCCCCTGTCAGGCTGGTAATGCCAACTATAAATAATGAATAAGTGGTGGCAACGACTGCATCAATATGAAATAGATAAACAAGTACGGGTACAGTAAGTATAGAACCCCCGCCACCTACCATTCCCAATGACAAACCAATTACAAGAGCAGCGAAATAACCAGCTATTTCCATATTGTGTATTTAGTCTTCTAAAACTTTTTCCATTTGCATACTGCGGCTTCCTTTTATCAGGAAGTAAGTGGTTTCAAATTTCTTTTCTTTTAGCCAGATATTTGCCTGTATTGCATTTTCAAATGAATGAAACGGGTGATTCGTTTTCAAAAAATCACTCCCGACAAGCAGTACCTCTTTCCAGGAATATTTTTTTATAAGATCAATGATAAGTTCATGTTCTTTCAGGCTATCCTTACCCAATTCAGCCATGGTACCAAGAACAAGCACTTTATTGGCAGCGGCTAATCGTGCAAAATTTTCAATAGCCAGTTTCATACTGCTGGGATTAGCATTATATGCATCCAGTATAATTTTATTTGATCCTTTCTCAATCAATTGTGACCGGCTGTTGGAGGGTATATAGCTTTCAATAGCTGAAATAATCAGTTCTTCATTTACTTTAAAATATTTTCCTATAGAAACAGAGGCTAATACGTTGGAAAGATTATAATCTCCCACAAGTTGCGTTTTTATTTTTCCTGAAAATCCTTTTTTCATTTTCACAGAAAGAAATGTTCCGTTTTCATCCAGCTCACCTTCGATATCTGCATCACGGGTTCCGTATTTTATTATAGCGGGTATTCCTTTACTCATTTCCCGCAGGTAATTATAATCCCACATTACAAAAGCAGTTCCTTTATTACTTCTGAGAAAATCAAATAACTCTCCTTTTCCTTTTCTTACTCCTTCTACGCTACCGAATCCTTCGAGATGTGCCTTACCACAATTAGTAATCAAACCATGCGTTGGCTGAGCAATAGCACAGTATCCGGCAATTTCCTTCAGATGATTGGCGCCCATCTCAACTAATACTATTTCAGCATCCTTTTTAATTTTTAATAAGGTAAGTGGCACACCGATATGATTATTCAGATTTCCTTCGGTAGCATAAGTTTTGAACGTGGTGGAAAGAACAGCATGAATTAATTCCTTGGTGGTGGTTTTTCCATTACTACCAGTAATGGCCAAAAAAGGAATGGAGAATTGATTGCGGTGATGAGCTGCTAACTGCTGCAAAGCGGTCAATACATCATCTACTAAAATTGTTTTACCGGGAATTTCAAATTCTTTTTCATCAATGACTACGTAAGATGCTCCTGAGGCAATGGCTTGTTTTGCAAAACTATTTCCGTTGAAATTTGGCCCTTTCAGCGCAAAAAAAAGGTCGCCGGGTTTCAGTTTTCTTGTATCAGTCTGAACAGATGGGTTTTGAAGATAAATTTTATAAAGCTCTTCGCTCAGCATAAGCAAAAATAAACGTCAATAAACTAAAAACCCCGGATAAAATTTCCGGGGTTTCTTATGTTGAAATTAAGGGTTAACGTTTTTGTCTGCGGCTTTTATACCAGTTACCTACTTTGCGTTTGTTGCCTTCTGTGCTGCCCATACGGTCCATTGCGCAACGGAAACCAATAGTAGAGCTAGCCTGATCTTCTTCCAGATAACGACGTGTGCCGGGACTTAACCAGTAGGCATAATCAGCCCAGCTACCGCCTTTGTACACTCTTGATTTATCGCTGACCAATGTTGTGATTCCGTATCCGTAACTGGCCTGTGACAGAGAGTCGCCATCCAGATAGTCAATTACATTACCACGTTGATAGTTACGACGGTCTTTACTTTCTGCGTCCGTCACATTTGCCATTTTCATCCGGCCCATGCTGTCTCTTTCAAAACGAACTGTTGGATCGTTAGTAGTAGGATCGGCTACAAAAAGTTTTTGATATTTATTACCACGAAAAGCACTTACGTCATCTGCATCTAATAAAGTAAGTGGACGATAAACATCCATTACCCATTCGCTTACGTTTCCTGCCATATTATAAATGCCAAAACCATTCGGATAAAATGATTTTACTTCAGAAGTACGCACAGCATCATCATTTAAACCACCGGCCACACCGGCATAATCACCATTACCTCTTTTAAAGTTGGCAAGAAAATTTCCCTGCCAGCTTCCGTGTCGGGTATCACGCAATCCGTTAGGATTATGACTCCAGGGATAAATTTGTTTATTCATCAATAACTCTTCGCCACGTTTTCCTTCTTTACTACTGGGTCTTGGATTTTGAGCTATTAAACCATAAGCAGCATATTCCCATTCTACTTCTGTAGGAAGACGATAAGCAGGTAAAAGAACACCATCTTCAAATGTTACATTGATTCTTGGAGTGCCTTGAGCAGTTTTCAACGGATTCTTTTTTGAATTCGCTGTTTTACCTGGCTGGGCATTAAATAAACCAAGAAGATATGATTTAGTAGTAAAATTGTCTTCGCCTTGTTGAGCTTGTATGCCTTGTTTGGATGCGTACCCTTTTTGAATCAGGACGCCTTCATTAACACGGTCACCACGCCACATACAAAAATCAGAAGCCTGTTTCCAGCTTACACCCACTACAGGATAATCATTGAAACTCGGATGGCGGAAATAATATTCAACCAAAGGTTCATTATAACTTAATTCATTGCGCCAAACCAATGTATCGGGTAAGGCTCCATCAAGTATTTGCTGGTAAGCAGGATCAGCCTGAGGGTCAAACACACGGGAAAGCCAATGAATGTACTCACGGTAGTGAACGTTTGCTACTTCTGTTTTATCGATATAAAAAGAAGCAACGGTTTGCCTGCGGGGAATATTATTGAAATCGCCCATTACATCTTCATCCGTTTGACCCATGGTAAACGTACCGCCTTGTACAAATACAAGTCCGGGGCCAAGGCCCTGTTCTCTTGATTTGGCAATCTGGTAGCCACCCATATTTTTGTCGTCATAATTCCAGCCGGTCATTTCCGACTTATCGTATTTCTTTTTGCCAAAAAGACTCTTTCCTTTACAGGAAACTATCAGCACGGTGCAGGATAGAAGGATAAGTAAGTTTTTCACTTTCATAGTTTTTTGTATAAACCTTTGAGTTGGAATAGATTTAACGCCGGCAGAAATAAAATATTGTATGAGAAAAAATTTTATCAGCCAGTGTTTGCGAATATAGACAGATTAGTATGAAAAAAATAGGGAGAAATACTTTTTTTTGGAGGCGTGAATGCCCCAATTTGCAGGTATAAATGCTATGATTTACAGGCCACAAATACTTTTTCTTTTATTGTCAGTTTGCGCATTCACTGATGGTCTTGGCCAACGTTCATATAAGTCCAATTCTGTATTGTCGTCAGGAACCTGGGCCAAAATTGCGATAAAGGACCCCGGAGTCTATAAAATTGATCTTGTTTTTCTATCCGGACTGGGGTTTACAACTTCTAATTTGTCTTCCGGGTCAATAAGGCTTTATGGAAATGGTGGAGGAATGTTAAGCGAAGCAAATGCTGATATACCTGTTGATGACCTGCAGGAAAATGCAATTATGGTGGTTGACGGCGGAGATGGAATTCTCAACGGTAGTGATTATTTTCTTTTTTACGCAAGCGGACCTGATCAGTGGATCAAAGATTCTTTAAATAAAAGATTTTATCATCAGAAAAATATTTACACTGATTCATCTTATTATTTTTTGACGATTGGTGGTGCAGGCAAAAGAATGAATTCGGTGCAAATAAACACAACATCCAACCTTACTGTAAATGCTTACAATGAAAGGATATTTCATGAACTGGACACGGTTAATCTTTTGAGCAGTGGCAAAAGCTGGTTCGGTGAAGAATTTTCAGATGCTCCGGGCAAAACATTGACAAGAACTTTTACGCTTTCATTGCCGGGGCTGCAAACTTCTAATCCCATTACTCTTGTTTCGGATTGCATTGCCAGGTCAGTGAATGCAGGTAGCCGCTTCGATGTTCGCATCAATAACCAACTAGTGCAGCAAATAAATATTGCTTCAACAGGCCAGGGTATTTTTGATTTTTTTGCCCGGCAATCACAACAAACCAATAATACAACGATCAGCCAGGAAAATTTACAGATTGCTTATACCTATGTGCCGGGAAGTTTTAATTCCCAGGGCTGGTTGAATTGGTTTGAACTACATACCAGGAACAGCCTGACTATGTCTAACATAGGCAGATTATTATTCAGAGATTGGAACAGCTTAGGAAACAATATCTGCGAATTTGTTATCAGCAACGCAAATAGCTCGACACAGGTTTGGGAAATTACAGACCCCTTCTCGCCGATAAGTGTACAGGGAAATTTTTCTTCTGGTGAATTAAGATTTAGAAATGATGCTTCCCGGTTAAGAGAATATATTGCTTTTAACCCGGCCAATGTGTTGACTCCAGTTGCTATAGGCAAGATCCAAAATCAAAATCTTCATAATGCCCAGCCTTCTGATTACTTGATTGTGACCAATAAAATTTTACAGCCACAGGTTGAAAGACTGGCGGCTTTTCACCGGCAAAAAAATAATTTCAGGGTATTGGTTGTAACGACTGAGCAGGTGTTTAATGAATTCAGTTCCGGCGTGCAGGATCCTGCTGCCATCAGGAATTTTGTAAAAATGTATTTCGATAAATTTTCAGGCAACCCTGCCAATAAACCAAAATATCTTTTACTTTTTGGCGATGCTTCTTTTGATTATAAAAACAGGATCAATAACAACACCAATCTTGTTCCGGCTTATCAAAGCTCCGTTTCATTGGATCCGCTCAGTACTTATGCCAGCGATGATTTTTTTGGTTTTTTAAATGATAATGAAGACATCAATTCCGGAGCAGTTGTAAACCTGCTTGATGTGGGGATTGGAAGAATCCCCGCAAAGAATATAGAAGACGCAAAAAATTTTGTAGACAAGGTAGAAGCTTATTACAGCAAGGAAAGTCTTGGCACCTGGAGAACGAATATGTCTTTTATTGCTGATGATGAAGACAATAATCTGCAT
>OEMC01000490.1_pt1 | contig 17258 bp, 16 predicted proteins | sample 1503201 | NCBI WGS metagenome assembly OEMC01 (sample SAMEA104379564, study PRJEB20068) | metagenome | isolation source: 1998 | reverse complement strand
GATCGGCGCACCGCTAGGTTCTATTATCCGGAAGGGAGGATTGGGAACTCCATTAGTGGTTGCGGTATTTCTGTTCATGTTTTATTTCTTTTTCAGTACAACAGGGGAAAAATATGCAAAACAGGATGTGATGACTGCTTTCGGAGGCATGTGGATGGCTACCATAGTCTTGGTACCGATAGGAATATTTCTTACATATAAAGCCATGCATGATTCGCAGCTTTTAAACAGGGAATTTTATTTCCGTATGGGAAGAAAGGTCAAAAAATTTCTTAAAAAGACGAATAATGATTCCGGCTTACCGGTTTAATAGAATCAAAATTTTAATACAATCAGGTGAAAACAGAAACACAAAACCTGCAGATTCAAAAATGGGTAGCCGCAGTTTCTGTTTTTCTGCTGGCGGCAAAGTTTATAGCTTATTATATTACCCATTCGGTCTCTATTCTTACTGATGCATTGGAGAGTATTGTGAATGTGGCAGCAGGGTTTATCGGGTTATACAGTTTATATGTGGCTGCGAAGCCACGTGATAAAGACCATCCTTATGGTCATGGGAAGGCTGAATTTTTATCTGCAGCCATTGAAGGAACATTAATCACCTCTGCCGGAGCTATTATTATTTATAAGGCGATAAGAAGTTTTATTGAACCAGTCCCCCTGCAAAAACTTGATTATGGTATTTATCTCGTGGCTGCAACTGCTATAATTAATTTTGGAATCGGATTTATTACGTTGAAGAAGGGAAAAAGGAATAACTCATTGGCATTAATAGCAAGTGGTAAACACTTGCAAAGTGACAGCTATTCCACTCTGGGAATTATTGCTGGTCTTGTTTTGATCTATTTTACCGGGTTGAAATGGATTGATCCTGCAGTGGCAATATTTTTTGGATTAATAATTATTTATACCGGATATAAAATTCTACGTAAGTCTATTGCAGGCATAATGGACGAAGCGGATATTGAACTGTTGGAAAAAATGGTGGATATTCTGAACAGCAACCGCCGCGAAAATTGGGTTGACCTGCACAATCTCCGGGTCATTAAATACGGGGCTATCCTTCATCTCGATTGTCATTTAACTGTACCCTGGTACCTGAATGTCCACGAAGCACACAGAGAAATTGATGCATTGAGTTTGCTTGTAAAACAGCAGTTCGGTGAATCTATGGAGTTATTTGTACACTCTGATGGTTGTTTGCCCTTTTCCTGCAAAATCTGCGATAAGCAAAATTGTACGGAACGAAAACATAACTTTGAAAAGAAAATAACCTGGACAATTGAAAACATCTCACAGAATCAAAAGCATCATCTATGACGATAACTACAACAGTGTGGCATAAAGATCATGAGTTTACCAGTCATCTTGACCATAATACGATTAAGATAGACGGAAGCCGAAAAAATGGTTTTGGGCCCAAGGCGCTTTTGTTATCAGGCCTTGCGGGCTGTTCTGGTATTGATATTGTGGACATCTTAAAGAAAATGAGAGTAGACTTTTCTCATTTTGCCATTGAAGTAAAAGCGGCGCAAACAGAAGAGCTTCCAAAAGTCTACAAAGACATTTATATTACTTATAGCCTTAAAACAGCGAAGGAAAATGAAGAAAAAGTAAGAAAAGCAATTGATCTTTCATTGGAAAAATATTGTGGAGTATCGGCTATGTTGCAGAAAAACTCACCCATTCATTACACTCTTGAAATCGCATAACTGTGCTATCAAAAAGATCCCAATATGCATTAAAGGCTCTGTCTTATCTCACAGAAAAATATGAGAAAGGACCTGTATTGATTTCTGAAATAGCAAAAAAGAAAAAGATTCCGTTAAAATTTCTTGAAAATATTCTACTTGAGCTAAAAGGTATCGGCGTATTGGATAGTAAGAAGGGGAAAGGCGGTGGATATTTTTTAAAAAAGAACCCGGCTAAGGTAAGGGTCGCTGATATTATCCGGCAGGTGAATGGCCCCATCGCTATGCTGCCCTGTGTAAGTCTTTATTTTTATGAGCGTTGTAAAAATTGTAATGAAAAGAGTTGCGCCCTGCACGATATGATGATTGAAGTAAGAGATGCTACACTGAATATTCTTGAGAAACGAACACTTGTAGATCTCGCCTTCATGCCATGAAATAATTTTTGTCAAAACAAGTCTACTCGGTTGGTAGGGTAGAGCAATTGACCTATCTTCGCTGCTCAACTAAAAACCTTTTTTGTGGGATTACGTCTTGGAGATGATGCGCAAAAGAAATTCCAGGGAGTGAAGATTGTAAAGCCATATTTACGATATATACCGCAGACGAATTTATGAACACAATTGTTGCTCTGCCATATGAAGCATAAGAATAAAGTTAAAAAAACATGAGTGTTTTGGTAAAAGAATTACAGGATGAATTAAGAGGTAAGGACGTTGCAGAGCAATTAAGTTACCTGGCAAACCGTTTTCCCGGCGAGCTTGTGTTTTCAACCAGCTTTGGACTGGAAGATCAGGCAATCACATATTTGATTACCACTAACCGCCTTTCGGTAAAAGTTTTTACTCTTGACACAGGAAGACTTTTTGCTGAAACGTACACCACCTGGAGTCGCACTGTGGAGAAATACAATCTTACTATTCATGCTTATTATCCTGATGCACTCACATTGCAGGATTTTATAAGTAGTAAAGGGCCAAATAGCTTTTATGATTCAGTTGATAACCGCAAACAGTGTTGCCATATTCGTAAAGTTGAACCATTGCAAAGGGCTTTGAAAGGAAATAAAATCTGGATAACAGGAATCAGATCCGAGCAAAGCAATAATCGTCATGATATGCCGATAGTAGAGTGGGACGAGGTGAATCAGATAATTAAATTTCATCCGATACTCAACTGGACATGGGGACAAGTAAAGCAATTTGTGAGCAGGAATGATGTTCCCTACAATCCGTTACATGATAAAGGATTTGTAAGTATTGGCTGTGCTCCCTGCACGAGAGCTATTAAGACGGGTGAAGATTTTCGTGCCGGCCGCTGGTGGTGGGAAGATAACAGTAAAAAAGAATGTGGGTTGCATGTACATGTGGAGGCGGAGGAAGAAAGCCAGATAGAAAAATAAAATGATACTTAATTATAGAGCTGAATTCAGGGTTGGCTTTTTTTTATAAACTTAAACCCACTAAGTTAGTAAACTAATAAAAATGAAAACAATGAGTCAGCATCATCTCAATTATCTTGAACAACTGGAATCGGAAAGTATTCACATTTTTCGTGAAGTGGCGGCACAATTTGAAAGGCCGGCCTTGTTATTCAGTGGTGGTAAAGATTCTATCACAATGGTGCATCTGGCAAAGAAAGCATTTGCGCCGGGTAAAATTCCTTTTAAACTGGTGCATATTGATACCGGTCATAATTTCCCGGAAGCGTTGGATTTTCGTGATAAGCTTGTTGAAAAAGTAGGAGCAGGATTAGTTGTTCGTAAGGTTGAGGATACAATTAAGCAAAGAAGTCTGACTGAACCCAAAGGAAAATTTCCCAGCCGCAATTGGCTGCAGACCTATACATTATTGGATACGATTGAAGAATTTAAGTTTGATTGCTGCATTGGTGGTGCAAGACGTGATGAAGAAAAAGCAAGAGCGAAAGAAAGAATCTTTTCCGTAAGAGATGAATTTGGACAATGGAATCCAAAACTCCAAAGACCAGAACTCTGGAACATTTATAATGGAAGAATACATAAAGGAGAAAACGTCAGGGTATTCCCCATCAGTAACTGGACGGAACTGGATATATGGAATTATATCCGATCAGAAAATATTGATTTGCCTTCCATCTATTTTGCTCATGAAAGAAAAGTGATTCTTCATGAAGGTCAATTAGTGGCCATGAGTGAATATGTACAACCTGCAGAGGATGATGTGGTGCTCACAAAGAAAGTAAGATACCGTACCGTTGGTGATATGACCTGTACCGCGGCCGTTGAATCTGATGCAAAAACACTCGATGAAGTAATCAATGAGATTATTTCAACAAGAATAAGTGAAAGAGGTGAAACAAGAATAGATGATAAGGTAACCGAAGCAGCAATGGAAGACAGGAAGAAGAATGGATATTTTTAAATAGATATTGCGAAAAGGATAATTAGGAGATTGGGAAATTTGGTTACTTCAATTTCAAAATGAGATTATGGACTTATTACGTTTTATAACTGCTGGCAGTGTTGATGATGGCAAAAGCACTTTGATTGGCCGTTTGCTGTACGACAGTAAAAATATTCTGATCGATCAGTTGGAAGCTTTGGAAAAATCAACAAAGAATAAAGAAAACGGTGAAGTTGATCTGGCATTGCTTACCGACGGCCTGCGTGCAGAAAGAGAACAAGGAATCACAATTGATGTAGCCTATCGTTACTTCACTACGCCAAAAAGAAAATTCATCATAGCTGATGCGCCGGGGCATGTGCAATATACCCGCAATATGATTACGGGTGCATCCAATGCCAACCTGATAATTATTCTCATTGATGCAAGACTGGGTGTGGTAGAACAAACCCGTCGCCATTCCATTATTGCATCGCTGCTGAAGATACCGCATGTGGTGGTGACGGTGAATAAAATGGATTTGGTAAATTATTCGCAAAATGTGTTCAATAACATAGTGATTGATTACAGCGAAGTGGCAAAGCAATTAGGATTAAATGATGTCACATATATCCCTATCAGCGCTTTGGATGGTGATAATATTGTTGACAAATCAGAACAGATAACCTGGTATAATGGAAAAACTTTGCTTGAGTTTCTGGAAGAAGTAAAGCTGGACAGCGATATAAATCTTACTGATGCAAGATTCCAGGTACAGTTCGTTATCCGTCCGCAGACTGACGATTTGCATGATTATCGGGGTTATGCAGGTAAAATAATCAGCGGCATTTATAGAAAGGGAGATAAGGTGAAGGTTTTGCCGCAGGATATTGAAACAACCATTTTATCTGTTGAGATTGCAGGGAAAGAAGTAGAGGAAGTTTTTGCACCGCAAAGCGCCGTGATACAATTGGAGGATGATATTGATATCAGCCGTGGCGATTCAATTGTAAAAGTGGATAACCTGCCGCAGGTGGGCAATGAGCTGGAAGTACTGCTCTGCTGGCTGGATGATAAACCACTTATTTCCGGTAATAAATATCTGCTACAGCACAATAGTCGCCAGGTAAGGGCTGTTATAAAAAATGTGGAATTTAAACTGGATGTAAATAGCCTGCAACGTCAACCAGTGGAAGGAAATGTTAAACTCAACGAAGTGGTAAAAGCTACAATCAAGACTGCATTCCCATTAGTATATGATGGATATGAAAAATTAAGTGAAAATGGCAGCGCAATCCTGATTGATGAAACAAGTAACAGTACCGTCGCCGCAGTATTGATTAAGAAATAAGCAAATTGCAGCGTTAATAACGATTCGCTTGTCTTCTTATTAACAATAAATATAGTTTATGAGTGCAGAAAGAAAAGAAGGCAAAGTGATAATTGCTGGTGCCGGTCCCGGTGACGCAGACCTGATTACATTAAAATTACAAAAACAATTAAGCGAATCGGATGTCATTATTACTGACCGACTGGTAAACCCTGATATTATCTCCTCTCATGCAAAGAAGGATGCGTTGATTTTATTTGCCGGCAAAAAAGGGTTTGATGAAAATTCCTTTTCTCAGGAAGAAATAAACGCATTGATAGTTGAGCATGCACTGCAAGGAAAAAAAGTATTACGACTGAAAGGCGGCGATGTGGCATTCTTCAGCAATGTGTTGGACGAATTAAATGCACTGGCTGAAAAAAATATCCCGTTTGAAATTATCCCTGGCATCACCGCAGCCTCTGGCGCATCAGCCTATGCAGGCATACCATTAACGGCAAGAGGATATTCACAAGGCGTGCAGTTTCTCACTTTCAATCCCAACAGTCAGTATAGTCCTGAAAAATGGAAGACACTTGCCCATACCAATGATACGCTGGTGTTTTACATGGCTTCAAAAAATATCAATGACCTTGTTGAATTATTATCCCGTTATACAAAGCATCTGAATACACCGCTGGCAGTTATTGAGCAGGCCACCACACCGCATCAGCAAATACATATTTCTACTTTAAAAAATGCCGCAAACGATTTTTCTGGCATCACATTCAGTTCTCCTTCTTTAATTATTGTAGGAGATGTGGTAAACCTGCATGAACGATTTAACTGGTTTGTTGCTGAATTGCCGGGTACAGTTTTCCAGGAGCTGGAGAACTAATTTTTTACTTACTTCAAGAAAAACAAGTAAGCGACATATTAGTTCATACGAAATATCTTGCTTACTATAACAGAATCCCGGTAATCTTTCGCCCCCAAGGAATATGTGCCTGCTTTACCTGAGGTGAATTCAAAATCAAATGTTTGACCTATTGAAACAGATTGATTGCTTGCAGTTTTATTTATTTGTTGCTGTACCGGGAGATCGGCTCCATCTTTTGCTAATATGCGCCAGTTTACAGGATTACTATTTTGCAAAAGTGAAACCGTTAACTCAGGTACACCCGGTGTAATATTAATAATTCTGAACCGATAATTTATTCCTCGTTTCAATATCAGCGTATCAGTTTTTGTTTTTCCATTTAAGAAAAGAAAACCATTAAGTCCCTGGCTGAAAAGAAAAATCTTATCAGTTGTGGTATTGAATTTTTCTCCCGGTTCTGTAACGATGAAAGCACCATACATTCCTTCGAACAACTGCAAGCTGTGCATATGTGTATGATAAATAAAAGTACCGGCACGAGGTGGTGTCATATGTACAATAAATGAATCACCCGGCAGAACAAGCGGAGCTAATTCTTTGCCCCTGTTTCCCCAACCGGCCACACCATCAAAATAACTTTCAATCTCAAGCCCATGCCAGTGGATTGTAGTGGCTTCCTTCAAACGATTAATGATCTTAATGGCTACCGGTTTTCCACGTTCAAGAATAATTGGTGGGCCAGGAATGCTGGCATTAATATCTGTTGAAGTTTTTCCTTCACTCAAAATAAATCCTTTGCCCGTCAATGTATCATAGTAATTCTTTTTTTCCTGAACGATTAATGTCATCTCCCGTTCATTTGTTTTTTTATCAAGCACATTCCCATTTTCTTTTTTTGACGTTTCTACATGAATACCCATAATAAGTCCACCCATGCCATCAAGGGCATGCCTTGTTATATCGTTCATCTGTTCTTCCGTCATCTCAGGAATATTCCTGAGAAATGAGCCGTGCATAATATGAAAAAGTGTGTGACAATGAAACAACCAGTTTCCTTCCCGTTCAGGCGTCCATGTCAGTGAAATAGTCTGATGAGGTTTCAACAATTCCGTTACAGCGAGATAGCGTTCCTTTTCTTTCAGGATATGATCTGTATCAGCATTGCCATGGCTTTTTACTTTAAAATAAAAACCATGCAGATGCATTGGGTGTTCCTGGTTACTGGCATTGATCACCCTCCAGTGAACCGGTTTTCCTATTTGATATGTCAATCGTTCTGTATAAGGCCATATCAGTCCGTTCAAAGCAAGTTCTTCCCTGTCATAAGTAATTTCTCTGTTCAATGTATCATTCCAGATGCCAATCACCATGATACGTTCTTCAGGATCAGGTTTTGTGTTTGGCGGATCAACAATGAATCCTCCGAATAACTGGCTGTCTTTAAAAAAAGGTAAGCCTAAGCCTGAGTAAGGCTCTTTTAATGTACCGGCGGAACCCCAATAGAAATAAGTACCAGCTTTACCGCACTTAAATTGCACTTTATATGTTTCACCAGATGGAATAGTTACACTGTCTTTGCCATTACCGGGACGGGAATAAAACCCTCTTAAGACCAAAGTTGAGCCGGGAATATTATTATGAATTTCTGCATTAATGATTGTGCCTTCGGTAGCACGAATCAGTGGACCGGGCAGCTGCAGGGCCTTACCTTTTTCTGCAAATGCATATACATGCAATGGATCTCCATCATGTGTTTCAGGATACCAATTGCCTTCGCGGGTTTCTAATTGTAAATAAAGAACACCGTTGCGCATTTCACCGGCGGTGCTGCGATTATCATTAGTGGAAATTTCTTCCATCGAACCAGTAAACGAGGGGAAGAAAAAACCTAAATCTGCTTTTGTGTACTTATAGGATGCCGGGCTACAGGGAATAATATTCTGCTTTTTATAAGTTGCAAGAGAAGATAAAGCCGGGTTATTATACAATCTGAATGAGTAGAAGAAAAATAATAATAGGCAGGATACGGATACAAAAACTAATTTCCTCATGTACGTGTGGCTTTGGTTGCTGAATATACGCAATATATCAATGCGTATATTTTACGATACTAAAGTTATTGCGAGAGAGCCTTTGTATCTAAATGGATTCTGTTAAGTGGAGAACATAACTTAATTACTTTTATGCTGACTTTGGGAATGAGAAAGAAAAAACACTTCCCCTACCCATTTTACTTTCTATAAAAAGCCGACCACCATTCCTGGCCAGGAATTCTTTGCAGAGCATTAACCCCAAACCAGTACCGGACTCGTTGGCCGTACCTTTGGTGGAATAAAAATCATTATTGTTTATTTTTAATAATGCTTCCTGGCTGATGCCTGGACCATTATCCTGAACATACACTTCAACAAAGGAATTATTTTCATGTACGTCTACTGAAATATTTCCTTTTTCAGGGGTAAACTTAATGGCATTGGAAATAAGATTGCGTAGAACCAGGTTCAGCATGTCCTTGTCCATAAAACCATATACACCTTCACCGTTATTTCTTTCAATTCTTATCTGCTTGGCTTCTGATTGCAGGCGCAGCAACTGCACTACCTCAGCAATCGATTTCCCGATGTCCACTTTTTGGGGATAAACAGCGTCTGACTTCATCTGTGTTCTTGCCCACTGCAATAAATTATCCATTAATCCGGTGGTATAATTAAGGTCAGTCACCACTTCAGGGATTATTTTATTCAATTCCCCGGGGGACATATTTTTTTGCTGCAGGTTACTGAAGAGATTGCGCATGGCATACATTGGTGCTTTCAGATCATGCGAAATAATACTGAATAATTTATTTTTTAGTGCATTCAATCCAAGCAGCTCTTCTGTTTGTTTTTTCAGCAGAGCCGCATCTTCTTTTATTTTGTCTGTTTGTTCCTGGATCTGCACATTTTTTTCCTGCAGATTCCTGTTTTTATCCAGAATACGAATCTGGTAAACTGCGTTTTCTTTTTTGATCAGGTACAATCCATAAAAAATAAATACAATAGCCAACCCCTGGTTAAAAAGATAGAGACCGTTATTAATATCTTCCAATTGGTAGCGATAAGATTTCAATACTACCGATAATGAAAAATAGCTGACCATGGAGAAGCTTAGTGAAAAGATCATATAGCCAATATCCTTCAGAAAAAAAACAGAGAGAATACCAAATAAAATAAAGGAAAGATTTACGCCAAGGTTTAGTCCATACATGTAAACAATACAGGTAGCAAACGGGTACAAAATAAAATAACTAAATAAGGCAGCTTCATGCCGATATAGTTTATTCAGGCATAAAACCAAAACACTCACCAGTGCCGGCAGGCAGGCTACCAACCAGGCCCCGGTTGGCAATTGCTTATTAGTAAGAAGTCCGGTAATGGGAACCAATATACCGGTGAGCAATTGAAAAAAATTTATTTGATTAAATATGCCTAGTTTCCGCAACTCATACTCTTCTATAGAATCACTATAACCGATAGCTCTGACACGGTTCAATAAAAGAATAAAATATTCTTTCAGAAAAATATCAGTTTTTTTGAATCGGGGAGTTTTTGTTTTACCCAGCAGGTGGGGTAATTGTTGTTGACTCAGTTCCATCAGGTTTTCGTTAGGTTCGGATTTTCTGAAATAACAAAATAAGAATTTTATTGGTAAAGTTTAAGCGGGTAAGAACATAAATGGGAAATCGTATTTTTTCGGAATAAATAATAGTAGACTTCCCTAACTTTTTTTCTATGGATAGCAGATTATATTAACGTGCAGAAAAATGATACCGTCGCCGAAATAACAAGGAGCATTAGTCTTTAACAGACACTGTTCAATATAAAGGATCTCTTAGCAAATAACCTCCGGTGTGACTGAGCAGCTTTCTAATACAGCAAAGGAAAGCTTACTAACAACAGAAAATGAAATAAGAATACCAGGGTTTGCAAAACCCTGTATTTTATGTTCCCTTATTCTCGCTGATTTTCAAAAACGGTTTTAGCAGATCAATAGGAACAGGGAAAATGGTTGTTGAATTATTTTCTGTAGCAATCTCTCTTAGCGTTTGCAGGTATCGCAACGTTAAAGCACTCGGTTCGCCTGCCAGAATTTTTGCAGCATCGGCCAATCGTTGTGATGCCTGGTATTCTCCCTCGGCAGCTATCACTTTACTGCGACGTTCTCTTTCCGCTTCTGCCTGTTTGGCCATGGCCCTTTGCATTTCCTGCGGCAGATCGATTTGCTTCACTTCTACATTTGAAACTTTTACGCCCCACGGGTCAGTTTGTGAATCAATGATCTGCTGCAACCGGTGATTAATCTTTTCCCTTTGTGATAAAAGGTCATCCAGTTCCGATTGCCCCAGCACACTCCGCAAGGTGGTTTGTGATATTTGTGAAGTTGCGGCTAAAAAATTTTCTACTTGTACAATTGCTTTCTGTGGTTCTACTACACGGAAATAAACCACTGCATTTACTTTTATTGATACATTATCCTGTGTGATGATATCCTGTGGCGGTACATCCAGCACTACGGTACGCAAACTCACTCTTACCATTTTATCAATTACGGGAATCAAAAAAATAAGACCCGGACCTTTCAACCCGTCGCCACCAATCAAACGGCCAAGACGAAAAATGACTCCTCTTTCATATTCACGCAAGATGCGTATAGAGCTGCTAAGAATCAGAATTACAAAAAAGATGATCGCTACGACTGCTACAGGAAACTGTTCCATAATTTTTATTTTAACTGTGATGAATTTGTTCTACAAAAAGCTTGAGGTTCTTCATTTCTTTTATTCTTACTTTTTCTCCTTTTCCAATATTGCCGGAAACGGACTCTGCGTTCCATATTTCTCCCTGCACTTTTACAATACCTGTTGGGGCAAGTATGTCCATGGCTTCACCAACAGCGCCAATCAATCCTTCCATACCCGTTACCACTTTTCTGCGCTGGGCTCTTATACCAAGCCCGATAACGAAAAGAAAGAACAATGCAGAAACAGCCGTTGCTGAAATAATCACACTCCGTGAAATTTTTACCAGCTCCAGTGAGGAACCGGATTTTATCAGCATCATGGAACCCAGCAGCAATGAAACTATACCACCGATAGCCAACAGGCCATGGCTCACAATTTTTATTTCCAGCAAAAAAAGGATGACGGCAAAGATGATCAGGGCCAGACCTGCATAGTTAATCGGTAATGTATGCATCGAATAAAAGGAAAGCACCAATGCAATTACACCCACAATGCCGGGTAGGATGGCGCCGGGATTATACAACTCAAATAAAACTCCGTACATCCCCATCAATAATAAAATGTAGGCAATATTAGGATCGCTGAGAAGATCCAGTATCTTTTCCCATACACTCATTTTGTATTCTTCAATGGTAGCGGAAGCAGTATGCAATGTCTTTGTCCCGGTACTAAGCTCAATCACTTTTCCATCAATCATCTTTAATAGTTCTTGTTCGTTCTTCGCTACCAGGTCAATGGCTGAATCTTCCAGGGCTTCGGTTTCGGTATAAGAATAACTTCTTCGCACGGCTCTTTCTGCCCATACCATATTGCGATTTCTTTTTTCCGCTATCGTTCTTATAAATGCAGCGGCATCGTTGGTAACTTTTTCATTCATGGTCGTATCCATCTGTGCCTGGAGTGTTACCGGGTGTGCAGCGCCAATATTAGTGCCCGGCGCCATTGCAGCGATGTTAGCAGCCAGTGTAATAAATACACCGGCCGAGCCGGCATGTGACCCGCCCGGGGAAACATAAACTATAACCGGCACCGGTGATTCCAGCATATCACTGACAATCACTCTTGTTGATTTTAATAAACCGCCGGGAGTATTCAGATGAATGATGAGGCATTCAGCCTTTTCGGTTTTTGCTTTTTCAATGGCATTATGAATAAAATCTGCTGATACAGGATTGATATTGCCATCAACCTTTATAGAAATTACTTTCTGTGCAACAATTGAAGCCGGAACTAAAAAGAGAAAGAAACAATATGATAAAAAATGCTTCATAAGAAGCCCTGGGGTGGAAAGACCTCACTGTAATTTACTGAAATAAGAAATAGGGATTAGGAATATTATATTGTCCGTTTATCTGCCAGATGGTGGGCTTCGTTTATCATTTGGGAATTTATCGAACTTATTATGGTTGTTGATCGTCTGTCTGGCAACTTCAGTAATAGTAAAACTTACAAACAACAGGGGATTCATTAATTTCATGATGGCTATGGATGTATTTCTCATTACACTTGCTTCGCTGGCAGTTATTATCTTATTGTTTTCTTACTTGCTTAAACAAAGAAAGAGAACAGCAACCGCTGCACCAATAGCCGAGTCATCCAGGCAAATACTTGCACAGCAGGTTCCTTTTTATCAGCAACTGGATGAAACAAAAAAGAAAGAATTTGAAAACAGGGTGCAGCATTTTCTTAGCCAGGTAAGAATTACAGGAGTAAATACCGTGACAGAAGAGTTGGATAAAGTGCTGATAGCCGCCAGCGCTGTTATTCCCATTTTTAATTTTCCCGGGTGGGAGTATGTACAGTTGCATGAAGTGCTGCTCTATCCCGATTCATTTAATCATGATTTTGAGCAGGAAGGAAGCGAACGAAATGTATTGGGCATGGTGGGTAATGGGCCATTAAATCATGTAATGATTTTATCTCAACGCCAGTTGAGGGAGGCCTTCACCAATAAAACAGGCAAAGACAATATGGCTATACATGAGTTTGTGCACCTGGTAGATAAAACGGATGGCGAGATTGACGGAGTGCCTGCCTTTATCCTGGAACGAAAATATATACAGCCCTGGCTGCAACTGATGCAGCATGAAATAAAACAGATAGAAGAAAACAAATCTGATATTAATGTGTATGGAGCCACCAATCAGGCTGAATTTTTTGCTGTAGTATCAGAGTATTTTTTTGAACGGCCTGAACTACTGAAAGAAAATCACCCGGAGCTTTATGGACTGCTGGAGAAAATTTTTTGCAAACCGGGCCCTTCGGCAAGCTCAGGACCCGGCTGACCAACCTTAATTATTTTTTTAATTTTACTTTTTTCTTGTAGTTAACTGATAATTCAGGAAGTGAGCCATGGTTTCCTTTTATCAACGCTTCTTTTTTCTCTCTTCTCCATCCCTGCACCTGCTTCTCTCTGTAAAAAGCGTCCTGCACTTTTTCAAATTCCTCAGCGTAAACCAACTTTACCGGTAATCTTTTTTTAGTATGGTTGGCTCCCTCACCGTTCTGATGTTGCTGAAGTCGTAAATCCAGGTTATTGGTGCTGCCTGTATAATAAGTTCCATCGGCACACTTGAATATGTACATCCAGCCTTTCATAATGTTTATCTATTTAATGTTGTCTTCGACAAGAAAATGTTGTCTTCGACAAGCTCAGCCGGCTTATTGAGGACAATTTTTTATTCATCAATTCATGCCTGTTTTTTGAAGCTGTGTTTTTGCGAAGTAAATAAAATTGGCTGTTTCAATTACAGCCTGCTCTATCTGCTTTGAGCTATAACCTTCGTAAGTACTTTTGTTTATTAAATAGGTTACTTCTCCTTTTTGTATTTTTTCATCCAGGTAGTTATTTCCTAAGAACCCATAGTCTCCAAACCAGCCGCTAGGATTATCCTGCCAGAAATAACTCCAGTCAATCCATTTTGGACTTGTTACTCCATTGGTTTCGATACGGATCTCAAATTTGTTATGAATACTATCAAGAGTTTTAATTGCGGTTCTGTTCAATACAGACGAAAGATAAGGCACATTATAACCGATGCTTTTATCTATAGAGATTGATGAAGGGAGATAAGCTGTAACATTTTGTTCATCAAATCTATCTTTAAGACAACCATCATGATAAACGGGAACCACATGGGCAGGGTTGGTACAATCCTGAATATGATGAACGATTTCGCCAATTGAATAAAAATATTTATTTGAATTCTTTCTATTGAACCATCTTTTTGCAATCCTTTCAAAACGGACATCGATTGACTCACCTCTTTGCCAAAATTCCCTGGGTTTATAAGGGCTATAAAAATGCATATTCCAAGGCCTGACAAAGAACTTAATAAAAGCCCCGTCTTCGCTGACACTTCCTTTTATTATCTTCTGAGCTTCGGCTTCGGTAATAAAAACTGTTCCAAGATATTTGTTTAATAAAGCAATTGCACAACGTGTAATGCTATCATGATTTTCTTTATTATATGCCGATACAACTGATGAGCTCACAGTGAGAGCAAGAAAGAGTATTATTTTTCTCATACAATAGTTTTTTTAGTATTCCGGATACTTACCAAAGTTTTGAATGATACAACTCTATCCCTAGCCAATAATGCCATCTTGTTGGCCTTGTTGGAAACTTTATTTCGGGAGAACGACCGCTAAACCTGATTTTTAAATTAAATGCTTTGGTCTTGCCTTTACAAGGAATAGTAAATCCCATTCCTGCATCAAATTCAAGAATACAGTGTTTGGCTTCTAAAAAATCAAGTACATGTGGACTATATGCAAATTGTCCATTTAATAGGGCATTATACAACATAAACTTAGGCCGGATGACGCCAAAAAAATAGGCTTCACATTGTTGTTCTTTTCTTTTTTGCAAAAGAAATTGTGACATGGGGTCAGATGCAGGTAATGCAGTAAGATCAAATGAGTTTACATCACCAAGACTATTCACTTCTCCGGTCCAGTTTAATGGATTGATATATCCTGTCCTGAATTGAAACATGGCATTTACACTTGTATAATATCCAAGACTGTATTTATAACCATATTTAAACTGGGTGCCCCACTTTGAACGGGGAGCTAAATTTGTTGTAAAACGCCTGGACAATCTTGCGGAATCAGACAAAATAAGAAACTCTCTTTGGGAAGTAAAAAGGATCGTTGGCTCACCCTTATTACTTATTTGATTGTGCCAACCACGGGGTGTTCTTGGATCTTTTGTATCATGATCATTCATGGCTTTATGAATAGTAGTTTGCATGACTCGTGGCAGACAGGTACCAATAATACCTATGGCAAAACTGTTGGTAGTAAAACTTAATTTGTCAGGGTTATAAAAATTTTCTGCCGTTTGAAAATAGGTTATCGAGCCATAGGGGCGGTCGTCAGGTATTACATAAGACGCCGGTAAACTATCAGGAGTAAAGGCGCCGTTGGCAAACATCCAATAATGAAAGTTACCCGAGTTATTATGACTGTGTTTGCTTGCTCCCAAAAAACGGCTTAAGAAGTGAAGGGGAGAAAATATTTTTTTATGACCGATTGTACTACTACCTGACTGGAGTCCTAGACCCATTGTATAATTTCTATCTTCATTCAATCCGAGAAACTGTACAAAAAAATCCTGATCAATAGCAAAGTTCCAGCTCTTGACATTGATTTTCTCTTGCTGCCCAAAAACTCTGAAAGTTGATAACAACCATAACAATAGAAGTATACATTTATGCATAACATACCTTTTTGGCTCCTGCCGGAATCTTTCACAAAAATCCCGGACAAACTGAAAATAAGAAAAGCCAAATAGAAAAATACTCTTAGCGATATCCAATTCGTTAATTTCTTCTAAGGTCGCAATTTGTAATCAGCTCGTTTAAGTTGACAATCTTCTTCCTAAAACTTCTCTATTAAAAATAAAAGACCAGCCCCAATCAGGCTGACCTTACTATAAAGATAAGAAAGTTTAGTAGAATTACCGGACGCACAAGAATGCGACGCAACCTAAGCTTAATAGTAGCAATACAGCTTGGTACATAATCTTATTTTTCCGCCAGCACAGTCTGTTCCCGCCATTGTTTGGCAAAGGCAATAAAATCTTTTGCCTGCTGCAGATAGCTGTGCGCAAAAGCTTCGGAAGGCTCCGCCTCATTCATCTTTAATACGGTTTCTTTAAAGCTGCTGTATTCATTGGACAAATTTTTTTGTACAAAGTGAGTATCAAAATCTTTTAAGATACCATGCTGCGTATTGCACTGCACACCCTGCTGCAACAACAAGGCCTTGGCTGCATTTACAAAAGCAGCATAGGCATGATAAATACCATCGGCCCATGCTTTGCCAGCGAGGCATTCCTGCGAGAGTTCCAGTTTTTCATCGGCTTCGAGTATCAGGGTGGCCACAAGGTCAATCATCACACCAGCACATTCACCCACACCGATAGCGGTTGCAAATTTTTCCTCCTGTCCCCAGTCAATATAATCTTCAGCCAGCAGTGTTTCCAAAGAAGCATGTGGTTTGAGCAATTCATAAAAATATTTTTCGCCCTGCCGCTGGCTATATGGCAAAAAAGATTCACCATCATTTGCATTGGCCAAAAAATCATCCAGCAGGGAACGAAGTACATCGGGTCCACGTTTGCTGGGCACTTTAATTATTTTATCAGCAATGCGTCCTTCACCGCTGCCGAGTGTGCCGCCACCTATCAATACTTGCAGGGCGGGCAATACTTGTCCCTTTGCTTTGAGTGAACTTCCATGAAAACCGATAGAGGCCATGCCATGCTGGCCGCAACTGTTCATACAGCCACTTATCTTAACGGTGATCTCTTTATCGTATAAAAATTCGGGATATTCTTCTTCAATTAGCCGCGATAATACAAGAGCAGTACCGGTACTATTACTGATACCAAGGTTACAGGTATCAGTACCGGGACAGGCAGTGATATCCGCTACGCTTCCAAAACCTGCGGCGGCAAAACCTTCTTCCTGCAACACGCTGTAGATGTATTCAAGATGTTCAGGTTTTACAAAACGAAACTGCAATCCCTGGTTAATGGTAACACGAACATCATCGGCAATTACATCTTTTAATTTTTCGATTAGCCGGCGGCTACTGTGTGAACCGATATTTCCATTTGGCACTCTTACATATACGGCGAGATAGCCGGGTTGTTTTTGTTTGAAGACGTTAGTTGCTTTCCAGAGGGAGAATTTAAACAAATCAATGTTGAAGGTTGAAGATTGAA